>ERZ1292623.216-Hain-H51-01um-R1-216-length-64733-cov-7_pt1 | contig 12612 bp, 10 predicted proteins | sample MGYA00564398_ERZ1292623 | MGnify/ENA primary metagenome ERZ1292623 (study PRJEB36523, sample SAMEA6512633) | groundwater metagenome | collected 2019-01-07 | study: AquaDiva: Metagenomics assemblies of 32 groundwater samples | reverse complement strand
GTAGTACCACCTGTTGTCGTTCCATCAGTAGTTGTTCCTCCAGTGGTCGTAGTACCACCTGTTGTCGTTCCATCAGTAGTTGTTCCTCCAGTGGTTGTACTCTCAGTAGGAGGCTGTGTTTGTTGAGTGGTTGGAGGCGGTTGCTGTTGCTCTGAAGGGCATTGTACAGGTCTGCCTTGAGTATCAAAGCATCCTCCTCCCTGTTGGAAGTTTCCTTGAGGAGGTATAAATCCTTCTGGAGGTGTAAACCTCTCTTGATAGCTAGGTTGATATTGTTGTCTGCCAAATTCTTCCATTACTCTTCTGCAAGAATCAGAATCTAGAGCACCAACTTTTCTACATTCTTCAGGGAAATTGCCATATTCTCCCTGTCCTCTAGGATGACCACCATATTTTTGAGGAGATTCAAAATTCTTATTTGCATATTCATCAGTATAACATTGGCAAGGATTAGACGGACTAATATCGCCGAAACTGCAGTCCCATCTTCCTTCTTTTGCTCTACACTCTCGTGCAAAATTTTCAGTATATTCCCTCATGTCTTTCCCTCTTTTTTCATGTTCAGCAACTTTAAGTTTTCTGCAACGCTCACCATCATCAAGGCCCTTACCATCAATACCTGCCTTTACACATTCTTCAGGGAATCCAGGACCTCTTCCTGGTCCTCTTGGCCCTCCTTTAAACTCTCCACCAAATCGTCCTTTTCCTTCACCAGGGAATCCTTCTTCAGATACTCGATTATAAACTTCTTCAAAACACTTTAGTTTTTCGTCTTTATTTTGTATTTCATTGCAATTTCTTCCAAATCCAAAACCTTGTCCTTCACCAGGTCCACGATTTTTATTATCCACGCTCATTATATGTTCGCACTTACGGAAAACAGTTTCAGGACGCTCACATGTTAAGCCACTTTCTTTGCACGCACTCGGTAAATTCTTTTCACACATGTATTTACCACATTCTTTAAAGTCGTTCACACCAGCTTTCTTGCATTCTTCAGGACCCTCAGTTTGAAACATATACTTTTCACAGGATTCTCGCATTGTTCTTTCTGATGCGAAATCAATTTTTCCTTCTTTTACAGCTGCTTTACATTCTTCAGGAGAATGTTCTTCAAACATTATGCGCATGCAGTCTTTTGGTGTTTTCGCTCCAGCTTTCTTACATTCAGAAGGCATGAATTTGCTAAATTGCTCATCTCTAATTCCTCCCTCAATATCAAAGAGGACATCCTGTAAATGAGTAGGTAATAAAGATTCCATATCTTGAGTTGATTCATCCATAATCTCACATGCTTCTTCATCCCCATTATCGCATTTTGTAGCAAGAGGAGCTATTAAAGAGCATTTATCAGCAAATGCTTGTATAGAAATATCCTTGCATCTACATTCTCTTCCTTCTGTTTGCATACATTGCATCATAATCTCTCCAAATTCTTTAGCTTCTATCTTTTGCTCTTCTGTTAATTTATCATCTAGTTTTTTCTGCCATTTAGGGGAATTGTCATCAGTTTTACAGGTTTTAGCATATTGCACAGGATCAAGGCTAGAAAGTGTATTGCAGAGTTCGTTAATTTTTTGTGAAATTTCTGCTGCTGTAGAAATTTTTTTCTCAAGCGCATTGACATCTTCTACAAATTCTTTTTTATCTTCAGCAGGTATTTGGGATTCTATTTCTTTTATTGCATTTCTTATAGCAGCAGCACTTCTTTGCGCTTCTTCCTTTAGTGCAGGATCTATTTCCTTTTCAAGTCTTTCAGCGTATACTCTATAATTCTGAAGTGCTTCTCTCGCTGCATCAAAATTCTTCTCACTAACCATTTGTCTTAATTCAGCAATTTTCTTTTCTCTATTTTCAACATCATTTCTAAATCTGCTTAATATTTGCTCTTCAATAAAATAAAATCCACTATCAGGAGTTATTCCAGCTCCCTCTTCAAGTTTTGCATCAGCATAATCTTGTTCGGCATTTCCTTCTCCAGATTCACTAATAGGGGGCGCTTCAATCGATGCAGGACTTTCTGTAGTTGTTGCCGGAGCTGTTTGCTCTGGAGCAGTAGCAGGCACACTAGTATGATTTTCAGCAGAAGATAATCCAATAAGCAAAATAATTATTAAACCAAATAAAAAAATACCCAATAACCCTCTTTTTTGCATACAATATTATTATTATAAGATGTATTTAAATGTTTTTATCCTAAATTATAGGTTTCATAAAGCAGATTAACAGCATTTAATTTTACAAACACATTTAAAACACACTTTCTTATTTTTTCTATGCCTCTATAGCTCAGTTGGTTAGAGCACCAGTTTCGTAAACTGGGGGTCGAGAGTTCAAATCTCTCTAGAGGCTTAATTTCAAAAGATAAATTTTTAGCATAGTAATCTTTATAAAATAATATGTTTTTAAGAAAAAAAGAGATAAAATGGGAAGCAATATAGACTTAAGAAAGTATCAAGATCCTTCTTCTATTCAAGATGCATATTCTAATTTTGTTTCAGGAAAAAAAGGATATAAGGCAATTATCGAGCGTAAAAAAATACATCCAAAATGCTTAAAATGCGGTCGTGGAGGAGACGACGGCCAGAAATTTTGTCCTCAATGCGGGGGGAAAATGGTTGTTCCACTTACAAACTGCCAGGCATGTAAAAAGCCAATTGATGAATCTGAAAAATTCTGCACAGGATGCGGCCATAATCTTGCACAATTACCCAGAAGCAAGTAGTTTTATTAATACTAATATATTCAAACTTTTATGAAAGAACAAATTATCCATCTTCTGCACAAAAACCTTTCATTATCAAAGGAAGAATTAGAGCGTTTAATAGAAATTCCAAAAGATTCTAAATTAGGAGACTACGCATTTCCCTGTTTTACTCTTGCAAAAACATATAAAAAAAATCCTGCGCAAATTGCACAAGAGCTTGTTTCAACAATAAAACCTTCTTCTTCACTTGAAAAAATAGTTGCAACAGGGCCATATATTAATTTCTTTTTAGATAGAAAATATCTTTCTAAAGAAATTCTTAATAAAATATTATCTAAGAAGGATAAATATGGCTCTTCAGATATAGGCAAAGGAAAAACTTTAGTTATAGATATGTCCTCCCCCAACATAGCTAAACCCTTCGGAGTAGGCCATTTGCGTTCAACTATAATAGGCAATTCAATTGCTCTAACAGCAAAACAACTAGGCTATAAAACAATAAAAATAAATTATTTGGGTGACTGGGGGTTGCCATTTGGAAAGGTTCTTGCAGGTTATAAAAAATTCGGGAATTCATCAAAACTAAAAAAAGAAGGAGTTAAGCATCTTTATGAAATCTATGTAAAGTCAAATAATGATGAATCAATGGAAAGCGAAGCAAAACACTGGTTAAAAAAATTAGAATCAGGAGATAAAGAAGCCAAATCTTTTTGGAAAAATTTTAGAAGCCTAAGTTTAAGAGAATTTGATAAAGTTTATAGAAAATTAAATATTTCTTTTGATATTATTTCTGGAGAATCACAATATACAGATAAGAAAATTGATAAAACACTTAAAGAATTAAACAAAAAAGGATTGCTAAAAGAAAGTGAAGGAGCAACAATAGTTGATTTATCAAGATTTGGCTATCCTCCGTGCCTTATTAAAAAGACAGATGGAGCAGCACTTTATTCTACAAGAGATATTACAGCAGCAATAGAAAGATATAAGAAATATAAATTTTCAGTCATGCTTTACGAAGTAGGCGCAGAGCAGAAGTTGCATTTCAAGCAAATATTCAAGGTTTTAGAGTTAATGGGATATTCTTGGGCAAAAAACTGCATTCATATAGATCACGGACTCTACCTAGATACAGATGGAAAAAAGCTATCAACCAGAAGAGGAAAAACTATTTTCATGGAAGATTTATTTAGCGAAATAGAAGAGCTTGCAAAAAAAGAAATTCTTAATCGTTCAAAAATATCAGGAAAAGACCTGGAAAAGCGTATCGAAGCTATTTCTTTGGCAGCTATTCTTTACGGAGATTTGAAAAACCATAGAACAAACGATGCAGTATTAGACATAGAAAAGTTTCTTTCTTTCGAAGGAGACACAGGACCATATTTACTTTATACATATGCTCGTGCAAAAAGCATTTTATCTAAAGCATCTTATAAAAAGAGCAATTATTCGTTAAATTCAATAAATGATAGAGAAAAAAATTTAATTCTTCAGCTTTCATATTTTCCAGATGTTGTTTCTAAAGCATTTGAAGGCTTCTCTCCAAATATTATCGCAAATTACACTTTTCAACTAGCACAAACATTTAACGAATTTTATCACAAAGAAAAAGTTATAGGTTCAGAAAACCAGGAATTCAGGCTGGCATTAATAGACGCTTTTTCTCAAGTATTAAAAAATTCCTTGTATTTATTAGGAATTCCTATAATAGAAAAAATGTAATATATTACAAGAAATGTTAAATACCTTCATCAATTCCCTAAAACATGGATATCTTGCTTAATATGTTAATTGGAACTTTTTTCCTAATTATTATTTTGGCAGTAATCACGATAATTCATTCAATGAAATATCCTAAAAAAAGATTTTCTTTAAATGTCCGCGAGGATGTAAAAAAGATAAAAAGGCAAATTGATGACCAAGAATGAAAAATAGTTAATATTATAAACGTTATTTTACTGGTATTTTTGTAGACGAGCCAGCGCGCTAGCCCTGCGCTATTCACCTGCGGGCTTTAAGTGGGCTTAAAGGAGCAAGTAAGGTCAAAATATGTCAGTCTTCTTTCTGACGTTGAAGTTTTGTCCTGTTCGATCTTGCTCCTGTGAAACGGGTCAGGCCTTGATCGGAGCAGCCATTAACAGGAAATAAGGTGCTTACAGGGTAGCAGAACCGAGAAAGATTGAAGCGCGCTGTCACATCAAGCCAAGCAAACTCCCCGTCTACACTAAAGTATAAAAACTTCTTTTCTTAATCTATAAAATGGGAAGAGGACAATTTTTTCTTGTTGCGGCAATTATAATAATTGGAATAGCTATAACTATAGGAACAATATACAATTCAGCTAGTTCTCCAAATTCAGATTCCAAAATATTATATTTAACAGAAGAAATAAAATACGAAGCAGTCCAGCTAATTAACAGTGGCACATATAATTCTCTAGATCCAGCAAAGATAAATGAAAATATAGTTGCCCTCACAAATATATATTCAAGATCAAATCCAAATGTACAAATTCTAATAATTTATGGGGAGCAAGAAATATTATATAAATATTTAAAGAACAGTATAGAGGATAATACAAAGGCAACAATAACTATGGATGGGAAAAAAATAATAGCCAGCATTAACAATGGCCAAATTCATGAATTTAGTATAAACAAAGGGTATAATTTTCATGTTGCCCTAAAGAAAGAGACAGAGGGGGAAACATATGTTGCTTCAGCATAAAAAAGGAATTAGTGAAATGATAAGCTATACTCTTCTAGTTATAATTGCAGTAGGGTTAAGCGTAGGAGTATATGCTTTTCTCAAGATTTATATCCCAAAAGCAAGTATTGAATGTCCAAACGGAATAGCATTAATATTAAAAGAAGTATCATGTAAATCATCTAATAATATTCTTGAGGTAACATTGGAAAACAAAGGATTAAGGACCGTAGATGCAGTCTATATAAGAATAGGGGTAGAAGGGAGAAAAGTCAGAGAATGGATAAACGATCCGGAAAAAACTACAAATGATGATTTTTATCTTCTTTCTGCAACTACAAGTAATGTAGGTCTTCTTCCCGGAGAAAGCACAAAAAAGACATTCATAGATATGGATAAATTTTCCCCAGGTAAAAAAATTTTAGAAATTGAACCAGCAGCAATTACAGAAAATAATAAACTAGCTATCTGCACAGATTCAATAGTAATTAGAACAATACAATGCATAAATTAATCACAACAATATATAAATAATAATTCTATTCTCGCATTTTTATGAAATTTGCTCATATGGGGGATTGTCATTTAGGGGGCTGGAAACTGCCTGAGCTAAGCGAGCTCAATTTTAAAAGTTTTAAAATGGCAATTGAAAAATGTATAAGGGAAAAAGTAGACTTTGTCTTGATTACGGGAGATTTATTTGACAGCCCATATCCTTCTATTGAAATATTAGGCGATTCTTTTATGGAATTTAAAAAGTTGCGTGATTCAGGAATACCTGTATTTTTGATAGCAGGTAGCCACGATTATTCTGCTTCTGGAAAAACATTTCTTGAAGTTCTTGAAAAATCAGGATTTTGTTGCAATGTATCTATATCTGAAGAAAGAAACAATTCAATAATTTTACTGCCAACGCTTTTTAAGAATATAGCAATTTACGGTTATTCAGGAAAAAAATCAGGCCTTGAAGTTGAAGATATTGAGAGAATAAAAATTCAGGATTCTCCAGGACTGTTTAAAATATTAATGCTTCACACTGCTTTGCGCGATGCAGTAGGTTCTCTTCCAATAAAAGCAGTAGATCATACAAAATTGCCCAAAGTTGATTATTTAGCACTTTCTCATTTACATATCGTTTATAACAGAGAAGGGAGGGTTTATTCAGGGCCTATTTTTCCAAATACGCTTTCTGAACTTGAAGAACTAAAATCAGGATTTTTTTATATTTTTGAAAATGGAAAAGCTAAAAGAGAAGAAATAAAGATTAAACCTGTCATATCTTTATCTATCGAGCTTAAAAACGCGTTTAATGCAACCGAACAGATAATATCTGTTCTTGATCAGCAAAAATTAAATGAATGTATATTGATATTAAAGATATACGGTATTCTAGAACAAGGGAAAATCAGCGATATAGATTTTTTAAAAATAGAATCCTATGCAAGAAAGAAAGGAGCGTATTCTTTTCTAAAAAATACAACAAAACTTAATACAGCAGAGTCAAAAATTGAATTTGATTACTTAGATACTTATAATATAGAACAGCAGATAATAAAAAATTTCGAAGAAAGCAATCCAAGCAGATTTAATAAATATATTCCCCAGCTTTTGAATTCTCTGCAAATTGAAAAGAAAGAGGAAGAAAGATCTTTAGTTTTTGAAGAGAGAGTTTTAAATGAGGCAAAAAAAGTTCTTAATATATGAAAATAAAAAAATTAAAATTGAAAAATATAAGAAGTTATGAGAACTGCGAGTTGGAATTTTCAGAAGGTTCTCTTCTTTTATCTGGAGATGTAGGTTCTGGAAAAACTTCTATTTTGCTAGCAATAGAGTATGCTCTATTTGGTTTCCAACCAGGACAAACCGGCTTTTCATTAATCAGAAACGAATCTAATTGGGCTGAAGTTTCATTAGAACTTGAAATAGGGGGGGAGAATATTATTATAGAGAGAAGGATGAAAAAAGGGCAGAAATCAGTTACAAATGATTATTCTGCCATTATTGTAAATGGGAAAAAAATAGAATGTTCTATTACAGAATTGAAAACAAAAATTCTTAATTTTCTCTCATACCCTATAGAGCTTGTAAAAAAGAATAATTTTTTATATAGATATACAGTATACACTCCGCAAGAGCAGATGAAGAGTATTGTCCTGGAAAATCCTGAAACCAGATTGAATATTATAAGGTATGTTTTCGGGATTGATAAATACAAAATAATAAGGGAAAATTTGAATTTGCTTCTTGTAAAGTTAAAAGAAGAAATAAAATTTTTGCAAGGAGAGATAAAAAACCTGGAATCTGAAAAGGCGAGATTTGAATCTATAAAAAATTCAATAAATACTCTTGAAAAAAAATGGATAGTTCAGGAAAAAACACTTGAAGAATTTTTAAGAGAAAGAAAGAAAATTGAAAACGAGTTAAAAGAAGTAGAGAAAAAAATAAAGGAAAGAGATAGGTTTGAGACAGAGCTTGAGAAAACAAAAATTCTAATTGCTTCAAAAAAAGAGCAGTTTCTTTCTTTCAACACGGAGCTTGCAGAGTTAAATCAGGCTGTTTCAGAAGATACGCTTTTTTCCGAGTCAGAATTTAACAAAATACTTTCAATTATAAAAAAATCTTCAGAGAACTTGGATTCTTTCAACGAAGTTAATATAGATATTACAAGCAAGCTCAATACTTTATTTCAAATAAAAAACGAAGCGACAAATAAAAAAGAAAGAGTTTTTAAAATGGATTTTTGTCCAACATGTCTTCAAGATGTTCCAGAACCCCATAAACACAATATTTTAAATGAAGCGGAAAAAGAAATATCTAACCTATCAAAAAAATTGCTTGATTTAGAAGAGCAAAAAAGAAATTTGATTTATTTAATTGAAGATGAAAAGTTAAGAAAAAAAATGGCTGAGGAAAGAAAAGCAGAGCTGGAAATTCTAAAATCTAGATTGCAAGATAGGGAAAAATCAAAAAATAAAATTCAAAATATAATAAAGATAAAACAAAGCTTAGAGAAAGACTCTGCTCTTTTGATAAAACATTTAGAATCGCTTAAACAAAATATTCTAGAATTTTCAAAGTTTGATACTGCATACAGAAAAAAACAGGAAGAGCTTAAAGAGGCTTTCCTGGCTGAAAAAAACAGTGAAATCGCAATAGCAGAGACTAAAAAAGAGCTGGAGATGACAAAAAAAGAACTAAGTTTTTTAAGTACGGAGATAGCGGAAAAAGAAAATATAAAGACAAAACTATTAAATCTCATGGAGACACAAAACTGGCTTTCAGTGCAATTTCTTAATCTTATAAATTTCACTGAAAATAACATTATGATAAAATTAAGAATTGAGTTTTCAAAACTTTTCAGCAAATGGTTTCATATGATAGCTGGAGAGGCTTTTGAAGTACAACTCGATGAGAATTTTACTCCTCTTATTTTACAGGGAGATATAGAAATGGATTATTCTTTTCTTTCTGGCGGAGAGAGAACAGCCATAGCCCTTGCTTATAGGCTGGCTTTAAATCAAACTATAAATTCAATGTTCAGTCAAATTAAAACGCGCGATATTATTATCCTTGATGAGCCAACAGATGGATTTTCTGAAGCCCAGATTGATAAAATAAGAGACGTATTAGCCGAGCTTAACGTAGGACAGCTTATAATAGTAAGTCATGAGCACAAAATAGAAGGATTTGTTGACAATATAATAAGAATAAAGAAAAAAGATGGTATTTCATATACAGAATCTATTTTTCCTTACCAAAAGACTTAAATACTTAATCTTATATAATCGTAAATAAAGGTTCTAAGTTCTTATGAATACTGAAATTCAAAATAACATCTTGAAATCAAATACGAGCATAGTAGGAATTGTATGTAAAGATGGAATAGTTATGGGTGCAGATAGAAGAGCTACTGCTGGCAATATAGTGATGAGCAAAACAGAACAGAAAGTTCATAAAATAAATGATTATCTTGTAATTTGTTGGACAGGAGGAGCCGCAGATGCATTGCTTTCAGCAAAAATTATATCAGCAGAATTAAGACTAAAGGAATTAAAAACAAGATCAAGACCAACTATAAAAGAAGCTGCAAATTTGATTGGAATGATGCTTTATCGCAGTATCAGGACACCATCAATGATTCCGCATATTGTTGGAATTTTGGCAGCAGGATATAATCAAGACGGAACTACAGAGCTTTATACAATAGAGCCAGCAGGAGGAGTTTATAAGGTCAAGGAATATGATTCCAATTTTTCTTCAGGAATGCCGTATATTCTAGGACTTTTGGAAAGACAATATAAAAAAGATATTTCAGTAAAAGAAGGAATTGAGCTTGCAAAAGAATGTATAAAATCATCAACACAAAGAGATATCGGTTCAGGAAACGGAATAGATGTATTTTCAATAACCAAGGACAGTATAAAACATGCAGTTTCTGAAGAAATTGTAGCAGAATATAAATAACTGAAATTAGAAATTAGAAATTATGACAGACATCTTAAAAAATATTAAAGAAAATTTGCCAAAAGTTATAACAGATGCAGCTTTTGAAGGAGCAAATATAGTTCTCTACACAGATGATAAGGAATTTTTCAAGACAGGAGAATCTAAAATAAAGGAAATAGTTGATAAAATAAAAAAGAGAATAGAGTTAAGAGCGGAAAAAAACATTTTAATAGGAGAAGAAGATACAACAAAAACAATATACGCAATTGTTCCGGAAGAGGCAGAAATTACAGATATAATTTATGATGTTCAACGAAGTTCTTTAGTAATCGAAGCAAAAAAGCCAGGCATAGTTATTGGAAAACATGGTTCTATTCTTAACGATATTAAAAAATCTACATTTTGGACGCCTTCTATTAGAAGAAGTCCGATTATACATAGCAAAATAACTGAAAAGATAAGATCTGTTTTATATGCAAATAATACTTACAGAAGAAAGTTTCTTAATGATATTGGAAAAAAAATATATAATGAATGGAATCCTGGAAAGATGGATATGTGGGTCAGGCTTACATATTTAGGAAGTGGAAGGCAAGTAGGTAGGTCTTGTCTTTTATTGCATACTCCAAATTCAAAGATTCTCCTTGATTGCGGGATAAATCCCGCTATTGCAGAAGGTCCTGAAAAATTTCCATATTTAAATGTATCAGAAATTGGGGATTTGAATTCAATTGACGCAATAATTTTATCTCATGCCCACATAGATCATTCTGGTCTTATACCATATCTGTTTAAAATGGGTTATCGCGGTCCAATCTACATGACTGAACCAACAAGAGATATAGCTGTTCTTCTTGCTCTTGATTTTGTAGGAGTTGCTTACAAGCAAGCCGCATCTCCCCTCTACAGAGCAGAAGATATAAAAGAGATGGTAAGACATTCTATATGCTTAGATTACGGAGAAGTTACAGATGTTACTCCAGATATTAGGATTACTTTTTACAATGCAGGGCATGTTCTAGGTTCTGCACAGGTTCATATAAATATCGGAAATGGATTGCACAATCTAGTTTATGGTGCAGATACTAAATATGCAAAAACTCGTCTTCTTGATCCAGCATCAAATCATTTTCCTAGAATTGAAACACTTACAATAGAATCTACATATGGTTCTAAAGAGGATATTCTTCCTCCAAGAGCAGAAACAGAAGCAAAGTTTATAGAAATGGCTAAAAGGACAATAGAAAGAAACGGAAAAATACTTCTCCCAGAACTAGGTTTAGGACACGCGCAGGAGACAATCTTAAGGGTTGAAGAAGCAATAAGAAAAGGGTCTTTGCCAAAAGTGCCGATATATATAGATGGAATGGTGTGGGACATAACTGCGATTCACACAGCATATCCAGATTTTTTAAGTTCAGCAGTAAGAAGCAGTATATTTCAAGATAATAATCCATTTGCTTCTGAAATGATAAAAAGAGTAGGAAGTTCTATTGAAAGAAAAGAAGTTATAGAAGGAGGACCATGCATTATAATTGCGACATCAGGAATGCTGGTTGGAGGAGCATCAGTAGAATACTTTAAGCACTTATCAGATAATCCAAACAATCTTATAATCTTTGGATGTTATCAGGCAATAGGTTCTACAGGAAGACAGGTCCAAGAAGGAAATAAAGAAATAATTCTTAACAATGATAATGAAAAGGTAAGTGTCAAAATGGAAGTACAGACATTAAATGGATTGTCTGCCCATTCTGGAAGAAATGAACTTCTGCAGTATATAAGTAGAATGAATCCTAAACCAAAAAAGATAATAATAAATCACGGAGAAGTCTCAAAGTGTTTGGATCTTGCCTCAACTCTTTACAAGCTCAATAGAGTTGAAACACAGGTTCCTAGAAATCTAGAAACAATCAGATTAAAGTAAAAACTTAAAAACCAAATTCCATTATAAATAAAATGAAGCATTCTGTAAAGATAACAATACTCCTCATTGGGATGTTTTTTCTAGCCCAAATCATAGGCATGGCAGTAACAAATTTTTATTCTCCAAAAATAGTGCAAAATGTTGATGCATCTGGGAATGTTACCAATTTAACTAATTATAATCTGCCATACTGGGCAGAGCCGCCTCAGAAAAACAATCCAAATGTAAATTTAATTTCAATTATTATTTCTTTTGTGTTTATAATAGGAATAATGTTTATAATTATGAAATATAAAGTAGAGTTTTTCCTCCGGGTTTGGTTTTTCACCGTTATAGTTCTTTCGATTTCTATAACTTTAAATGCAGCATTATCTATACTTGAAAATTCTTCTTTTATTTCTTTCCTAATTGCTTTGCCTCTTGCATATATGAAAGTATTTAAGAGGAATATTATAATTCACAACACAACAGAATTAATGATTTATCCAGGCATAGCTGCAATACTTGTTCCTTTGCTGAATGTTTTTGCAATAATAGTTCTTTTTATTATTATTTCTTTGTATGATATATATGCTGTCTGGCATTCCGGGTTTATGCAGAAAATGGCAAAATACCAAATAAAAAATCTTAAGATATTTTCAGGATTTTTTATACCTTATTTAAGAAAAAAAGAAAGAGACGCACTTTTAAGAATAAAATCTAAGAATTTAAAAAATAAAAGAATAAAAGTCAATATTGCAATACTCGGTGGAGGAGATATTGTATTTCCTATAGTATTCTCAGGAATCGTATTGCACACATTCGGATTCATTCCGGCATTTTTTAT
>ERZ1292623.3839-Hain-H51-01um-R1-3839-length-12613-cov-6_pt1 | contig 12613 bp, 18 predicted proteins | sample MGYA00564398_ERZ1292623 | MGnify/ENA primary metagenome ERZ1292623 (study PRJEB36523, sample SAMEA6512633) | groundwater metagenome | collected 2019-01-07 | study: AquaDiva: Metagenomics assemblies of 32 groundwater samples | reverse complement strand
TTTCCTGTAACAAGATCTTTTTCTTGATAATCTAAATCTTCTCCAAGTTTTGAACTTGCTGCCCAGAATCTTAAAGCATCTGCCCCAAACTGTTCAAGAACTATCTTAGGATCAATAACATTCCCCTTAGACTTAGACATTTTTTCTCCACTGAGAGAAACATTTCCTGAAATTGCTATATCTTTCCAAGGAATTTCTTTTTCATTGAGATAAGATTTTACTATAGTGTAAAATGCCCAGGTTCTAATGATATCATGAGCCTGGGGTCTTAAAGAAAATGGAATTTTAATCTTATTTCCCACAAGAGAAGAAGCAATCTGTGGTGTTAATGAAGAAGTTGCCCATGTATCAAGAACTTTTTTCTCTCCTGTTGCTTCAGTATTGCATTTCTTGCATATTTTTTTCTTTGTTATTGGATCAACCGGAAGCTCTTTTTCTTCTGCTAATATAATCTCTCCGCAATTTTGACATTTCCAAACAGGAATTGGAACTCCAAAATGTCTGTCTCTGGATATATTCCAATCCCATTCAAGCCCATTAACCCAGTTCTCGTATCTTTTTTTCATGTGTTCTGGAAACCATTTTACCCTATTTCCCTGTGCAATCCACGATTTCTTTTTATCAATGATTTTCAAAAACCACTGCTCTGTTGGAAGAAACTCTATCTCTGTTCTACATTTGTCATGGACATTAACAATATGAATTATCTGTTTTTTCTCTTTAATAAAACCCTGACTTTCTAAGTCTGCCAAAATTCTCTTCCTTGCTTCCTTGATCTTTAATCCCTTATAAGTTCCTTCTTTAATTGTGCCGTTTTTTTCGAAAATAATTCTTTGTTTTAATTTATATCTATTAATCGCATCAATATCATACTTATCCCCATAAGAACAAACCATCATAGCTCCCGTTCCTTTATCTATTTCAGATGCCTTGTCTGCAATAACTGGAACCTGAAAATTAAAAAGAGGAACATCTGCAGGTTTGCCTACAAAATTTTTATATCGTTTATTCTCTGGATTGACAAAAATTGCTACGCATGCATCAAGTAGTTCAGGTCTTGTTGTAGCAATCGGCAATTCTTTACCATTTACTCCGAATCTTATTGTAACAAAATTGCTTGGTATTTCTTTATCTTCAAGCTCTGCCTGGGCAATTGAGGTTTGGCATTCAGGACACCAGATTGTTGGAAATTCTTTCTTATAAATTAAGGATTTTTTATAAAGATCTATGAAATTCTTTTGAGATATTTTTCTGGAATTATCATCAATTGTAGAATAGTAAAGTCCATAATCGCAGGATATTCCAAGATTTTTCCATGCTTGTATAAAAGAGGGTCTTATTTCTTCCAAAGTTTTCAGGCAAAGTTTGATGAAATCTCCGCGGGACATTTCCTTGCTTTTTACACCTTTTATTTTTTCAATAAGTCTCTCTGTTGGCAATCCATTATCATCTGTCCCAAAGGGATAAAAGATTCCTTGTCCAGAATTTCTCATTCTCATAAAACGGACAATAAAATCCTGCTGAGAATATGAAAATGCATGCCCAATATGCATATCTCCAGATAATGTTGGAGGCGGCGTATCTACAGAATAGGTTTTTTTTCCTGGCTTAAATTGATAAACTTTTTCTCTTTTCCAGAAGTCCAATATCTTTTTTTCTTCTGTTTTTGGATCATAATGGTTCATGAAAGAAATAGATAAGATAACTTTTAAAAACTATCCCCCTCTTTATATTTAATGGCTGACAATAAAATACATATGCCTGCTGGATTTGGAGGCTTAATGCGTTTTGAAGAAGAATACGAATCAAAGATAATGCTAAAACCAACGCATGTAATCGCTTTTGTTATATTAATTCTGGCTTTCAGAATATTTTTAGATGTTCTTATCTGAGTTTTCAATGTATAGAAGAAGGCTCTGTTAATAATAAGGTGATTAATATTAGTTAAAGTAATTATAATAATCGCAAGGAAAGGTATTGATAATATAATAAATGATTACATCTTATATAATAAGCCCTCTATAACATCACTAAATAATAAAATCAGTATAGAAAACTATAAATAACAATTTTTCTCTTCTAAACCATGTTCCCAGGACTTGGCGGTAGTTTAGATCCAAAAAAAATGCAGGCAATGATGAAACAGCTTGGCATGTCTCAGGAAGAAATAGATGCTTCTCGTGTTATTATAGAAAAAACAGATGGCCGAATTATTATAGAAAATCCTTCTGTGGTAAAAATAGGAATACGTGGCCAAGAGAGCTTCCAAGTCTCAGGAGAAGCTAGAGAAGAATCTGGTTTTCATATTTCTGATGAAGATGTAAAAATAGTCATGGAAAAAACAGGCGTATCTGAAAAACAGGCAAAGAAAGCTCTAGAAGAAACGAGGGATATTGCAGAGGCGATTCTCAAATTGAGTTAAATTTTTAAACCCTTTAATACAAAAAGTGCAATGGTATATCATCCTCCTCAAAAAATTTTGGAAAGATATGCAGAAGTTCTTGTAAAGTTTGCACTAAATTCTGGAGAAGGAGTAAAGAAAGGTGAAGTGGTTCTTGTTCAAGTCCCAGAGAGAGCGAAGCCAATGCTAAAGGCACTAAGAAAAGCTATATTAGAGACAGGTGCGCATCCAATTATTCAATTTCTTCCGGATGATTTTTCCAGAGAGTTCTATGAACTTGCACAAAATCATCATTTAGAATTCTTTCCTGATAAATATCTCAAGGGACTTGTTGATCAGATTGATCATTCCATTCATATAATTGCTGAAACAAACCCAAAAGAACTTGAAGGAATAGACCCAAAAAAAATAATGACAAGAGATAAAGCTTATAAAAAATATAAGGATTGGAAAGTTGAAAAAGAAAATCAAGGAAAATTTACCTGGACTATAGCTCTTTACGGAACAGAGCAAACGGCAAAAGAGGCAGGGATATCTGTAGAAGAATATTGGGAACAGATAATAAATGCTTGCTTCTTAGATCACGAGAATCCAGTTAACAAATGGAAAGATATTTTTACAGAAATAGAAAGATTAAAGGAAAAATTGAATTCCATGAAAATTCTAAACTTACATGTAAATGGAGAAAATGTTGATTTAAGGGTGGGAATTGGTGAAAAGAGAAAATGGATGGGTGGTTCTGGAAGAAACATTCCTAGTTTTGAGTTATTTATTTCTCCTGATTGGAGAAAAACAGAGGGCAAAATAAAATTCAATCAGCCACTATATCGTTATGGCAATTTAATAAAAGATATAGAATTGGAATTCAAAGATGGTAAGGTTGTAAGTTCAAAAGCATCTCAAAATGAGCATGTCCTCAAGGAAATGATTGCATCAGAAAATGCTGACAAAATAGGAGAATTTTCTTTAACAGATTCTAGAATGTCCAGAATAACAAAATTTATGGCAGAGACGTTATTTGACGAAAATGTTGGAGGAGAGCACGGAAATACACATATAGCATTAGGTTCGGCATACAAAGATTCTTATCCCGGAGATCCGGCAAAAGTTACAAAAGAAGAGTGGGAAAAACTTGGATATAACGATTCTGTTGTACATACAGATATAATATCTACAGAAAAGAGAACAGTAACTGCAACTCTTGAAGATGGTTCACAGGTTATTATCTATAAAGATGGTAAATTTACCATTTAGACATATTTCCGACAACCAATAATCATATTAATTCTGAAAAATAAAGATAAACATGGAAAAATTCTTGGAAAATCTTATGGAAGCTGAAAAAGACCTTAGAACAGTAGATCACATAGTCTATATCACTTTCCCTTTAATAAAGGACAAAAGGCTTTTGCTAAAAGTAATAAAGGAAATAAGAGGGATAATAATAAACTGTATAACCTCTATTCTTCAGTATGAGTACCTGCACAAAAGGGTAAATCTTTATAAAAATTCAGATGAAAATTTTAAGGTTTTTACAGAAAAATGCGCCCCAAGGTATGATATAAGTAAAAATGACATAAAAGAAATCCTTCATTTATTGGATCTTGTGGAAAAACATAAAGAAAGTCCTTTTGAATTTGTTAGGGGTGAAAAAATAATAATGCTTTCTGAAAATTTAAAGCCAACAACACTAACCCTTGAAAAAATAAAAGAATTTTTGAATTTAGCAAAAGAAATTTTAAAAAAGACAAAAGAAAAGATGAATCGGGTTTCCTAAAAAGAAACTTTCCAGCCTCGTCAATAAAAGGAAAGTATAAATAGTCCATAAGACTAATATAAAATGCTTCTTTAGAGGTGAAAGGGAAGTTAAATGGAAGAGATAATTCAAGAAAAAATAAGCGCAGACCATCTTTTATATGTCAGTTTAAAGTACACCAAGACATGTGATGTAATTATTAATCTTCTTCTAAGATGGAAAAAGATGATAGAAACAAGTATAGACGAGATACTTAAGCATGCAAAAAAGAAGAAAAAAATATTATCTATTCCTACAAACCCTATAGGTCAGATAGAATCTGTCAGAAAATTATTCAAAAAAGACCAAAACTTCCAAGAAGTCATTGATATGTATGAAATGTTCAGGAAAATTGAGGAGTTAAGAAAAGAAAGAATAGGAGAATTCAGAAAAAATGTAACTCTAAAGGTTTTCTATCTTGGAGAGGAGATAAGCATTAATCTCGATAAACTAAAAAGTTATGCTGAAAAGTTAGAAAAGTTTATAAGTACAACTAAGCAATTTCTTCTATCATAAAGAAGCGGGTTAACTTCTTTTTTAAATAGGAATAAAATGGATGGAGAAGAAATTTATTTACAATTAATACCCATAGCAACAAGCATAGGTGTTGGTTATGAAATAGGGGAGGGTAATTGGTTAAAAGTTACTGGTTATTCCATAATGACTGCTATATTTTTAGGGGAAAATATTTTAAGGAAATTAAAAAAGATTTCTGGAACAATAGAAGAAAGAGTGTAAAATGTCAAGAATTATTGTTATAACTTCTGGGAAAGGCGGTGTTGGAAAAAGCTTAGGTTATTCCGAGTACGTGGCCCTCGCAAATGGGGATGTAATTCAAATAGGACCATATATAGATAACTTAATAGAAAACAACAAAACAGCTGTAAAACAACTTCTCATCCAAACAAGCCAAGGTAATGAAGTTTTTGGAGTTCTAGAACCGCCTCAAGATCTTATTTTAAACGTTGTAAAAAATCCTTCAAATCTTTCATTATCATCAGAAACAAATAAACCAATAGCATTAATGAGAAAACCTGCGCCACAAACCCTTATTAGGATCAGCACATCCAATGGTCCAATAGAAGCGACAGAAGAGCATAAATTCATTACATTAAAAGATGGAAATATAATAAAATTAAGGGCCGATGAATTAACAGACAAGGATTACCTACTTGAATTCAATTACCCTCCAATTACCAGGGAATATGAAGATGCTAATCAAGATAAAGCAAGATTACTGGGATATATAATCGGCGATGGTCATTTACAAAAAAGAAATGACAATTTCTTAATTCATATTTTTTGTGAAGAAAAAAATAAAGACTTAATAGTGGATGTTTTTAGAAAAGCTCTTGGTGAATGCAAAATACTAAAAGATAAAAGAACAGGAGTAATTAGATTGTCTTATCTTAAAACAAAAAAAATAAATGAACTAATTTCAGAATATGGGGTCCTTCCTGAAACTGCAGAAAAAAAAGAAATCCCGAAAAAAATATTTAAAACAAAGACAAATATCTGTGCCTCTTTTATTTCTGCGTTATTTGATTGTGATGGACATGTTTGCAAAGAAAGAAATGAAATTCAATATGACACCAAATCGGAAAAATTAGCATATCAGATTTCCAGTCTTCTTAGAACTAGATTTAGAATAGAAAATCAGCTTAAAGCAGAGTACAAAAGAGCATCCAACGGAAAAAGAGAAAAACAAAAGTATTTTAGAATTGTAATCTCTGGAGAAGACATATTAAAATTCGATAACCAAATTGGGTTTAATATTAAAGATAAGAAAGAAAGATTGGGGCAAAAAATTAATTCAAATTTTAATACTAATATCAAATTATTTCCGGTAGGGAAAATGATCAGATTAATAAGAAATTCATCAGGAATAACTGCTGAAGAACTGGGAAAAGAATTGGGAGTTACTAAACAAATGATTTACGAATATGAATGGGGATTCTATGCTCTCTCCACAAATTCTCTTAAAAATTTTCTGCGGGCCTTTAAAAATAAAAATATTTCACACGAAAAAATGGAATTCCTTGAAAATTTAATCAAAAAGGGATATTCTTTTAGAAAAATAAACAAAATAGAAAGAATAGAATATAACCACCATTATGTCTATGATTTCCAAGTGTGCGAAGAAGGAGGCCATTTCACACATGCTAGCGGTATTGTTGTATCAAATACAACAACAGCCATAAATCTCGCTGCTGCTATGAAATATTTTGGAGAAGATGTTCTTGTTATTGACGGAAATCTTTCAACTCCAAATGTTGGTTTACATTTAAACTCTCCAGAGGTTCCAATAAATCTGAACCACGTTCTGGCTGGAAAGGCAGAGCCATTTGAAGCTGTTTATGAGCATGAATCTGGGATGAAAATAATGCCATCTTCCCTTTCTGTAAAAGAACTTAAGAGAACTAAGCCTGAAAAAATGAAAGAATTCAAGAAAGAATTCAAAAAGCTTTCTAATAAGATTATAGTGGATTCTTCTGCCGGCCTTGGCTCAGAGGCAAGCTCTATAATGGAAATAGCAGATGAACTGATAATTGTTACAAACCCGGAAATGCCTGCAGTTACAGATGCTTTGAAAGCTATAAGGCTTGCAGAACAATTAAGAAAGCCTATATTAGGAGTTATAGTTACAAGAGTAAGAAAAGATGAAATAGAATTAGAACCAGAAATAGTTAAAGAAATGCTTGAATACCCAATTCTTGGTATGGTGCCTGAAGATATTGCTGTTAAAAAATCAATAAGAAACAAAGGGGCTGTTGTTCATCTACATCCAAAGAGTGGCGCTTCACGTGCATATAAGGAAATTGCAGCAAGAATTCTAAATATACCTTATGATTCAAAAAAGGATGAAGAAAATATTGTTATTAGAGTTTTAAAAAAATTAGGTTTGAGACATTAAAGATATAGTGTAATATATATTTTGGGATATATAGTTTAAAGGATATAAATTATATTATTATTGGAAAAATTATTAAGGGGGTTTTATAATATAAAATTCATATTTTTATTGCATTATTTGACTAATCTAACTTTCTATTAAACTTTTTTATCTTAAAAAACTCCTCTTTTCTCTAAACAAACTTTTATAAAATCTGTTTTTTATCAATAAAAATGGAACCTATAAAATTCTCTGACTGGCAGAAGCTTAATTTACGAACAGGAAAAATCCTTGAAGTTGAAAACATTCCAGAAGCTGATAAATTATACAAATTAACTGTTGACTTAGGAAAAGACCTAGGATTGCGAACTATAGTAGCTGGAATAAAGCCATATTATAAAAAAGATGAGCTTAAAGGTAAATCTTGTGTTATCTTCACAAATTTAGAGCCAAGAAAACTTAAAGGAATTGAAAGTCAGGGGATGCTTTTGGCTGCTGTTTCTGAAGATGAATCAAAGGTTTTTCTCTTGCGGCCAGATGGAGAAATAGAAGAGGGTAGCAAAGTAAGGTGAGCTCTCAACCTATTCATTATTCTATCTGTAGGTCTACATAGAAAGTTTTATAAATATTGTAGACGTACATTTTTTATGGCATATACTGAAATAAAAAAAAGAAATAGAAAAAAGTATTTTTATAGGGTCATCTCTGTAAGACAAGGGGAAAAAATTAATAAAAAGAGAATATATATGGGAGCTAATTTAAACATAAAATCCTTAAAAAGTAAAGAACTTGAAGCAGATAAATCATTTTTGAATGAAAAAATTAGAAAAAATTTAGAAAAAATAAAGCCAAAGATAATAGAAATCTTGAAAAAATACAGGGTCAAAAGGGCGGGTTTATTTGGCAGTTATACAAGAGGGGAGCAAAGAAAAGACAGCGATATTGATATTTTAATTGAATACCCTAAAGGAATGGGTTTGAATTTTGTTGGAATAGCCTTAGATTTAGAAAAAACTTTAAAGAAAAAAGTTGATTTATTAACTTATGGCGGAATTAGTCCATACTTAAAAAAATATATCTTAGAAGATGAGGTAAGAATATTATGACAAAACATGAAGATATTCCATATATTGAACATATATTAGAGGCAATTAATAATATTCAGGAATCTGTTAAAAGCCTTTCAGAAGAACAATTTTCAAATAATAAAGATAAAAAAGATGCAAATATAAGAAGATTGGAAATTATTGGGGAAGCTGCAAAAAATTTATCTAATAAACTAAAAGAAAAACACAAAGAGATTGAATGGAATAAAATAATAGGAACAAGGGATAAAGTAATTCATGCTTATTCTAAGGTTAATCTGGATATTGTTTGGGATATCATAAAAAAAGACCTGCCGAAGTTAAAAAAACAGATAGAAAAGATAAAATATGGGTTAAATTCTGAATAGAATTCTGTTATTTTTAAGGTGTTATCTCTAGTTATCACATGCGAACTATAATTATCAGTTGATGTTTAAAGTTTACGGTTATGTCCTTTTCCTGCCACAATCAGATGGAGAAATAGAAGATGGAAGTAGGATGAGATAATTATACCTACAAAAGAGTAAAGTTTATAAATATGTAGGTATAACCTATCTTATGTATTTTAAGAATAAAACAATTAAAGGAAAAAAGTACATATATGCGGTAAAATCAGTCAGACTACCAGATGGGAAGATTATTTCTCTAGAAAAGATATATAATGGTGAAGGGAAAAAAGAGCTGGAAAAAGAATTAGATAAGAAAGAAAAAGAATATTATGTAAGATACATGTTGAATAATTTTAAAACAGACCATATCCTGAAAAAAGAGGAATTTAGAAAAATAGAGGAAATTCGTGTTAATTACAGAAAAATTCTTAAAAAAATAAGCAAAACTTCATTAAAAGATTTGCTGGATAGATTTACAGCTAATTTCACTTACGAAAGTAATGCCTTAGAAGGCAATTCCTTGACATTAAAAGATGTAGCAATTTTAATGTTTGAAAATATATCTATAAAAGGAAAAGATTTAAGGGAGATTTATGAAACAAGAAACTCAAGAAAAGTAGTTGAAATGATCATAAAAAATAAATTTTCTGTTTCTCATAAGGATATTATTAAAATGCACAAAATGTTAGTTAGGGATATTGGGGTTGGCATTGGTTATAAAAAATTTCCTAATGAGATAATTGGGAAAAATATTAAGACAACTCCGCCTGAAAAAGTTTATGAAGAGATGAGTAATCTTATAAAATGGTATAACACAGAAAAATTAAATATCCATCCATTAAAGATTGTTTCCTTATTTCATGGAAAATTTGAGAGAATCCATCCCTTTGAGGATGGAAATGGGAGGGTTGGTAGATTTTTGATTAATGTAATCCTTATTGAGAACAAGTATCCGCCCCTTATAATAAGAAAATCACAAAGATTATCTTATTTGGGCGCATTGGAGAAATTTGATAATAACCACCAAGACACTTTAATAAGATTTATTTTAGAAAAATTCAAGGAGACTTATAAAAAATTCTTTGAAATTTATGTTAAATATCTGTGAGAGTTTTTCTCAGATTTTATTTCCAGACCAGATTCAAAGAGGGGAGCAGGGTAAGGTAAGAACTATTATAATAGAAACCCTATATTTTTATGTTGCAATATTGTAATATATGTTACAAAAAAAGACCTTAAACATATGATACAACCAATAATTAATAAAAAGAACTAAAGGTTACATCTTACAACTAAGAGGGGATATTTAAACCATAAAATCGATAAATTTATAAATAAACCAAGGTTATATATATTAGTAACTTTGGTTGAATATAAGATGATACCATTAAATTTGAGACTAAAAAAAGCAAGGCATAAAGAGATAGCATCCATACAGGATCTAATCGTTGAAGAACTTCGTAAAGAATTTGAAAAAGCAGTAATACATGGGGGAACTGCAATCTGGCGTTGTTACGGGGGAAATAGGTTTTCAGAAGATATTGATGTTTACGTGCCTAAAGACATAAAGAAAATTGAAAGTCTATTTAAAAATTTAGAGAAAAGAGGCCTAGTCATTGAGAGAAAAAAAGTTTCAAAGAACAGTATCTATTCTTTATTAAAATTGGGCAGGACTGCAGTAAGATTTGAAGCATTATTTAAAATATCAGCAGGGTTTTTAAAAGAATATGAGACAATTGATGGGAACCTTGTTACTATTCGCACCTTAAGCCCTGAAGAATTAATAAATGAAAAAATTGGTGCTTATTTAAATAGACTTAAAATTCGTGACCTATATGATATATTCTTTTTATTAAGATATGTAAAGAGTAAAAAAGACGTCTCCAGTAACCTAAAAAAACTTATTTGGGGTTTTAAAGAACCTATTGATAAAAATGAACTTAAGATTCTTATTTTTGAAGGACTTGTCCCTGATACTAAAGAGATGCTAGTTTATATAAAAAGATTCTTATAAAAATGGGAAAAGAAAAATATCTTAAAGAAATATTGGAATTTTTTAAAAAGAGTCCTGTTGTAGATTTGGATTCTATAAAAGGAATAATAAGAAATAAGAAAGATATTAAACAATATCACAAACAACTTATAAAAAACCTAATATCAAAAAATAGAATAAAAAAGCTTGCAAGAGATTTTTACACAATTCATGAAGACCCTTCCCTAGCGATCTTTTGTTTTAAACCGTCTTATTTGGGATTGCAAGATGCATTAAGCCTGCATGAGCTATGGGAGCAAGAAACAATCCCTGTAGTAATCACAGCAAGGAAAGTAAGACAAGGTATAAGAAAAATCCTCGGAACCAATGTCTTGGTCAGAAGAATAGATAAAAGGTATGTGTTTGGCTTTAACTATGAAAAACAGGGAGATTTTTATTTCCCATATTCTGATATAGAAAAAACATTTATTGATATGATTTATTTTAAGCAGTATTTAGACAAAGAAACAAAAACAAATATTATCAAAAAACTTAATAGGAAAAAGTTAAATTCTTATCTAAAAATATACCCAAAAAGATTCAGAAAAAGGGTATTGAATTTGCTGAAGTCTCCAGCCAGAAGAAAGAATAGAAGAGGGCAGCAGGATTAGATAAAACCAAAAAAGACCTTAAACATATTATATAACCAATAATCAATAAAAAGAACTAAAGGTTATATTTTACAACTAAGAAAGGGTTAGATATATAATATAACCAAAAAGCTTAAATAGTTAATTTTGGTTATAATCTCATGAATGACGAATTAAAAGAGATACTTGAACAAAATGCGAAAGAATATTATCAAAATGCGCTGAATGCCGAGAAAAAACAAGAGTATAATTCTTCTGTTACGCTTTTCTTTAAAGCAATTGCTTCTTTATCCGACTTGTTTGTTCTTGTAAAAGAAGGCAGAATGCCAAGCAATCACAGAGAGAGATTCAGAATACTCGAGGCAAAATATCCGGAAGTTTATAAAATAGTTGATAAAAATTTCTCTTTCTATCAGGATAGCTATAAATCTAGATTAAATAAAGAAGTATCTAAAATGCTTAAAGAAGATGCAAAAAGATTATTTGAACTGCTTAATATCAGAATCTAAAAAATTCGCTAAGAGGAATAATATATTTGACATAGTACTTTATGGTTCGAGTGTTAAGGGAAAGCTTGAAGCAGAAGATGTTGATATTCTACTTATTTTTGAAGAGAAATCGCTGAAAGAAAGGTCAGAGATAGCCCAAAATTTTAAGGACAGAATTAAGGGCATTTTAAAATTAGATATTAAAACAATAAATTTGAAAGAGTTTTTTGAAAAAGATTTCTTAGCAAGCCAGGGGGTTATAACTGAAGGATATAGCTTACTGTATAATGAAAAATTTTCAAAAAGGCTTGGTTTTATTGGATATTCAATATTTATGTATAATCTTAAAAATTTGAACCATAATGAAAAGACAAAATTCACCTATGCTCTTATTGGAAGAAGAGGGGAGAAAGGCATGCTTAAACAGATAGATGCGGTTTCTTTGGGAAGGGGAGCTGTAAAAATACCTGTTGAAAACAGCATTATTTTTGAAGATTTTCTTAAAAAGTGGAATCTGAATTACAAAAAAGAAAATATTCTGGAAGCAACATGATTCATATAAAAAAGATTGCCGAAGCTATAAGAAAAAGCGGAAAAAGAGCAGGCAAAGAAGCTATATTGGCAATAGATAAAATTCTAGAGAAACAAGCAGAAGAAATAATAGAAAAAGCAAAGAGAAAAGCAGATTTTGCAGGCAGAAAAACTATTTTTAAAGAAGATGTGGAGCAGGCATGAGTGTTATAACGGGGGGAACAGGGTTAGGTAAGGAAATTTTAAAAAATATAACTCTAACTTTTAAGATGTTATCTTTAGTTATCATGTGATAACTATAATTATCAATTGGTATTTAAAGTTTACAGTTCTGATTTTAAACTTTCTTGCATGAGTTTTTCTCTTGTAGCCAGATGGAAAAATAGAAGAAGGGAGCAGGGTTAGGTAG
>ERZ1292623.3838-Hain-H51-01um-R1-3838-length-12614-cov-6_pt1 | contig 12614 bp, 14 predicted proteins | sample MGYA00564398_ERZ1292623 | MGnify/ENA primary metagenome ERZ1292623 (study PRJEB36523, sample SAMEA6512633) | groundwater metagenome | collected 2019-01-07 | study: AquaDiva: Metagenomics assemblies of 32 groundwater samples | reverse complement strand
ATTATATTGATCCTGAAAGAATTTGGTTAAATCCTGACTGCGGATATGCTCCAGGAATGAGAATGCCCTTTCCCAGAGATGTAGCCTTTGCAAAAGTAAAATCTATGGTTGATGCGGCCGCCATTTTAAGAAGAGAATATTAATCTTCACTTATCTAAGCCCGTAGATGCAACAATACCTTGGGTTGTTTAGTTAAAGAATTGATCTAGTTTTGATTGTCCTTTTTCTTGTGTAAGTTCTTTTATGTTAAGATTAATTGCATCAAATATCATTTGTACTGCTGGAATAATCTGGTTGTTTATGTAATAGTTTGTATCATAGTCTTTTTCTTGGCATTCTTCTGGTAGTCTTGCTCTGTTCCCTATTGTTCCTTTTCCTGATGTCACAACGTATTCAATTACAGCTCCTGTGTTTACTGGTATTCCTTTTTGTTTCATTCTTTGTGCTACTTTTACATGTGGTCCAATACTTTCGTATTTAGATATGTCTTTTCTTAGTTGGGTTTTTATTACTATATCTTCTACTTGGATTTCTTTGTGTTTTAGTTTATTGATTGTTTCTATAACATAATCTTTTGCTTTGTTTGGATTGTTTTCTAAAAGTAATATTTTTAGAACTTCTTTTTGTAGTTTTCTTGCAAGTTTGCTCCAATCTCTTCTTACTGTTTCAAATCCTTTGATCTTTAAGATTTCTTTTTCATTTATTAGCGCGTATTTCTTTTTTGCTCCTTTTTTATCCCCTTTTTTTGCTACGAATATTCCTCTTTTATAGAAGTCTTCTAGTTCTAGTTCCATCATTTCTGGGAGTGTTTTGTTTATTTTTTTCATGAAGTTTAGTGCGTCATTTTTTGTTTTGTCTTGTAATGTTAAGATGATTGAATCAGTATCTCCGCCGATAAATCCAAAGTTTTCTTCTTGTGCACTTTTGGCTGTTTTTTGTACGTATTCTCTTCCCCATGCTGTGATTGCAGCTGCGCATTCAACGGAGTACCATCTTGCCCCAAAAAATCCAAACATGCCATATGCGGAGTTGGCTATTATCTTAAGTGCATAACTTTTTGCTTCTAGTATAACATCTTTCTTTTGTAAGTTTTTTATTTCTTTTTTTATTTCGTTTCTTTTTAGTATAATTTCTTTTAGTACTTCAGGTATGAATCCTATTTTCTTTTTTGTGAAACAAAATTGTTTTTTAAAACCATCGTCTTCAATTTCTGGTGTTACAAAAGAATTTTCTTGTATGGTTGTGAGCGTACTTTTATCAATATTGTGTGAGATTATCAATGTAGGGTATAGGCTTCTGAAATCAAATACTACAATGTTTTCGTATAATCCTGGTTTTGGCTCAAATACGTATGCTCCTTGGTATGTGTTTTCTTTTCTTCCTGCTATCTCTGAAAATATAGGCTTGTTAGGAATGACTTCTTTTTGTGTGATTGATTTTCTGATTAGGTACCATTCTATTATTTGTCCAAATGTCATTCTACATACATCATGTATTGGCTGCCCAACCAGTTGTACTATTTCTGATATGGTGGGCAATATTTTTTCACATAGCTTATAGGTTAATTCTGCATCGTGTAAGTTATAATCACATATTTCTTTTATTCCCATTCCAGTATCCCATGCTGCCGCGATTTTATTAAAGTCCATTTCAAGTTTTTGATCGCCGAGTAATTCTTTAGACACATTATCTAATGAATAGCTATCTATTTCTAATGTGTCTCCCATTATTATTCTAATAAATCTGGTTAGGTCTAAATGGGCAATTCCGTGTATTCTTGATTCTTTAATCCCGTGTTTTGAGAAGTTTACTGCACTTTTATCAGCCCCAATATCCCATGTAATGTTAAGTTTTTTAGCTCTGTCACGTATGTATGGAAAATCAAATCCGTCTGTAAAATATCCAGTTATATAATCTGGCATGTATGTATTAATTATTTGTGCAAACTTTTGTATTAGCTCTGTTTCGTTTTGTACAAATAAATAATCTAAATCTTCTGTATCAAACTTTTTCCAGGTAATGACCTTCTTATAGTTCTTCCCATAAACTGCTAAGCTGATTATTGGGTCGTATCTTGTATTAGAGTAGCTTCCTGGTTTTGTGTAAGTTTCAATATCAAATGCTAATATTTTTGGCGTTTCAAAAGGTTTGCTTGCATCGTTTTTAATGCTTTTAATTTCTATTACAACATCAACATGATAGTCTTCTTTTATTTCTTCTCCTTCGATTATGCATAGTGTTGTAGGGATTATATTTTTATCAATTAAGTATCTTCTTGCAAATAGAATATCTGTTTCAAATTTGTTAATGATATTTGGCAGATCATCTGCCAGTTCTTTTAGTTTAGGTACAGCTTGTGGTGCGTTTGTAAATACTTGTATTAATGTTATTTCTTCGCCTAAGTATTTCTTTTTTACTATTTTGGTTTTTGTTACAAATGAATCATCTTGTTTTAATTGTTCTACTTGATGCTGTGCTGATTGTACATTTTTGTCTGGTTCCACGTAGAAGTATGGTTCAAAACTTTTATCAATTGCGCAAATTTTTTTACCGTCTTCTGTTCTTCCAAATATTCTTATTATTGCTTTTCCATCATTGTCTATAGTGTAATCTACATCGTATGGGTAGAATTTTATTTTCATAAACTACTCAAAAAATGCTGTGTTTATAAGAACTGCGCTAATAATATCATTAGTTATTTGGTAGTTTCATCATTTCTGGTAGGAAAGTATAAGCTAGGGTATCATTAAAATACCCGCATCTAAACTCGGTGAGTGGTATTCCTGTTCTTTTTGAAAGCATTAATGCATAGAAATAAACTTGGGTTGTTGCGTATTCTTCTTTTTTTGGATTAGGTTTGTAATCCCATATCCATATTTTTGAGTTTTCAATTCTTAAAACATCTATATGCCCGGTAAGTTCTTCTTTTGTATTGAATAAGGTGTTATAGCGTTCTAATTCGTTATGATGTAACCATAATGGTACTTCTATTGCTATTGTTTTTTTATCGTTTTCTAACATGAATAATTGTACTCTAGAGTGATTGTCTTTGATTCTGTCAAAGTTTATGCTTAATCCATGTTTGCTTAATATGGATACTTCATGGGCTGTAGTTTCTTTTGGTGATGTGCCTGCTAGTTTGAATCTTAGTAAGCTGCTTCTTGGTCCTCCATTTGAGAAATACTTATCTGGGCATGTTAAAAACATTTTTTCAAGATATAATTTCAGTGAAGGATGTTTTTTGCATAGTTCTAGGGTCTTTGTATGGCTTACTCTATAAACATAAGCTCCGCCAGTGTGTGGTAGGTATTTTGCTTGTATCACCATTTTTTTGAAAAGTTGTTTTGATGTATTAGGTTCTATGTCTTCCGCTAATTAGTTTGCGTTTTTTATGATAATTTGTTTCCATGGCAATATTTAATTTACTCCGTTTCTTTTCTAAACAAAGTAACATTAAACTACCAGTAAGGGATATTGTCCCTACCATCGTGAAGGCGAATGTAAACCCGATGAACTGGGATAGTGCTGCTCCTACAGCGGCTGTTGTAGCTGTTCCTAACCCTGTTAGTGTGGAGTATAAGCTCCATTCAAAACTTTCTTTCTTTTTGTCCAGATGTGTGCTCCATAATCCTAACCATGTTGGATATGCTAGCCCGCTGCCAATACCATGTAGAACTTGAGCTGCAAATATTACATAAACATGTTCTGCAAATATATAAATAAATGGAGTTGCTGATATTAGAATACTTCCAAGAATTAACCACCTCATCCTTGCTTTATCTGAATGAGAGTCAACATATCTGGAGAATGGTAGTTGTATTGCGCACTTTACCACAAAATAAACTGTGCTTGCTAAACCTGCCATTAGGATTGTTCCACCTTTTAGGTTTTCCTTGAAGAAGATTGCAATTATTGGGTCAGTCAAGCCAAAGCTGGTTAATATTAGGATGTCTGAAATCATTAAAATTTTTATCATCCTGTTCATATGTTAGGATATTTATACCGTAATTTATTAATATTTGGTTGAAGCAACTTGGTAGTGGTGGTACAGTCTTTTTTAAAAATAAAAAAGTTGATTGTTATGTTTAAGCAAAAAACATATTTGGACTCTTGGAAAGAAGGCACTTAAAGTGTTAGGAAAATATTTTAAATTAAGATTTTCTTGCAAATACATGGGAATCAAAATTTCTGAGATTGTAACTAAACAGGTGTTAGACTTTAATGATTTGTCCAATAAAAAAATTGCTGTTGACTCTTCAAACATGATCTTTCAGTTTATCTCGTCTATTCGTCAGCAGGACGGAACGCTCTTGATGGATAATCAGGGTAGGACTACATCACATTTAGTTGGAATCTTTTCGCGTGTTACTAATCTTATGCAGAAAGATATTAAGCTAGCATTTGTCTTTGATGGAAAACCGCCAGCTCTCAAGTTTACAGAACAAGAGAACAGAAGGTCTGCTAAGTCTAATGCTGAGGAGAAGCTTTCAGAAGTAGATAAGGAAGATCTCAATGCATTATTAAAATACTCTAAACAAACAGCTAAGCTAACCAAAGATATGGTTTCAGAATCTAAAGAATTGCTAACTGCGTTAGGCTTACCTGTAGTGCAAGCCGATAGTGAAGCTGAAGCGCAAGCAGCTTATTTGTGTAAAAAAGGGCGAGTATGGGCCGTTGCTAGTACTGATTATGACAATCTTGTTTATGGAGCTCCTAGAATGATTGAGAGTTTAACATTGTCAAACAAAAGGAAGACATCATCTGGGGTGGTTATGATTTCACCAAAAATTATTTACATTGATGAAGTCTTAAAAAAGCTGGAGATTAATCAAAAGCAATTATTATATCTAGCTATACTGGTAGGTACTGATTTCAATCCTGGTGGTGTGAAGGGAATAGGTCCTAAAAAAGCCTTAAAATTAGTGAAAGAATACAATGATCCAAAAATATTATTTAAATTAGTCAGCCCAGAATTAGACTGGAAAGAAATTGTTGATGTTTTTGAAAAAATGCCAGTAAAAGATGTTGATCTAAAATGGGGAGAAGTTGATCAAGATAGAGTAAGAAAAATACTGGTGGATGACCATGATTTTTCATTGGTGCGTGTTAATAAAACTCTTGAGAAATTATGTAGAAGGGATAAAGGCCAAAGATCACTGGGGGACTTTTAGATGTTATTAAAAAATGCTCTTAAGGATAAGCTTACTAAAGAAGAGTTAGATCTAGTTCCTAAGGCATTTGATCAGGTTGGCAGCATTGCAATTTTCTCTGAATTTCCTGAAGGGCTTAGCAAAAAAGAAAGGATTATAGGTAATACTTTGATAGAGATTAATAAGCCGATTAAAACCGTTGTTAAAAAAGTGAGTAAGCATTCTGGAATATTTCGTACTAAAAAAGTAAAGATTATTGCAGGTAAAAGAAGTAAGATTACAGAGCATAAGGAATCAGGCGTTAGAGTTAGATTAAATATTGATACTTGTTATTTTTCTCCTCGTTTAAGTTCAGAAAGATTAAGGATCGCTAAATTAGTTAAGAAGGGTGAATCCGTTTTAGTTTTGTTTTCTGGTGTTGGTATTTATCCTTTTATTATTGCTAAACATTCTAATGCGAAAAAAATAGTTGGTGTTGAACTAAACAACCATGCCCATAAATTTGCTGTTGAAAACTTAAAATATAATAAAGTTGATAACATAGAGTTTATTAATTCTGATGTAAGAAAATACACCCCTAAAACAAAATTTGACAGGATAATTATGCCGCTTCCAGGTGATGGTGAAAAATTTTTGGGTATAATTCCAAAACTAGCAAAAAAAGGTGCAATGATACATTTTTATGATTTTCAGCATGATGGTGAGTTTGATAAATCTAAAATCGAGATTAAAAATATCTTCCCTAATGCAAAAATACTGCGAGTTGTTAGAACAGGAATGTATGCTCCACGATGGTTCAGATTATGTGTAGATTTTAAGATTTAAGTATTATCCTTTAAATCTTAATCCTACCAAGAACATCTCTTTGCTTTTGCTTTTTGATGCGTCTGGCTTAACTGTTTTTACATATTTAAACTTTTTTTTGACGGCGGTTAAAAAATTATTATAGTTAGGGCCTTGAAATATTTTACATATAAAATAGCCACCATAGTTTAGCTTTTTGCATGCAACTTCTAAGGATCTTAATGCTAACCAGTAACTTGCTTCTTGATCAAATAGCTTCTGTCCAGTTGTTCTTGGTGACGCGTCGCTTATAACAACATTAAATGTTCCATGTATCTTTTCAATTATTTTTTCGTCGTAAATATCTAGCTTAATATACTCAAAGTTTTTGCTGCTAACTTCTGGGGGGTTAATATCTACCCCAATAACAGCGCCTTCATTACCAACGCATTCTAATGCAACTTTGCTCCACCCGCCAGGTGAGCATCCTAAGTCAAGCACGCGATCTTTATTTCTTATTATCCTGAACTTCTTATTGACCTGTTTTAGTTTATATGCGGATCTTGCAGGGTATCCTTCTTCTCTGGCTTTTTTCGTGTAATAATCTTTCATATGTTTAAGTTGAACTCTTTTTTTTGAATTAATACAGATGGTGTTTCTCCACCATGCCAGCTTCTTTTTGGGTGTACTCTTAATGGATAAATTCTTTCAGAGTTATCATCTAAGATTATTGCTGATCCTGTTAGTTTGGGCAGGTCATTGATATACTCATTAATATCAGAGAGTAAGTAACTTTGCATCATACTGCTTAATGCAGCCATGTCTATTGCGGAAGTTAGCTTATGAGATAATACAATGTCTGACTGTGTTAGCACTTCCTTATTAATTTCCCCTGGTTGTTGTGTTGCTAGAACTAAACTAATCCCCGGTTGTCGTCCCTCTCTTAATAATTGAATTATGGCATTTGTTCCATCAGTTTTATCATCTTTAGGTAAAACCTGATGTGCTTCATCAATCATAACCCATGTTAAAGGAGCTTTTTTTGTTGGGATTTCTGAAAAAAATCTTCCTTCTGTTTCTATTGATTTCTTTTCTTCTTCTTTTCTTGAGGTTATTCTTGAGGTTAACAACTTTCCGCATAAGTAGTTTATCACTAGGTTTTTTATCCCCCAACTTCCTGATACACTTGTGTAACAACTCACATCCAAGATTGATACTCTTCCAGCTTTTATTATATCATTTATTGTACTCCCATATTCATTGAACAGCCCCCATGAGTCTGCTGCTACAAACCTGTTTATTGCTGCATTTTTTGTTGTTGTTTCTGTTGTTTCGTCTTTCATTATTCCTTCTATGATATCTTTTACTGAGTAGTTTTCTTTTTCTTTTAGTTTGATTATTATTTTTTCTATGATCACACCTATTGGGTCTGTTAATGAAACTTCGAATACTTCTGCCCAGTCTCCTGCATTTAGGTCAGATGTTTTTATTGCAAATGCATAGTCTGTTGCTATTCCTTTTTCTTGGTATTCCTTAAAGTAGCCTGTTGGAGTGTAAATGTCTATATCTATTGCGCTCGGTTCAATTCCCCATTCTCTTAGTAGTTTTTCTTGTCGTATGTTTGGGAATTTCATTGTCCAGAATATCCCCATTGTGTCAAAGATTAGCACTGAGATATTTTGTTTTATATCTTCTGGCATTCTTGAAATCTCTTCTGCTATGACTGATGCAGAATAGCTTTTACCAGTGCCTCGTTTTCCGCAGATTAGTATTACATGTGCCTTATTCACATCTAGGTATACATTATTAGATAAAGATGTAGTTTGTCCCATTTTTACATAACTTTTTCCAAGAAAGATTAATCCTGTTTTTCCAAACTTTTCTCGGTCAGTATCATCTCTTCCTATTATTATGTCGTAAGCCACTGCCTTATTAACTCTTTTTTTCTTTTAATACTTTCTTCTTGTGTTGTTTCTCTGCCCATATCTTTCTTGTTGAGTATTGTACTGGATTTTTTATTTTGTGGCATAAATTATCAGGGGCGCATACACCTAGTGCAGTATAATATGACTGGTTGGCACAGTTAGGTGGCAAAATAGCCTTCTGTTTTCCTTGCCATTCTATCTGCCCAGTTATGTACCCTTCACGTAATTGTTCGTAGTTTTTTATGTTCCATTCATGTAATATTCTTCTTATGCTTTCTTTATCATATCCAGTGTGGTGTAAAAAGTTTAATAGAATAAACAATGCTCTTTTTCTTCCATCGGTTTTTACTCCTTGTAGCAGGGATGTTATGCATGGTGGAAAATAATTTGGTTTTATTGCTACTTCCGGGGTGGTGTAGTCCGGTTTATCTTTTTTTATTTCTACAGCTTTATTTTTTTGTTTGTAATCAAATGCTTGTATCAGCAGCCGTGCAGCTTCAGTTTCCATTTGGTTTTTATCTATTGTAAATGGTACATCAGTTGTAACCTTGTCATGAACAGCTTGGGATACTTTGAAGTTTTTAATTTGGTCTTTTTTAAGAGGGATGCTTACTAATCCAGATTTTTCGTTAAAGCTGTATGGACTTCTGAATAAATGCCTGGAAGAGATTAATATAGGATCAATGTCTACAACTTTGAATGGATCAAAAATGTTTTTTTGGGTTAGTTCGCTGACACTCTTCCCTGTTGCTTTAGTTATGTCTTCTATCCTGCTTATGCTAAGTATCTCATCCCGTAATGGAGCTTCAATCATTGTTTTAAGGTATTTAGCAATTGCGCGTGTTCCATCTGGGAACAATACTTTTGTTTTTTGGTTATTTACTTCGCTTGGAAAACTTTCGAATGGTACCATAATATGTAGCCCTGCTCTTCCTGAGAATTTTACTCCAATGCTTCTTACTTCATGAAACTCTAAAGCATCAACTAATAGTCGGCCTGCAATTTTTGAATATTCAATAAAGTTAGAATCAATGTCTAATAGTAAATCCCATCCTGCTCTTAATTCATCTAACTGTCCCTTTGTCATGCCTACTTTTAAGTTTAAAGGATTGTGCCATCTCTCTTCTGAGATATGAAAGCTTGTTGCCCCCGCCGTTGCTAAGGCAAGCACATCACCCGGAAATTGTAGCACATCTGGTCGCTTTCCATAACCTCCGGTTCCATATTTTACTGCAACTTCTCTGGACATACAGCTCTTTATTATGGCATTTTGTATATCCCTCCTGCTGTAGAAACTAAGAATATGATTCATTCCATCATTAAGGCAGTTAGTTATTTAATAATTATTATGTATAAACCATTGTAATCAGATTATACACTCCAAATAGTTTAAGGTTCAGCTTTTAATGATTCTATTTCTTTTAAGTTTTTAATGATAATACCTTGTAAATGGGTAGTAAGGCGTTGTAGTTCTTTAACCTGATTTGAGATTACATCTTTTGCTTCGTCTAAACTTTTTACTGTTAGTATATTTGCTCCAACAGTCATGTACACGTTTTTCATGGACTTTACCTTTGCTTTTATTAATATGCCTGCACCAATGTTTAGATAAGCATCACTTTCTTCTTTTATGGAGTTTAATCCTTCAATATTTTCTTCAATTTGTTGTAGCTCAGCTGCTTGTTGCCCAACTACTTCTAATTGTTGTTGTACATGTTGTATCTGCTGATTAAGTGAGCTATATTGCATTAACTTTTCTTCTTTTGTCATTTCTTTCCTTTTTTAGGAACGGTTTCTTCTTTTGTCTTAGGTTTCTTGGCACTGCGCCTTTTTATTGGTTTTTCTGTTGTCTTTTCTTTATTTTTCTTTTCAGTTACTATCATGCCACCAGATTTAAGCTCTTTCTTTATCTCTGCTGTTGAAGCTCCTTTCTTTATCTTAATCACATTATTTGTTGGTTCTAAATGTAATAAGTTACAGTTTCTTCTTTTTACGTCGCCGTCAATAAGCACAGTTTTATCATCAATCTTATCAACTACTACACATGTTCTTCCTGATTCTTTTCCTGCAAGTTTTACGCAGATTCTTCCAATATCAAACATTGTTGCTCCTTACATTTTGGCTTATCTTTTTTCTTGAACATTTACTGCATAACAGTCCGCCAAAACGTCTGTTTACTCTTTTCTCACTCTTTGCAGTGTTTCTTTTTTTAGCATTACTCATGGCTTTTATTCCATGTAATGATTCAAAGCACATTGCGCATCTAACCCTGCCAGGTTTTGGTTTTACTCTTACTACCTTCCTTACTCCGCCAGGGCTTGTTCTTTTTATTATTCGTTTTCTCATATTAGTGCACCTTAAATAGCTTCCTTAATGCTAAATTGAAGACTATACTAAATATAAGGTATGTACCTAACCATCCAAAGGTTAAAAAAAGTTTCGGATCGCCTAAACCAGTGTAATAAGCACGCAGATAGCCAAATACCACCAATAGTGGCAACATTGTTACAATCATTGGTTTGAAACTTTGTTTAAAGCTAGCAATGCTTTTTTCAAAGCTTTGTTTTTGTAGTTGCATTAGCATGTCCTTATCATTTTTCATTTCTTTCATTTTTTTTTGTAATTCTTTTGTTTCCTCTTTCAAGCTTTTTAATACTTCTTGATCTGTTAAATACTTGTAAGCTAATGTGATTATCAAATTAACTCCCAGTGTGACTAAGATTAATCCCCATAATGGATGTAAGTTTAATATTGGGTCAAGTGCAGTTCCAACTATATCATTAAATCCCATTTATGCTCCTCCAATTACTTTTTTTATTGCTGGATGTACATCCATCATATGTTCTTTTGCAATTTCTTCATATAACCTGTAAATTATCATAACCATAAGCAGTATTCCTGTTCCTGCGCTTAATGCTCCAAGCAGGTCTGCTGTTGCCGCTAAAAATCCTACAAACGCTCCGCCCATGACTGTTAGTGGTGAGATATATCTTGATAGCAGCTGCTCTATTACTCTTGGGTCCCTTCTAAACCCCGGAATTTGTAGCCCAGATGCCATTATTTGTTTTGCTTGGCTTTTTGCGTCCATTCCGCTTGTTTGCACCCAGAATATGCTAAAGATTATTGATCCAAAAATAAAAAATAGAACATATACTAATGCTTGGAGTAGGATTGTTCCTTCAAAACTTCCGCTTCTTATACCAAAATATATTGCTTGAACAATGTTTGGTCCGTACAGCCATGATACTATTCCGCCTGTCGGTAATCCACCAGAAAATGTGCCGAGCCATGGTTTGTCAATTAATCTTGCCCATAATTGGATGTTAGCTATTAATGCAGCTATTAAGATTACCGGGATATTAGATGTGTAAATAAAATTTAGAGGCCATCGTATTCCTTGCCCGCGAATCCTTCCAAATGATAGTGGTATTTCTACTTTCATTGCTTGGCCGTATACGCTTATTACAAATACAAGTAATGTTGCAGTTATTCCTGCAAATGCTAAGACTGCTCCATCAACATTTGCTGAGAAAACGCTTTTTAGTAATACCCATACCTGTCCTATTGGATCAAGTCCTGTACCTAAAGCCCATGTTCCTGCTTGGCTTAGTGGGGAAAATGCTCTTACAAATATTTGTTCTGCCACTCCTGCTGCAATGAATAAGCTTAATCCGGATCCAAATCCCCATTTAGATACGACTTCGTCCATTAGCATGATTAGTACTCCTCCAATTACTAGTTGTCCTATCAGTGCAAACTGGATAATTCGGTATTGGTTTAATGCTAATCCTTCAGTTGGGGACAATCCGCCTAATAGCACAAATACTGATGCTTCAAATATTATAAAGAAAAATCCAAGAGTTTTTTGTACGCCTTGAAAGAATACTCTTCCTTCTTGGGATGTTGTGTCAAATTTAAGTAGTCCTGATCCATTCAACAATTGTAAGACTATAGATGCAGTTACTAATGGACCGATTCCTAAGCTTATGATACTGCCAAAGCTTGCTCCAAGTATGATTGATAATTGCTCAAATTGTGCTAGGTTGTTTGGGCCAAGGCCCCACAATGGGATTATTGACAGCACAAAAAAAGAAACTAGTATTATTATTGTCCAGTTAAGCTTTTGTTTAAATGTCAGCCTTTTTTCTGGTCCACTTACTTCTGGGAGATTACTTAGTATCTCTCGAAACTTGCTCATGGGTAATAATTTTGCCCCCTGCGTTTTTAATTTTTTCTATGGCTCTTGCTGAGGCGTGATCTACGGTGATTGTAAGTTTTTTTTCCAGCCGCCCTCCACCCAATAGTTTGGTTATGCCAAGTTCCGTTAGGTTTATTTCGTTATCAAATTTATTTAATTCTGTGACATTAATTACTCTCTGTTTTGTTATCAAGCTGCTGTTTCGTTTAAATCCATGTTTTCCAAAATATTGGTTACCATATAGTTTTAGTATCAATGACTTTTTATGGTCTGCTCTCTTTCCTGTTCCTGCATTACCCTTTCCGCCTCTGTTTCCTGATCCGCTATGCTTTTTTTTCATGCCCCAGCCATGGGTCTTTGATCCGCGTAATCTTGTGTTTTTTTTGCGTTTTTTGTTCATAGCATTCTCCGTATAAGCTCATTGATCTTATCTTTTCTGTATCCCAATGCTCCGCCAAGGCTGAAAGGCGTCTTTATCCCCTTTCTTTCAAATCCCTTGAGAGGTGGTGATAATTTAAAGAACGGCTTTAATCCGGGAACATCCTTTAATTCCTTCTT
>ERZ1292623.3837-Hain-H51-01um-R1-3837-length-12617-cov-6_pt1 | contig 12617 bp, 14 predicted proteins | sample MGYA00564398_ERZ1292623 | MGnify/ENA primary metagenome ERZ1292623 (study PRJEB36523, sample SAMEA6512633) | groundwater metagenome | collected 2019-01-07 | study: AquaDiva: Metagenomics assemblies of 32 groundwater samples | reverse complement strand
CCAATATTAAAGCGTATCTCAAGAAGTATCATGTCTCATACATTCTTAAAGATAAGATACTGGACTCGGAATATCATCCAGAAAAACTAGGAGCAAAGCTGGTGTACACTGATGATCGCTATGAAATCTATCATCTCTAGTATGACTACGAGCGATGCTTTGATAACGAGGAAAAACAGCATGTCTGAACATGGCGAAGATGCGGTCATCAAGTGGCTCTTTAGCGTTATTGGTGAGGACACGAAGTGGTGTGTTGACCTCGGTGCCTTAAATGGTACCCATGGCAGTAACGTATGGCATCTCATCAAGGAGTGTGGTTGGTCAGCTGTGCTTATCGAAGCCGATCGGACTTATTTCGAGAAGCTCCAGCAAGAATTTTCCACTATTGACCGAGCTCACTGTATAAATGCTTTTGTTTCTTTTGAAGGGGAGTATTCGCTCGATATTATTCTTGCCCGTACGCTTCTTCCGCGCACATTTGATTTATTCTCCCTTGATATCGACGGTAATGAATATCATCTATGGGATTCTCTGGTCCACTATCGTCCGCGGGTTATGGTAGTTGAATTCAACCCGACCATCCCAGACGATGTTGTGTTTATCCAGCCACGCGATATGGGCGTTTTCCAGGGGTCCTCACTTCGTGCACTTGTGAAATTAGGGAAACGTAAGGGATATGAATTGGTTGCTACGAATGAAGTGAATGGCTTTTTTGTACTAAGAGAATTATTTCCAAAGTTCGGCATACTTGATAATTCCATTGAGACACTGCATACCGACCATCACTACGAAACGAAACTCTTTCAGCTCTATGACGGGACAATACGTATTTCTGGTTATGACCACCTCTTATGGCACAACATTCCACTTGATATAGAAAAACTTCAGGTACTGCCAGCGCGCGCCCGGCGGTACCCAGCCCATATAGATGAGAGCAATACGGTGCGAACACTTAAGTACTGGGTGAGGAAAGTTCCGCTGTACCGCCAACTTCAGCGTATACGCAAATCTCTGGGCCGCATCTTTTGAAAATGCATTGAGGTTATACTGAGATATACGACATGAAGATTATCTGCGTCTCCCATTGGCGGTTCCCATCTGAGAAGACTATGGCGCCCTACATGATGCGTGTGCTTGAGTCCTTTGCGCGTGAAGGAGTCGAGGTGGAGTTGTGGGCTCCACGCCGAAAAAACTCTAGCGACCTCGTCCACACCGATCCATTTGAGTATCATCTCATTGAGCGCAATTTCAAAATCATAAAAATTCCGGTCATCGACCTCATGTCACAAACGTGGCTTGGGAAGTTCAGTTTCTTCCTTATGCTGGTGAGTTTCGTTACGGCGGTTTTTTTCAAAATGCTTTTTATGCATAAGAGGCAGGACACCGTGTTTTATTTTTTTGATCTACGCGATGCAGTCACTGCACAGTTACTCAGCAATAAAATCTTCTGTGAAATACATATGTACTATCGCAGTAGTCTTGACGGCATCAACCGACGTGGATTTAAGAACATGAGGGGCATTATTGCGGCCACCAAGCCGTTACAGGCGGAGATTATGCGCGACTACCATCTCCCACAAGAAAAAATACTCTACGCACCCTGCGGCGTGAATTTTGATCGATTTGGCATTGATACGTCAAAAGAAGATGCGCGGAGAACACTTGCTCTCCCGCCGGACGAAAAGATAATCCTCTACGTCGGGCACTTGTTCACAGTTAAGGGGGTCGATGTTCTCTTTGATGCACGTAAGGAGCTAGAGAGTGGCGAGCGAATTTATTTTGTTGGTGGGACTGATGAAGATATAATACGCTATCGAGAGAAGTGGCGTGACGCAAGTTCGCCTGAGTCAATTGTTATTGTTGGTCGAAAGTCCCATCGACAAATTCCATTGTGGCTTCGAGCTGCGGATATACTCTCTATCCCTAATACCGCCAAGGAAGCAGCAGGGGCGACCGAGTCCTCTCCATCAAAACTTATGGAATATATGGCATCAGGGCGGCCAATTGTTGCCTCAGATGTCCCCGGCATTCGCGATGTGCTTGCGGGCGATATGGGGTTCTTCTGTGAACCAGACAGCTCAGAAGCTTTGGGTAGTGCCATACGTGAAGTGTTCACGAATCCAAAAGAAGCAGAGCGTCGAGCAGCTCTCGCACGAGTTGCCGCCTGCGGCCTTGGATGGGAGGCACGCGCACAGAAGATACTACAGTTTATAGAGTGTACGACATAACAAAAGCGCACCATGTTCTTTCTTAAGAAAATTATCCCGGTATCATGGCATTATGCTTTTTCAAATATAAAGCGTAGCATTTTTGGCTATACAGAGTATGCACAGTTTGAAGAGGATACGGTGCTTGCAGAATTGTTGAGAGATACTGCACATGGGGTATATGTTGATGTTGGAGCGCATCACCCGTATCGCTATTCAAATACGTACCGGCTTTACCAAAAAGGCTGGCGTGGGACAAATATTGATCCGAACCAGCACTCAATTCGTCTCTTTAACAAAGCACGACCGCAAGACAGCAATATATGCAGTGGAGTAGGCCGCTCTCGTACGCTTGTGTACTACCAGTTCTCCGATCCTGCAGTCAATACCTTTAAGAAAGAGGAGGCACAAAAATGGATAAGGAAGCCGTTCTTGAAGTTCTTAGGGACAACCGAAGTCAACGTGCAGCCGCTTTCGACGTTAGTTGAAGGGCCGATAGACCTGCTTAATGTCGACGCTGAAGGAATGGATTTAGAAGTGCTCGAATCCTATGATTGGAAGCACTACCCAAAAGTCATTGTAGTTGAAGGGAGTGACTCAAAAGAATTCCTCCTACAAAAAGACTATACTTTGCACGCACAATGCGGACCTTCGTATATTTACGTCCACCATACAATTTAAAAGTTATTACGATTGTTCAGCGAGGATATGAAGCGGTACCTCAAGACGGTACGTATCTTTTTCATACTCATCACCTCCGCGAAGCCCGTCAACAAACGTGATAAAAATAGTGTCTTCAAGCGCAACGAACTCATGCGCTTCGTTCGGCTCCCACACGACTAGGTCGTTTGACCCCAGTATTGTTTTTGTTATGGCACTTTCTCCCACGACTTGACCGTATGCCTCCATTTTTCCACTCACAATAAAATCGTGTTGGCGAGAGAGTTTGTGGTAATGATTGCCACGTATGCCGCCTTTTTTGGTAAAGATAATGGTGCAATGCTCCTTAGGTTCTTTGACGAAGATGTCGGTGATGGTGCCGCGTGCGTCTTCAAAATTGATATTCTTATGTTCGAGTTTCATGCAGATGCCATTATTGCATATGCGGGGTGATAAATGAAATGTGGGGATGTTTTGGAGCGAGCTTGCCTTTCAGAAACTCGGCAATATTCCACGGCAAGATAAGTGCGTGTGTTATATCCACGGTTATTGCTTCGTCTGGCTTGATAAGCAGATGACTCCCTGGCGTGTATTTTCCAATCTTAAGCGGCGAGGCGTCAGTAACAAATTCGAGTAGGGCGGCGTCGATGCCGCAATAATTAAGGAGCGTATTGCCCTTGGTGGCTGCGCCAATACCTATAATGCGTCCGCCCGCCGTCTTTGCGCCCGCCAATTCAGCGAGCAACGAGACTTTAAAAGCCTCCACTTTGTGCATAAATTTCCGATAGGTCGCTGTGTCATACAGACCCGCCGCTTCTTCGCGAGCGACCATGTCGGCTAGTCCTGTAAATTCTGAGCCGCCCTTGCGGATATAGAGCCGCATTGAGCCGCCCATGTAGTCGTTCTCCGCAACGTCGGATATGACGAGCCCGAATTTCTTAACATAGGTACGCAGGGGCCGTAGGGCGAAGTAAGAAACATGCTCAAGATACACGGTGTCGAAAGCGAGCTTCTCTACCATGTGGAGCAGGTAGGGCACTTCAATAATAAAGGCGCCATTGTGCCGCAGCGCCCCCACAATTGCTTTCATAAAGTCGTCGAGGTACGCAATGTGGTTGAAGGCGTTCGTCATCGTAATGACTTTCGCACCACCTCGTTGCTCTATATTTTCTGCCACCGCATCGGTAAAGAAATTGTTCATGGTCTCGACGCCGTTTTTTTGCGCGATGGCGGCAATGTTGCCTGCAGGTTCGACGTTAAGAATGGCTGCACCGGTTTGCGTGCGGAATGCTTCTAGCAGCGTGCCGACGCTGCCGCCGATGTCAACCACTAAGTCGCCCTGACCTATACCTACCTTTTGCGCGGCTTCGGCGGCCATCTCATTGAAATGCTTGATAGAAACTTTTGAGTTTCCTGAGTCATAGCTATAGTCGTGCGCTTGGTAGCGTTCTTCGGCAGGCACGACGTAGGAGTTCATCGCGTGTCCGCACTGTTTACACAACAGTACTTGCAGCGGATAGCGTGGCTCCGGCTCAATAAGCTGGTCCTTGGATACAAAAGTGTCTGCCAAGGGATGCAGCCCCAGGTCAATGACGAGCTCGAGTTCGCGTGAAGCACAAAGCGGGCAAGAATTAATTAACATTTCATAACAATACAGCACTTATGGCTACTTGACAAGATAGATGTAGAATGCTATTCTAGATGTAGAGGGAAGATCCTTGGAAACGGCGTATCCGCGCCATTCAAAATTATTTCTGCACGCCGGGCATTGCGTGTGGGGGAGGAGGTCGTTATGAGCAGCAATCAAAAGTTCTTCAAAATCCTGGCCGAGGGTATATTTACCCCTGACGAGATCGATACTGAAGTCACTGCGCCTGGTGCAACGTTGGTTCGCAGCAACCTCGCGGAGGCCTTTATCGAAGGTGGCTGGGAGATACATCTGGCTAAAGGTAACAAGCCCTGGCCAGACGACACCAATCCTAGACGCTATCGCACGGCCAAGGTCGGGATGCAGGATGGCCGTCTCAAGCTTATCCTCGACCCATGCGTTTCGTACAAGGACTTCATATCGTCCCTGTCGACAGTGTTCGAAGAGCGCTACGGTCACGATGCTGTGCCCGATCCACTGGCAGTAACGGTGCTCGTCCGTACTGTCGACAACAGGACCCTGCTGACGCTTCGAGATCAGAAGACCGACTACAAGCCGGGCGGCTGGCACGCCTCGACAGGCGGCTTCATGGAGATCAGGCGCAATGAGACTCCGGTTCAGGCTGGTATGCGCGAGCTCGAAGAAGAAACTGGCATCAAACCAGACGAACTGGACGAGCTCGTCGCGGTCGGCGTGGTCTACAACCCGTGGACGCTCCATACTGACCTCATCCTCTCGGCAAAGACCAAACTCACATCGGCAGAGGTACTGGTGCGTAAGCACGACGACGAGAACGAACTTCTTTTCGTCGACACGACCGCCGAGTCGTACGAGTATTGGATTGTCGGCGGCATGCATGCCAACGTGGTGATAACCATGGCGGCCATGATCATGGTCGGCGAGAACCTCTTCGGTCTGGAGTGGCGAAACAAGATGCTCGATATCCTCGCCGATGGCAGCCGTGACTACGGTTCACTCGAGGTTCGGCAGACGCTCGAGAAGCGCGACCTGGCGGCGCTTGCCCAGATGGTCGCCGACCATCGCAAAACAAACGCGATCTAACGCAGTGTCGCTTGCAGCCCCCACCCATAAGGGAGGGGGCTGTTTTTTATTTATATAGTAGGATAGACCCATGCAAATTCTTCTTACCGGCGCAGGTGGCGGAATAGGGAGTGCTACTAAAGCGGCGCTTGAGGCGGCCGGAGCGCGCGTCATCGCCGTAGAGCGGCGGGATGCAGACTTAGTCTCGTATGGTGAGATACAGGCATTAGCCGAGCGGGTTGCCAAAGACGCGCCGCTCGACTGGCTCGTGTTTGCTCATGGGTTTATCAGTGCCGAGACCGAATTCGAAAAACAAAAACCCGAAGAAATAAAATCAACTTTCGATCTCAATATCCTTTCAGTCATATATCTCACCCAACTCCTCCTGGCGTCTGTGCGACCGGGGGGAGGTGTCATTTTTATATCTTCAAGCGCAGGGATTAACCCTAATGGTAGATATGCCGCCTACTCGGCGTCGAAAGCAGCGGTAAACGCTTTTGCCAAAGCGCTCGCACTCAACAAACCAGAGCACACATTCTTTAGTGTGTGTCCCGGTCCTACCAATACCGCCATGCGCCTAAAAATCGGTGAAGACCCCAAGGCGGCACAGCCGCCGACTACTGTCGCTCACCTAATCAAGCAACTAGTTTTTGGCACGGGCGAATATCACAGTGGAGACGTTATTGTCGTACACAATGGGAAGATATCTGTCGAAGCATGATCAAGGTGACATTGCATACACTTGAAAATAAGTGGTTGGCGATATAGATTAGTCGCATGGTCAGAAATCTAACCAAAAATGCGATTGTGGGCATTAAGGATCTGCCACGTCTGCGCAAAAAGTACCGTAATAAGCGGATAGTATTTTGCACGGGGTGTTTTGACATGACACATGCGGGACACGTGTTATTTTTTGAAGACTGCAAGAGGCAGGGAGATTTGTTAGTGGTCTGCGTCAGTAACGATGTCTTGGTGCGTAAGTATAAGAAAGGCAGACCAATACTCAATGAACAGTTACGGCTCAGGATGGTGGCCTCGCTCAAACCGGTAGACTATTGCTTCCTACAACCTAAAACCACATTTAAAATGCCCGAGGAGATGAACGACTGGATAGGTGACATGTTTGTAAAGTTGAAGCCAGATGTGTATGTCATCAACAACGATGCAAATGGGATTCCTCGCAGGATACAAATGATGAAAGAATATCCGGATGTAAAGATGCGGATTTTAAAGCGCACAGCACCCAGAAAGTTCGAGAACGTATCAACCTCGGGTATTATCGAAAAAATACGCACTCTAGCCTAAACGTGAGACCTTTTCAAAAACTATTTTTTTACTGGCTTCGGATTTTTCAGATACCAATCGATTGTTTTACGTAACCCTTCTTCAAGTGACGTTTTTGCTTCCCAGTTAACGTCCTTTTTAATTTTCGACACGTCGGCAAGACGGCGCTTCACGCTCCCTTCGGGAGAATTTTTTATATCAAGCACTTGCGGTCTCCACCCCATAAGTTTAAATATCTTTTCTACCAAATCAGAAATAACCGTCTCTTCGTGTGTGCCGATGTGGTAAGTGCCGCCATCGGTTGCTTTTGATTCCATCACTGCCTGTATTGCCTCGACCGCGTCGTCTATGTAGCAGAATGAGCGCGTGTCGTCCGAACCGAATATAGGAAACGGCTCTACCTTGGCACTAATGCGCCCGACAATTTCTGGAATAACGTGTTCGTACCCGGCGCGCGGTCCATAAAAGTTATGTGGACGTACGATAGACATACGAAAGTCATAAGCCTTTGCATAGTGAATGAAGAAAAGCTCGCCGATAAGCTTTTGTCCGCCATAAGACCAGCGCGGATTGTAAGTGTCGGCGATGACCAAAGGCACATTTTCTGGTGTTGGAATGGGAAGCTTACCAAAGGCCTCGAGAGCGCTCGCGTATGCCTCGTTGCTTGAAGTGTAGAGAATTTTTGCGCCCGGTTTGTTGTTTTTTGAGCGAAACCATTCAAGAACATTCATCGTTGTTGAAACGCCGATACGAAGCACTTCATGCGGGATCTCGTAGAAATATTTTGTTCCATTAATGCCGACAAGGTGATAGACCTCATCGTACCCTGTGCCGATAGAATCCCATGCCTCGGACTTCGTCAGATCGGTCTCTATGAGAGAGACATGTGGCAACGCAATAAGTGTCGCAAGATCAGCGTCATTACGGCTTCGGAAGAAATTGTCCGCAATAGTGATACGGTATCCTTCCTTAGCGAGACGTTTAGAGAGATGGTAACCGATAAAACCCGCTCCACCTGTGATGAGAATTTTTTTCATATATTTTGACACTATAGCACAGTACACACTGGATGTGGCTTGACAAGATGGCCGAGTCGTATATACTGACCGCGGAAAGCAATTCACACCATTCACACAAGGAGGCGCATATGTCAAAGTTTCTGCCTGCAGAGCTTTTCTGCGAGGTGTTCGGCGAGTATGTCCCACGGTTGTGCGTCGATACGGCAGTCATCGGACCAGATGACCATCTAATCTTCAGCCGGCTGAATGGCTTCACACCGGTGTACAAATTTAGCGGCCGCTGTTGCGGAGTAGCTCTCAAAGAGCGAGACGAAGAGCCCCGCAAAGGTCAGTGGGGGCTTCCCGGCGGCACCGTCTTCAAGGGAGAGACTTTAGAGGATGCATCCAAACGCATCATCCGCGCTGATCTCGGCATCGAGATTGATGTGCTCGGCGAGATTGGCTCGATGGAATTCCCTAACGAGAGACGCATCATGCGCGTCGGCAACGAGTCCCGCGAGATCACCATCGACAGTAAATCCTTCGTCTTACTGGCTCGGGCACGCTCGGTAGCTTTGCAAGCAAAGTCCGGCAAGACGGTGGGTTGGTTTTGCGACCGTCCGCCTGTCGAGCACCAGTATCACACACCATTCCTCATAGCCCGAGGATTGTTCTAGCCGTGCCAGGCGCAGATATGATACACTGCGCCTGGTTTTTTATAAAACTGTCGTTTTGTAGCGTTTGTTTATCTCGACTATATCTTCAAATAGAGACAATTTCTCGGATTTACCCAACATTTTTCGCGCGTACTTTGCGAATGATCTTGTGTCTTTGGGTAAGCACGATCCGCCAAAGCCGCGGAAGTTGTCGTTGCAGTCAAGATATACCGGAGGCACCACACGGTGTTTGGTGATGGCGTTTTTTATCTTTTGGTAATCAGCTCCGGCTGCCTTCGCTACATCATAAAACTGATTTGCGTACACGATACGGAGCGCATTGAAGACGTTGAGAAAGTATTTTGAGAACTCTGCCTCAAGTGGAGTAACGTGTGCATAATCATTAGGCAGAGGATGGTGCACTTGCTTGATTAGCTGAAAGTCTTTTTCATTGTAAGCCCCAATGATGCACACGTCATGCTGTTCGACAAAGTCGGTGTACGTAGCTTTTTCGCGCAAGAATTCTGGACAAAACGCGAGGCGTAACTTTCGGTGCCGTGCGTGGAGTTTATCGGTGGTTCCCGGCTCGATGGTCGACTTGATAGCCACCAACCCTCGATAGCGAGCTTTAGAGAGCTCAGCAACAACTTTTTCGACGATAGAGGTATTGCACGTGCCATCTGGATTGGCGGGTGTTGGTACAGAGATAAACACTACTTTAGAAGAAAGAACGTCCTTGAGCGACGTCTCTGGAAGCTTGACATCAAACACTTTTATGTTGTGGCCAATGCGTGAAAGACCGTGACGTACGGTGTTGCCAACTATGCCAACGCCAATAATTCCTATATCCATACCAGGCGATATTACCACACTTGGGGCAAAAATTTCAAGACAATCGATCATTATGGTATGATCGATTCGCTAGTGACAATGAAGATTACTTTAACAAAAAATTCAAAGGTATATGTGGTGGCGCCTGCAGGAGTAGTAACCGGCGGTCCTGAAAATATGTACGAGCTTGCGTACAGCTTACATGAGCTGTACCCGAAGATACATGTGTATATGTATTACATTGCAAGGGGGGGTGTAGAAAACCCGATTGCTCCGGAGTACGAACATTTTGGTATTGAACGTGCACAGACAATAGAAGATAGTGAGGAAAATGTCCTGATTCTTCCGGAGTGTTATACAACCGAACTGGAGGAACTGACGCGTATACGGAAAGCGATTTGGTGGATGGGTGTCGACGGCTACTACACGTCCTCAGGACTTTCAAAAAATAAGCGATGGTTCAATAGTATATTGCTTCGTCGCTTTGGGATCCAGCATTTCTTCTTTTTCAATAAGGAACTCAGGAAGATCAAATGGAATTTCGTGCAAAACCGGCGCTTTTACGACCACCTCAAGCGTAAGGGAATGCCGAACATTTCTTATTTGATTGATCACGTAAACCCACTCTTTACCAATTACGAAATAGATGAGTCGATTAAAGAAGATATCGTTCTGTATAATCCGGTAAAAGGGTATCGCTTTACTAAAAGACTCATAGCTGCCTCACCGGACATCACGTTTATGCCGACCTCGTCTATTCCACGCATGAGCGAGGATGAGAAAATTGCATTAATGAAACGCGCAAAAGTATATATAGATTTTGGTAATCACCCTGGTGGAGACCGTTTCCCTAAGGAGACTGCACTCATGGGCTGCTGTGTGATAACTGGTAGAGGAGGTACAGCGAACTATTTTGATGATGTGCCGATTCCTCCCGACTATAAGTTTTCGCAAAACATCTTCATAGACTTCCTTACTATGTATCGGGTACGAAGGAAGATTAAATATTGTTTTGCAAATTACCACAACGAGGCGCGTCGCTTTATCCCTTTTCGTGAGCGCGCTCGGAGAGACCATGAGACGCATCTTTCTGACATCAGACACATTTTCTCCTATGAACAATAGGGAGGTTCTGACCTTCCGCCCCGGTTCAATCGGCGACTGTTTGATGGGAAAGTATTTCTTGGAGCAGATTCGGACGGCATATCCTGAGCTCAAGGCCACTATTGCCGTGCCGACGAGGGTCGGCATGGTGCGCGATTTGCTCGCTGCGTACCCGTGGATATACGTTATGCCGAGCAACTCCCTGTACTCACTTTTTTCCAGTGGACGCCGCGATATAGTGCTCACGCCGTATACCGGCGGCGTATTACCTTTACGGTCCAAGTTACTGGCCCGTCTGCTCGGTAAAAAACTGATAGGGTTTTTCGACCACTCCCCATTTAATCGTTTTTTGTATACCAAACTCATTCCGCTCATCGGACGCTCAAGACCGCCACGCCTGCTTGAATGCGATGCTTTAGAAGCGATAGGCGTTCCGGTTTCTTCCTCCATACCCTCTTTTTCATATGTACCGCAACCGCAAGTACTCCGAAGATTACATCTTGAGAAAGAGAGATATATTGTTGTACACCTATTCTCAGGTAGTGATACTCGTGGGCTCTCACTCAAGCGCAAACAGGCGCTTATTGCGGCTTTGGTTACTGCGGTTGCAGTACCACTCGTTATTACCGGCAGTAAAAAAGAAACGGATAGTCTTGGGGTATTGCCCGCGGGCGTATGTGCAGCAGAGACAACTATTCAAGAACTTGCGCACCTTATTGACCATGCAGTAGCTACGATGTCACTTGATACCGGGGCTGCGCACATAGCAGCCCATCTGCGGAAACCTTTGGTGGTGCTCGCCAGTTGCGTAGGAGTACAGTGGTGGTCAAAAGATATGTATGGTAGCGGCGTACCCGTAGCACTGGTCACGCGACCAGACGTCTGTGCGGGCAATCATGATTATTCTGGCTATGCCAAATGTCTCGATGCCATTGATTCTATTGAGGTTGCTCAGCAGGTGCGCGCTCTCGTGTCATGACCATACATTTTTTTACTTATGGGAACGAACAGTCGGGGTCGTCGCGTCAGCGGGCCTTTAAAGTTGTCACTGAACTGAACACGCGAGGAATGCACGCGGTCGTGCATCATCCTTCGACAATGCTGATGTCCGCTACCCAATGGCCAAAAAAAGGTGCGCTTATATTGCAACTTTTGCACGCGCTCGCTTCGGTTAAAAAAGGAGACATTGTCTATCTGCAAAGGACCATTTCAAATAAATATTTTTTTATCTGTATGGTCGTATACCTTTTCTTTTTTCGTAGGAAGATGATTTTTGACTTTGATGATCCGGTCTATGTTCACACGTTCTTCAAGACCATGGTGTTTACTAAAATGGCCGACGCAGTGGTCGTATGTTCGCATGGTCAGAAGGATTGGGCATTACACTATAATCCCAACGTACATTTGTTCCATATCTCCCTGGACTTTCCTGCGTACGCAAAGTTTACGAAAAAGTATGCACAGGAACAAAGTCCACTCATCGTTGGTTGGGTAGGGAATGGTCCGGAGCATATTGAGCATTTTAAGATACTCGTCCCTGTCTTTAAAAAATTACTGGCGGAAACAACCACTCCTTTCAAGTTTCGTCTTATCGGAGCACGTAAAGACAAAAGGGTATATGAGCTATTCAAAAGTGTCCGTGGCCTCACTGTTGAATGTATAGATAGTTTGGACTGGACTGATGCAGAGAGTGTCCCGCGAGAAATTCAGAAATTTGATATCGGCATTATGCCACATCTGTCTGACGGTACATGGAATCAAAGTAAAACAGCTTTTAAGCATCTCGAGTATATGGCCTGTGGGGTCGCGACCTTAGTGAGCACCTTCGGAGAGATGCCATATATCTTCCGCGAAGGGGTGAATGGATATATGGCGTCGAATACAGACGAGTGGGTTTGGAAGTTCCAGAATCTTCTTTCAGATAAAGAGCTTCGGATGAGATTAGGGTTAGCCGGTCAGCAAACGGTTCGAGAGGGCTATTGCTATGATGTGATGATTCCGCGCTTGATTGAGTTGATTAACTCGTTATCAGAGAGTACCATTTCATGATGCGAGGGTTTGGCAATACAACCATGCTAGTGCTTGGTGGAGCCGGTTTTATCGGCTCTAATTTCATTCGGCAGATGGTGTCGAATTCTCCAAAAACTAAGATTATCTGCGTTGATGCGCTTACCTATGCTGGCAATCG
>ERZ1292623.1244-Hain-H51-01um-R1-1244-length-24966-cov-12_pt2 | contig 12617 bp, 20 predicted proteins | sample MGYA00564398_ERZ1292623 | MGnify/ENA primary metagenome ERZ1292623 (study PRJEB36523, sample SAMEA6512633) | groundwater metagenome | collected 2019-01-07 | study: AquaDiva: Metagenomics assemblies of 32 groundwater samples | reverse complement strand
ATACCGGTCCTCCTCACACTACGAATCCGACGACACCATCGATTTTCCGGACGCTGGGAGACGGGTTCAATCAGGTTCGACCAGACCGTGTTTGACTGGAACACCCGCAAAAATTGAGCGAGCTGCATGGAGTTTTGAAACAACTCGATTCCGACGTGGAGATGAAATCCACAGGTACGAGTCGCATATGACTTCGTTCCCTCTGGGAGTTTTTCACAGACTGAGGTAATCAATTTTTTGAGATCCCCGACGGGCAGCGGACGACTGACGATTTCGAAACCATCTGATAGAGAACCATCTTCCTTTATCGATATTTGTTGAGAGTTTTTGTTGATCGGATCCAGATCATCAGCTATCGATCCTCTCCGGAGGTTTCCACTCTCGATTTCCAATTCAAACCCCCACCGGTCTGGTGAGAGTTTTTTGGTTTGGGTGTGACCGTAGCTCTCGATGTTCATCCTCCAACCCTCCTCTATATATCATCCGATACATTCCGAGAGTTTAAAAAACCTCATTCCATATACCCGATTTTTTGCAACGCTCGAAAACTCATCTCAGAGATTCCCGTTTTCAGTTTTCCTGTTTCCCATCGCTGGAGCGTGACGAAACTAATCCCGATCTCTCGTGAGAGAGATTCCAAACTCCGTCGCTGAGATTGCCTCCACGATCTCAGCTTTTTTCCATCGATGGGTTTCATACTCAAACTATATCAGATGATAGGTTTTGTGTCAAGGGGTATTTTAACTATCTTTATAGGAAAAGCTATGACGTATGTTTGTATGGGTCGCTCGGAGATCGTTCAACCTTGGGGCTGCTAGGGGCTGTTTTTTGAGGAGGAGGAGCCAAAAAAAATGGGTTGACATTTTTTGTGAGTAGGGGTACGGTGTGTCCAGTTCTCCCCGTGAGAGTCGCTTTCACTGTGGTATGATTTGAGTCGGGGAGCGGATTGAAACACGTTTGACACGGCTACCGAAACCCGGCGCCGCTCTCTCCGAGAGGAGGGGGCGGCGTTTTTTTGTTGACCCCCTATGACCCCTGCGAGATCGAACGGGAAGCACCCCGGGGGGCGACCCTCCAAGTACGATCCGTCCTACCCCAAGCGGCTCCTCACCTTTTTCTCACAGCGCAAGCCGTACCGACGAACCAAACTCGGACTCCAAGCCAACGATCCTCCCCTGCTGTTTGATTTTGCGGAGTTGGTGAAGGTTTGGCCGTCGACCCTTGAGGATTGGGGGAGGGCGCATGAGGAGTTTTGCCGCGCTTTGGAGTGGGCCAAGGCGTATCAACGGAAATACCTCGTGACTTGTGGGGTCTTGGGACTCACGAACAGTGCGATCACCGCGTTGGAATTGAAGAACAACCACGGCTACCGAGACAAACAGCTCGACGAGACCCCCAATATCAATGTGAGTGTGTCGGTCACGATGGTGGAGGGGATGAAGCAAGTGATCGCGCATCGCACGTCTCGACTCACCGGAGTCCTCACTGGAAACGGCCACGCTGACGCCTGACGAACTGGAATTACGGGCCACCGTCGCGCAGGAGTTCAGCGACGACCCGGAGTATTTTTTCACCCATGCGCTCCAAGTGCAACACCTCTGGGAGGGGGAGCGACGTATTTTGCAATCCCTCAATCCCGCATTGCAAAAACACCAACCGCTCTACATCGCCTCCGGCCATGCCCTGGGCAAAGATTTCATCGCCGGCGGCCTCCCCCTGTGGTGGGCCACCACCCGCTACCCGGCTAAAACGATTCTGACCGGCCCGACGCATCGGCAGGTGATCGGGATTACCTGGAATGAGCTGTTGGGTCATGTCAGTCGCTGGCGTCCTGATCTCCCTCCGTTAGGGGGAAAACTCGTGCAGGGGAGTTACCAGTGGGACGCGCAGCATTTCATCACCGCCATCACGACTGCGCACTCCGAGTCGCTGATTGGAAAACTCCAGGGCTACCACAGTCCGCATCTCCTCGTCCTCGTCACCGAAGCCCAGGCCGTCCCGACGAGCGTGAAAGAGCAGATCGATGGGTTGCTGACCAGCGGGGAAGCGTTGCTCGTAGCCGTCGGGAATCCGTTGGTGACGACGGGATGGTTTGCCGCCGGGTTACGTAATACGACCGCCAATCGGGTGTTGCATCTGGATTGTGAGGACTCGCCCAACGTGAAAGAGGGACGTGAAGTGATTCCCGGACTTGTCAGCCGCGAGTGGGTGGAGGACAAACGCACGCAGTGGTACGCCGAAAATCCGCAGCATCCGTTGTGGCTGTCGAGGGTCAAAGGTCAACTGCCGACGACGAGCGTGGAATCCGTGTTTGACCGGGATCTCATCGAGCGCTCCTGGAAGTACCCGCTCATCGATCGTGGCCTGCGCGTGTCGATCGGGGTGGATGTCGCGGAGTTTGGGGACGATGAGAGCGCGTTTTGCGTGCTCGCCGATGGGGTCTGCCGTGGCCTGGTGACCACGGCCAAACATGAACCGATGGACACCGCCGGCCGAGCCGCCTTGTATCGGACGCAGCACAAAGCGTCCGTGGTGGTCGTGGATCGCCTCGGCGTGGGAGCTGGCGTGGCCTCCGCCCTGCGGGAACTCAACGGGGAGGATCGCACGTGGTCGGTGGTGTCGTTTGCCGGCTCGGAGACGCCCCTGGCCGAGGACTCCGTGCATCTCAACCAACGTGCCGAGGCTTATTGCTATGCCCGCGATCAGATGCAGTTGGGGAAGGTCAAGGCCCCGACGGATCAGCGGACGATTGATGAGCTGTGCGAAACGCGCTACTTCGTGACCTCGAAAGGGAAGATCCAACTCGAGCCCAAGGCCGACATCAAGGAGCGGCTGGGTCGCAGCCCTGACCGTGCGGATGCCTGGGTGCAGGCCGTGTGGGGGCTCAGGCAGGCGGTCATTGCCTCGCCAGAGGAGGAGATGGAGGCGCCGCTGTTTAGCGAGGAGGACGAAACGCTGGTCAATCATGGGTACGGGTTTCGATGAGCGTGATGAGCCACCCCGCGCGCATGGCTGAGCCCAAGGGGACACGGGGCATAGGGTACAGTCGTCTCCCCAACTGGATTTTTACCTCGTTGATGTGGTCGAAGTGGTCTGAGGTCGCCAAAGCGGTGTATCCGGTGTTGTGCTATCACGCAAACCAAGAGCGACTCGCGTATCCGTCCCTCCGAAGGATTGCCTCTTTTGCTGGCTATTCGCGCACGTATGTCTCTCGCGCAGTTCAAGAACTGTGGAAAAGCGGGGCCATCGGTGTGCGACGCATTGCGTATCGTGGAGCGAACTGCTATTACCTCCCCCTCAATCCAGCTAAGTGTCCAGCGAACCTGGACGCTTACCTGAAGCGGAAGGCCCAGCGAGTCCAGACTGCTAAGCGTCCAGCGAACCTGGACGCCACCCGTCCAGCGAACCTGGACGCTAACAAGACGTCTTTGAACAAGAAAAAAGAACCAACCCATGTTTCAGTCACGATCCAAAACATCCTGACCAACCAAGAGCCTGGGACGGCACGGACGCAGATCGTGGAGCGCGCACGCTCATGAGCCACCTGATCCGTTCCCTCTTTCTCAACCTCACGAGCGCGCCAGATGCCTCGGCCTTGCAGACCGCCTACCGCTTCGGCACGCAGTTCACGGAGCGCATGACGCCGCAACAAGCCACGGACTACGAGCAGACCCATGTCCGTCATCAGCAGATGTTTGCGGGGGTGGACGCTCACACACGGACACAGGAGGGTTGACGCATGAGTCATGAACTCCCGACACGGTTTGTCCAGTATGTCCCGACCGGGCACCGGCTGTGGTTTTCCCCAAAACATGATCCAGAACTCGCCAAGCCCGCGGCGCAGCGCAACGCCAATGCGTTGGGCGGGCTGAACCGGCGTCATTGGATTCTCTGTGTCTGTGGGGGGGGGCTGCGGCTGGAGACCTCGCAGGAGGGGGCGACACCGAGCGAATGGGAATGGCTGGATGCCGTCAATCAGTGCCGGATGTCGGTGCATTCCATTCGGATGCCGTGTCCTCCCGTGAACATGGATGGGGTGGAGCAAGTCGTGCGCGACGTGCCGCCGGGCGTGTCCGCTCCCGTCGCGCCTCCGGCGCCTCCGGTGGTCGCAGCGGCTGCGCCGACACGTCCCGTGGGTCGTCCTCGAAAAGAACCGGTGGGAGCGAAAGGATAAGCCATGCCTGACGAACCGCACTACAAGGGTCAGAATCAAATTGCCGGGACACCCACCAAACAAGACTTCCCTCCAAATCGAAAGGTCGGGGGCCTGCCACCGTTGAAGATTGCCCACACGACTCGGCCTCGGAGGACGCGACGTGGAGGATGAAGCTCCCAGAAGGTCGCGACCACTGGCACCATTTCCGACTGGACGCCGATGGGCTCAAGCGGTGTCATTGGTGCGGACTTGAATTGGGGGAGTTCCGTGAGCAAGAGAGGGGGAAGGATGTGGACAGACAAGAAAAAAACCCCACCCAAGAACACGCGTAGACATGGACGATGAAAACGAAAGACGGGGAACGCCTGTCCTACCAGTGGAAGCCGGCGGCGTCGCCGATGCCCACGACCACGCCAAAGACGCCTATGAGCAGCAAACGCAAACGGCCGTGGGGAACATGATGAGTGAGCCGGCTGTCGTGTTTGTGTTGCGCATTGATCCCAAGGGGCAGCTCTCTTGGAACTCGACCCTCGCTGCGCCCTTGCTCAATCTCGCCCTCGATAGGGTCAAAGCCGGGATTATCGCGGGGCAGGTCAAGGAGGAGAACGCGATCGTGCCTCCGACTAATGGGGATGTAAACGCTGTGAGGAGGTTGAGACCATGACCAAAACCATCATCAAACCAACGATCTCCATTCACCCCTATCGAGACGAAGATACCGGAGACTGGCGGCTGGCCGTTGAGGTGCTGGGGGACTTGGAGGACGTCTTTCTGGGGAGGACGAAGACAAAGTTGAACTTCGTACTCAGGTTCGGGAAAAAGCCTCTACCACTCCGCCAACTCTGCCGGGAAGTGTCCGCGCACCTGACGCAGATCAGCAAGCGCTTATCCACATGACCGAGACCCTCGTGGAGTCCATTGCTGAGGACGACGTGATCCTCTCCAGTCAGGCGTCCTCGCCCTGCGTGGACGTGCTCACTCAGCGTCCCGTCCATGATCCCGTCGTCTATCCGGTCATTGAGACGTGGCTGACGGGCCACGCCAACGGCTATCTCGGCGATCCGCAGCCCACGCCACAGTTGCGCATGTGGCACAAGTTTCGTGACGGATGCTGGCATGATCTCTGGTCGGACACGGATCAAGAATTGGCCGGGATGGGCCTGGCGATCATCGGCAATGTCTGTAAAGCGGTGGCCTCCAAACAGCTCTCCACCCAAGCCGATGCCAAGCTGATCCTTCAGCTCGCGTCGCATGGAGAGGAGATTCCCTTGCCCTGGCCGGGCATGCCGGATGATCGCCCGGTACCACTGGACCTGACGCAGTTGCCCTTTCAGTTTGAGATGTTCCTGCATGATGAGTCGAAACAGTTTCAGAAGCGCATCCACCGGCTCGACTTGATGCGCCGGATTGAGTCGGTGTGGGTGCCCCATCTACACGCACTCCTGAAGGGGCGATTGTGAGTGAACTGCTGTTCGGATCTGCCGCAGGCGCGCGTCTAATGCCACTCACGGACCCCACGGACATTCGCGTGGCCGACGCGGACGACGCCGACGATGAGATGCCCTCCTGGAGCACCTTCCTCTTCGGACAGCCGGTGTACCGGATCTGCGCTCATCCGTCAGAACTCATCGCGCTGGGGACAGGAAGATATGGGAATTCCTCCGACTGCAATCCGTGGTATCGCTGTGTGATCGCCGGCTGTCGGACGTGCTTCCAGCAGTACACCAAGGCCTATGCGGGTGAAGTCATGCCAGACGAGTTGTTGAGGGTGTATGCCGAAGAGATGGTGGTGGTCTATGACGACTCAGGGGACGGAACACGCTGTCGACTCCGTGAGTGCCTGACGGAGGCGTTGCCCACCCCGCCTCGCGAGCGCGCCATGGACAGGCGGTATACGCTGGAAACCGCCGTGATCTACCCCGATGGGACCGTGTGGCAAGATGGGGTGGACGACATTGCTCCCCCCGCGATGCGGTCCATCATCGAGGGGATGCTTCTCGCGTGTTCTCATTCCGTGGACAGGCAGCCTCCGGGCAGCTCCGCGCCCATGCCCCCGCTCAACGAGGCGGTCGCCATCGTGATGAGATCGAGTCACGGCCAAGGGCTGTCTCGTTGGGTGAGCCTGCATGCGATGAAGGACGGGTGGCCCTCCTTCACGCAGGTGCTCACCGGCCTCGGAGTGGCTGATGCGCCCTGACCCTCAGCGCGTCCAGGTCACCGAGCCAGACTCCGACGAGTCGCGCTCACCCGTCTCCTACCTCGCGGTCAAGCTGGACGACCAGACCCGCACCACGTTGGAAGCCTGGTTGCACTTGCATCTTGCCCAGATCAACACCGAGATGCAGCCGATCCTCGCGCGGTTCCAGCAGGAGGACGATCAGGTTGAAGGGAACATGCCCGGCGCGGATTATCCCTACGCCGGGGCCTTTCGCGTCAACTACCCGCTGACCAAGCGCAAGGTGCGCGAGATCGCCAACCGGATCAAGCAAGCGTACTTGGATGCCGACCCGATTTGGGGGATCGACTTGGACGACCCGAACCTGTTTCAACTGGCCATCAGGCTGGAGAAAACCCTCGACACGGCGATGGACTATGAGCTGGACGAGGAAGACGATCTTGCCCTGGCCTGCTACGAGGCCGCCAAGCACGGCCTTGGCGTGATCGTGCCGACGTGGGCCTACCACGAAGAGCGGATGCGGACGCTGGAGTCGTGGCAGGGGTGGGATGGACTCCGCCTCGACACCCTGCGTGACATCATCCGGTTTGAGGAGAAGTACCCGAATTGGCGAGAGCAGAAAGGGCTGCGGGACATCCACGCCCGGCTCAACCGAGGCCAGGAGGTCGAGCGGGAGATCACCGAGATCGTGGCGGTCAAGAACCATCCGGACTTTCAACACATCGAGGCCAAGCAGGTGCGCGTGTACCCTTCCGTCCACGGCTACGAGGGCTTGCGCGCGACGCCGCTCTACGGCTACCTTGTGAACCAGACGCAGTTTGAGTTGGACGCGTTCCGCGACCAAGAGACGATTGACGAGGAGGCGCTCGCGCGGGTGTTGCCGGCGGTGACGAAACACGAGGACGCCGATCCGCAGGCGCAAATGGAGGAGTTCGAGATTTTTAAGGGCACCATTCGCTACGCCCTGCCGGAGGATGGCGGGACGCCTGGGCGCTATCACGTCTGGTACGCGGTCAAAGAACAGGTGCTGCTGCGCGCGCGTTTTTACCCCTGGTGGCATGCCGAACCGGATCTGATCCCGTGCTATGTCCGCATGGAGGAGACGGGGTTCTTCAAGCCCGGGATCGCGCATGACGTGGTGGATGAGCACACGGTCTTGAATGTCCTCTTGAACCTGTATCTGAATGGCCTCGATATGGCCAACGCGTTGCGGTTGAAGACCAAGTACCGCTCGCTCTCGCACCAACTGCTCCTGAGCAAACGTTGGTCGCCACACATGGGGTTGCCGTGGAAAGACCACCCCAACGAAATTGACCCGATGGCGCAGCCGATGGGACATCTCACGGCGATCGTCAACGGGTTCCAGTTGTTGAAGCAGCAAGGGGATGATGCCAGCGGCACCACGACGTTGCAGAGTGGTCGAGAGTCCCCCAGCGATCCCTCTGCGCCAGGCATTAAGACGATTGCGCTCCTGCAACAAGTACAACCCAACGAGAAAGACATCCTCCGCTCGCTCGCGCCCGCGTTTGACGCCGTGGGACGCTGGACGATGTGGATGTACTTTCAGGCGCTGAAGCTGGGCTGGATTGAGCAGCTGCCAGGAGGACTCCAGATTCCGCCGGAGATGCTGCCGGAGTTGGCCAAACACCTCCACTCGCGCGCGATCTTGTTCGATCTGGATCGCCAAGGCCGCTTCGAACGTGATGTGGGGTTGCTGAGGATCGCGCAGGAGATTCTTGGGCCGACCCGTCCAGACGTGATCCTGAAGATGCTGCGCATTACGATCTCCCAAGCGGGCAGCCAGTGGAGCCGGTTGGTGGATTCGCTGGACCTGGAACGCGCCCCCGTCACCCTCCCGACGGAACCTGGGGGCACTGAGGCGGAGGTCCCCACTCCCTCGACGAATGGGCACAGGTCGCCTCCAGGCGATCCGCTGGCCGGGTTCGTGAACCGGTTGGGGGCTCAAGTCGGAGTGGGGACATGAGCCTCATCGGGGGCGATGCGTTTGACCCACGAGAGGTCCTTGAAGAACGAGGGGATGTCGCAACAAGTCGCATCACCTTGGACTGACCTGACGACAGAGGCGAAGGAAATCGTGGATTGGACCCTGCATCGATTTAATCACGCCCTCACCTGCCGGCGGTGTGGAACTCCACTGTGGCGGATGCTGCTCTACCCCGTGCTCGCCGATCGTTGCTACGAGCCAACGAGTCGAACAGAAATAGGTCTGGTGAGATTTCCGTGGATGAGAGACCGTCGTCCATGAACCCTCTGAACCCCTTTGCCACGCTCACCCGTGAGATTGCGGCCAAAGTCCTCGAAGACCATCGCCTGAAAGCGCAGGCTGAGCGGCGCTTGAAAGGGCTCCTCTGCGCCTACGAGGAGATGGTGCAAGATGATCGCTACAAGGCCATTCGGCAAGAGCTCACGTTGGTGCTAGGGGATTACCTCCGGGACTTGGTGGACTACGCCAGAACCTGTCGCCATTGCGTCCACAAAGCGGAACGCATCCATCTGCTGCAAGAAGTGGTGGCCGAACCGTTGGAAGCGGTGTGGTTTGAGCGACACCAGGAGGCGCACGAGCCGGAGGCCTCCAGCGACGCCGCCATGGTGGAGGAGTAATGGACGAGGATCGTAGCCGGATTGAAGACCTCCTCTATTATTTGAACCTGATGGCCGGGCGGCGGCATTCCGGGTCGTTCATCGTGTGGATGTACGACGGACGGATCAGCCGGAGCACGTTCCAGCGGGTGCGCGCCCAGTTGCGGTTAGCGGGAATCCCTGTGGATATGGAGGAGCATCATGCCCAAGTCAAAGCCTGAAGCGGAGGCGGTGGAGGACGACGAGTCCGCCATCGTGGACGACACGGACGCGCCTGCGCCGGTGGAGAAGGCGGATCCGGAAGGGGCGGCTGACGCAGAGCCCACGCCATCGGAAGGTGAGGAAGCCGACACGACGGCTGAGCAAGAAGAGCCGCCGGCCGCGCAAGAGGAAGAGCCTCCGGTCGCCGGCGCCGCAGAACTCGCCGCGCAACGGATCGCCGACCTCGAAGCGGAAAACGCGAGACTCAAGGGCGCGCAGCCGGAAGCCACGCCCCCCGACACGCGCCAGACGCCTGGGGCCATTGCCACGTTTCTCAAGACCATCGGGCCGCAATCCAAGAAGCAGTTCGCGGAGGCCAAGGCGTTTACGGTCAACGCCGAAGGACACGTGGTGGCCAACCCTGACGGGGCGCAGCAACAGTACGACGCCATCTACACCATGACCGACCACATGATCGGTTCCATTCTGACTGACCATGTCTCGCCGGTGCTCAACGATATTGCGGAACTGGCGATTACCTTGCACAACGAGGTGGAGATCCGCGACCTGCGCGCCACGGGCGAGGTGTTTAAGTCGATGGAGCAGTTCGTGCGCGAGGAACTGAAGACCAAAGACTGGGGCACGCGACGAAAAGAGGGCGCGGTGTCCGTGATCTACAAAAAGCTCTTGGCGATGCGCAATGGGGGCAGTCCGCCTGCGACCGGAGGGAGCAAAGCGCCTCCCGTCAGAGCGGCCGCCGCGCTGCGCGACCTCAGTGCTGGCGTGGGGAGCAAACCCGCCAAGGGCGCGGGCAGTTTTAAGCTCACGCCAGAGCAAGAAACCGATTATCAAGACCTGATCGCCAACGGCTGGCCGGGCACGCGCGAGCAGTACCACGCCAAGTGGAAATCGCGGGCGGAGAAAGCCAAAGCCGCCAACCGGTCCATCCCGAAAACGTATCGCAGTTTTGTCTGAGCGTCGCCTGACGCTCGTGCGCGCCTACGCGCGCTGACGGTATCGCAACCGTCTGGTGAGTCGTCGTCCACCTGCGCCTCGTTCTGAGGCGTGTGGGCAGTCCTTCCACGTGATCTGACCGCTCGATCTCCCTGTCCGTGCCTGGTTCGAGGCGTCGTCTCAACATCAGAGGAGGAGTCATGGCACAACAGTCGACCGAGTATGGCCGCCGGAAGGGGTTGGACCACAATCGGTTCACCTTTCCGGTCGGGGCCAGTGAAGTGTTCAAGCAAGCGGGGGGGGGATTTCTGCGCACCGATGGCTCCGGACGAGTCGAAATTGCCGTGGCCGGAGACACCGAGCTTATCGGCGGCGCCCTCCTCAACGCCGACCTCACCGCGAGTGCGACCGAAGGGGGCACCGTGGTGGAGGTGGACATGTCCTACGAGTCGGTCTACGAGGTGCCGATCAACACTGGCACCTGGGCAGACACGATGCGCGGCAAGGACTGTGACCTCAGCGTGGTGTCCAGCATCCAGGGGGTGGACCTCACCGCGTCAGGCGAGGACGTCGTCCAGCTCATTGACAAGGGGACGACCAACCCCGCGGGGACGGTGCTGAGTGTGTTGTGCAGACTCAACCCACGCACGATTGTCCATCGGGGCGTGGTGTGAGGGTGAGGAACTGAAGGAGGACTGATGTCGATTGCGAACTGGGCCAAAGGGCTGGTGGAGAATTCGTACGATTTTATTATCGACGCCTACGACGCCACCAAAGGAAAAGTGGACGAGATTTACGAAACCAAGACCAAGACCCAAGGCGGCTACGACCAGCGCACCAGTTGGATTGCCGCTGGAGTGCTGGAGCAGAAGACCGGCCCGGACGACATGAACGTGACCTACCGTCGTCCGTCAGAGGGGTTCTCCGCCTACAGCGTCTACCGCAACTTCACGGATGGCGTGGCCTTGAACCTGACCGAGGTGGAGGACATGCCCAAGAACAAGGCCACGGACTTGATCACCGACCACGTCAAGTCCTGGGGCGTGAAGATGCGCACGACGGAGGACCGGTTTGCCGCGAGCCTCTTCCGGCGCGGGGGCTTCACCGAGGGGTATGCGGATTTCAACGCGGTCTATGGGAGCAATAACTTCGTCACCAACTCCCTGGCGTATGACAGTAAGCCGGCCTTCACGCGGGCAGACAACCTCCGCACGAGCAAAGGGGGTGGGACCTACCACAACGCCCTGGCGGTGGGGTTGAACGTGACGAGCCTGGGCACGCTCTACGATCGGGTGTTTGTGGAGAACGCCTACGACGAGCGAGATGAAGAGATCGAGACGGCCTCGATGGGCACGATCGCCCTGGTGTTCCCGCCGCAGTTGCGGCGGGCCGCGACCCAGGCGGTGGAGTCGGAGTACCTGCCTGGCGTGGACACCAACGATGTCAACCCGCTCTACAAGGCCTGCAAGCTGGTCGAGTGGAGCCTCCTGCGCGCCAACGCGACGGCCTGGTACCTGGGGGTTCTCAAGCAGGGCATCACCTTCTACCGACGCGGGGTGCCCCAGATCCGGTTCTTCCGTGATGAGGATTCCGGGGCGTACAAGGCCTCCGCGCGGGTGCGCTATGGCTGGATGTTCTGGAATTTCCGGTTTTGGGGCGGCTCGAACGTCCCGTTGTCGTGAGGTGACATGCCTGCGCGCCGGTTGCCTGCGGATCGTCGCTTTCCGCCTATTGCCACCGACTGGTCGACCTCGGCCGTGGAGTCTGAGGTCGTCTTTCGGAAGGGCCAGTGGTGGGATCGCTACATCTACGAGCACCATTCGCAGGGCCGGCATGAGGCCTACGACCGACGCAAACGCGATCGGAATCTGGCGCTCAAGCGGTTCTTGAGTGTCCAGACGGTTGATCCAGGGTTGTAACGGATGGAGGGCACATGAAGAAGGGATGGCATGGAGGAGTGTTGGCCGCGTTGTTGCTCTTGCAGAGCGTCACGGCCTGGGCGGACTCGTTCGGGCAGGGGGGGGAAATCGGCCCGCCGGGGAACTTGACGATCACGAGCTGTTCCAACTCGAACTGGAACGCCGGGGTCTGCAACAACCTGCTCCCTGGGGGGACCGAGGTCATCGGCTTCAAGATCGTCAACATCAATGCCAGCGCGATGATGGGGTTGTACGACGCGACCGCCGTGCCCAGGGTGGGCCATGCGGGGATTGTCGATGAACTCACGGAGGCGAGCGCCGCCGACGGCGCGGCGCATCTCTGGCCGTCTCCGGTGCGCTTTGGCACCGGGGTGAGCGTGTGGTGCAACATCCGTGCATCCACGACCCTGACGGATGGGACGCTGTGCGTCGTGTATTCACGGTAGGGACGTGGGCGCTGGTGCTGATCTTAGGGGCCGTGCAGCCGTGGTTCATCTGGCCGCATCTGGCGCCTGAGATCAGCCGGCGGCTCACCTTCCTCTTCACCTGCGTCGGGTTGGGGGTCATGACCGTGGGGGGGCTCCACCGTCCCGTGCGTGCGTTGCCCGCC
>ERZ1292623.3836-Hain-H51-01um-R1-3836-length-12624-cov-8_pt1 | contig 12624 bp, 19 predicted proteins | sample MGYA00564398_ERZ1292623 | MGnify/ENA primary metagenome ERZ1292623 (study PRJEB36523, sample SAMEA6512633) | groundwater metagenome | collected 2019-01-07 | study: AquaDiva: Metagenomics assemblies of 32 groundwater samples | reverse complement strand
GCTACGCCCCACTTTAATTTTTGTTGTTTTTGCTGTTGTTCCATTTTAACCTTTTTATGAAAAAGTTTAATCAAAAAACTTTATGCTGCTTCCACCTCAACTAATGTTTCTCTTTGTTCTTGAGTTTCTTCTTTTAAATGCTCTTTTTCTTTTTGAAGATCTCTTTCCAGTTTTTTAGCCATTCTTTCAGGATGATCTTCTTTGCTTAATTGTGAGTTTGGATAAAATGATATTTTAGTTTCTTCATCTTTTTTTACCAAGTATGAAGGAACATTAACTCTTTTTCCATTTATAGCAATGTGGCCATGAATTATAAATTGACGAGCTTGAGTAATTGATTTTGTCAAGTTTCCTTTGTGAATAAATGTTTGAAGCCTTCTGTCAAAAATACTTTCTATTTTTAAATCTAGAACATCATCTAGAGTTGCATTTTCAGAAACTAAATTTAATTTTGCTAATTTTGCTATTAACTGCTTTTTTTCCTTTTCACCTTGTTCTGATGTACTTGCAATCAGGCTTTTTGCCTGTGCTTTAAAATGTTTAATAGTTGAAATCATTTTCCAGACTTCTTTTTTGTTTTTTAAACCGAATTTCTTAACTAGTTCATCTTCTTCCTTTAACCTTGTTGCCTGCCAAGGATGATGAGGAGTACTGTATTTTTTTCTGTTTTTCTTTGGATCTCCCATTTAACCTTTTTATAAAAAAAGCTTAACCAAAAAATGATTAACTTTTACTAACCTCCTGATAATCTGGATTGAATGTTTTGCTAATGCTATTGCAGCAAGTCTTCTTTCTTCTCTTTGTGATTGTGTTAATTCTGACATTTTCGTTTTCCCTTAAGGCTTTTTTTAAAAAGGCTTAGCCTGTTTTTCCTTTACTTGGTTTTTTTACTCCTACTGCTTTACTTTTACCTTTTCCTTTGTGGAAATGTGATCTTGTACTTTGCCCTCTTACTGGAAGACCAAGACCATGTCTTATTCCTTTATAGGATTTAATTAACTTCATTCTTTTTATGTCAAATTCTTTTCTTAATTTTAAGTCTGATCCTAATAAATGCTCGTCTTTTCCTGTTTCAATGTCTCTTCTTCTGTTTAAAATGAACAATGGGAAATTATGCTTTAAAGGATTTTTTATTACTTCTTCTATTTTTTTAATTTCGTCATCTGAGTAAGAACCAATTAGCTTTTTTTTGTCTAAATTCAAGAAATTACAAACTGCATTTGAAAAACTATAGCTCACGCCGTGGATTTGGGACAAGGCAAAGAAAGTGTTTGTATTTCCTTTTAGGTCTGTATTGACTATTCTGATGATTTGTTTTACTTCTGACATTTTTTAAATTATTGATTAGTAAGGGTTTAAAAGCTTTTCTTTGATTATCTATTGAAATACCAAGAAATCAGCAATAAAAAATACCATATTATAAAGAAATAACCTAGTATTTGCAATTGATTATCAACAGTTGCAACGTTAAAAAGAGGAGCATATCCTCCAGTGGAGCTAATATAGAAACCATTAATGAACGAGAGAAATACCCCAGTCATAACTATTTTAAATAGGGTTGAATACTTTTTCTTATCTATATTTATAAGAAAGAGTAAAATACCATAAGTGAGAGCAAAAAGAGCAATATATCTATCATGAGTATATAAAAATATTTTGTCATGCTCTAAAATAGGTAGGGCTAATAGATGAAGAAAAAATTCAGCAACATAAAATGCTACGCCTATCCAAAGAAGCGCTGTTGTGATAATATCCCAACAATTTTGTATAGTCTTCATTCTTTACACCATAATATAGCAAGCCCATGCCTTTTCTTCTACTAAATTTAATTTATAAAAAGCCTGTGCTTGTCTTCGCTTTTTATTTCTATCAAGATTCTTTTTATTACAAGTTTTTTAGGGTCTGGTATTAGTTTAACCCTGTTTCTTATGTCTTCAAAGCTTTCAAACGGCTTTTCAGTTCTTTTTTCCAAAATATCCTGCATGTGTTTTTTTCCTATTCCAGGAAGCAGTTCTATCTGGTGCTTTCTTATATTAATAGGCTCTGCTTTGTTAAAGAATTCAACAAACTTTGCTTCATCTTTATTTACCAAGTCTTCTATAATTGCATCGAGCTCTGACTGGGCTGTTTGAGTTAATTTTTCTGCCGGGATTCTTCCTATTATATGGTGGATTTTGTCTCTTTTTCCTTCCCCCATGTAGACTTCTTCATAAGGCTGGAGAAATATGTTTCTTTTTGGAACTAGTTCAAGAAGTATAAAATGTTCTTTGCCTAGAGCTTGAGCTATGGGGGTCTTTTTGTGCAATGGCCTTGTGTCGAATGGGTAGCCATTTGGCAAAAAATCCAATACTATTGCTTTCTCTTCCTTTACTTCTTTCTTGAACATTTTTTAAATTAAACATTCTAATATTTTTTTAAGGTCTTCTTGTTTTAGTATTATGCTGTCACCTGTGAAAACAGCTTTTAAACTGTCCATGTCCTTTGGCATGATATCAATTAATTTTGCAATATGCTTGTCTTTTAGTCTTTCTACACCACTTTCTTTTAACTTCTTTTTTAATTCATTCGCTTCTTTTAATTTTAATGAGCTGACTTTTGAAATATAATCAAGCACTTTTGTTGCTCTTTGTGACAATACCTTCTCTCTTTTATTAATTAATTCTATTGATTCCTTGACTTCTGGCAAGGATACTGGAATTTCTTCTATTATTTCTATTTCTGCCATTTGAGCCTTTTTGATAAAAAGCCTCGGGAAAAACCCTAAGCTTATCTTTAATTATTTTTTATCTCCTATAACCTTTGTTAAATGTACTGGATGAACTATTAAATTTTTTGCTTTAGTTTTGTCTTTTATTTCAACTATATAGCAGCTGCCCCTTTTATTTTTTATTGTACCTTTATTTCCGTGGAATCTTTGAAAGTATAATCCTTTATGAACTGACGGATTGGCGTTTAAACATACCTTATCCCCTGTTTTAAATGACTGAAGGTATTTTCTAATACTAACTTTACCTTTATCTCTGATGTTTCTTCTGAATTTAGCCCTAGATTTTCTTCTAGACCCGCCTTTTCTTCGCGCCATTTGATTTGTTTATTATATAGTATTTATAAAGCTTTTCAAACCTTTTTAAGAAAAAAGCTTTACCAAAAAAAACAGGGGGATTTTGAAAAGAAATTACGAAAAAGAACTAATTAATTAGTTTTAACTTGCCTGTTATTTTGTCTATTTTTTCCTCTTTATCTGGACCTATTGCAAGGCATGTTTTAGTAGGCTCTTTGAAAAAAGTTCTTCCTGCATCTGTTATCAAGGATGTTGTTAAGCCAGAGTCTTTTGCTTCTTGATTATATCTTAATAATTCTTTTTCAGTTTCAACTTTTAGAACAACTTTTTTCATTCCATCTTCGCGCCAAAGTTTAACCTTATCTTTGTTATCTTTTAAAGTTTTTAAAGAAACTTCGACAGCAGCATGCATAGCTTGAACCATTGCTTTTCCTGGCTTCATATTCAGATCTTTTCTCATTAAAATCACTAATTTATATTCCATTTAATTTTGATAAGTGTAATTCATATTTATACCTTTTTCTTTTTAAGTATAACTTCCCACAATTTTTATATAATTTCGCACATAAATCACGGGCTAATTGTCCATTAATAGTTACTTTGTGTAATATACCCGAACATCCTTTATCTTGTATTATTTTATTATTCTTAAAAAAGAATTATTATTTATAAGGGCTAGGCAGGTCCCAGATTTGTCCAGTAGATTTGTCCAGTAGTATTTATAAATGGGAAAAGTTCTAATTAGACAGTAATTAATCCGGAAACTTTTCGAATTTTTTAAGAGAATTTATTCGCGAAATTTATTGAAAACTTTTAAATAATCTTTAAGACCTTATAAATATGAAATGAAGCTATATTTACTTGTTTTTACACTGCTTTTTATTATGCCCCTTGCTTATTCTGCAAGAGTAAATTTAGAAGTTAGCGAGAGTTATTATTCAGATGGAAGAAATGTAACTCTTTTAGGCATTGACAAGGATAATGGCAAGGCTTTAGTGTGCGTAAATAATGAAAGAGCTATTTTATCAAAAGACAGGCAGAAAACAGTAAATGAGGTAAGCTTGCTTGTTAAGAGAATTTCTAAGGAAGATATAAGGCTGGATGTCAAGGTTTATTGTGAAGATTGTGAATGTGATGACAGCTGCTTGAATGACAGATGCATTGAATTAGGGGAAAGTGTTGAAGAAAAAATTGAAGAGGAAATACAAGAGGAAAGGGAGCTAATGGAATCTTTTCAAGCTAATGAAGAAGTAATTGAAAATCCTGGGATAGGTGCAGGAAATATTACATTGGCTTTAGTTATTTTAGTTTTGTTTACTGCTGGATTATATTATCTGATAAAAAGGTAAGCCTTTTTGAAAAAGCCTTAAGGGAAAAAATGGAAAACCAAAAATGATTTATTTTAGATTTTTTAACTTGCCAAAATTATAGACTTTGTCGGCTATAACATGAACTTCAAAATCGTCTAAGTTAGTTTTCTTTAAAAAAGGACTTAAGAGTTTTTCTTTTAAAATGTCAGAGCCTTCTATTAAGACATTGAAACTTGGCATAACAATTAATTCTGTATCTTTGTATTTTCCGACTAAAAAACACTTGAATGTTTCTGTCCTTGAATTTTTTGATATTGATATTGCTGGATGCTCGTGACCTATAATTATTGTTTTTGAACTGAATAAGTCTAAGTTTTCTATTAATTTATCACCATGACAAATGAAATAATCATTTATTTTATAATATTGTTTTAATTCTATGTTTCTTTTTTGAGCTATATATGAAAGAATTGTGTCATGGTTTCCTTTTATTATATTTACTTTATATTTTTTTAACAAGAAATCTAAAAATTGCAAAGTATCTTTTGATTCTGTATGAAGAATTTTTCCAAACTCGTGTTTTAGGTCGCCTGTAATAACTACTTCTTTTACTTTTAATTTATTTAATATTTTTTCAAGCCTTTTTAATGTTTCTTCTAACTGAAATCTTGGGACTAAAACACCCCTTTGAGACAAGGATTCTTCATAACCTAAATGTATATCTCCAATTATTAGGACTTCTTCTTTCTTTAAGTATAAAGCCAGATCTTTAATTTGAATATTTGAATCCATTTGAACCTTTTCAGAAAAGCGTTCACGGAAAACCGGGAAGCTTCACCGAGAAATAATAAGACAGGAAGAATTAAAAATTTTGTCAATAAGCAAGCAAGGAATTGACACAAAGGTCTTTTTCTATTTCAGCTAGTTTTGCCAAAGCTTTTTCAACAAAAATATCGGGAAGATCGCCCTGGACACCGCCACTACTATAGTGGACAGTTGTTTTGCCTCTTTCATTTACAAATGTTGAATGTACACGAATTTTATTAAAATCGAAAGCAAATCTTCTTGTTCCATTTGAGTCGAGCTCGTAAATCGAACCTTCTGCTGAATCAAATTTTAGAGTGTTTCTAATCAGCAAGTTGTTTGGATCTTTTAGGATTTTGATTGCAATTGGTTTTGAATTGGGGGTTTTTTGAACAACTTCGACTTCAATTCCATTATTTAATGTGTAGAAAGTTTTTGTTCCATTGTTGTTTGATTCCTTTATTTCTTTTTTAGAATAAAAAGAGTTTATTTTTGTATCTATTGTTTGGGTTGTGCTTGCGCATGGAGCTAATGCAAGAACTATTGCTGCTAAGGATAGTCTCTTTAGTTGCATAAGAAAATATTTTTTTATTGGTTTTTAATATTTATTGTATTTTATCCTTCGGATTCTCCTGCGGAACCTTCAAATCCAATAGTACCTCCACTAGTCTCAAAAACAGCCCTTACTTTTTGGGTACCAGATTCTATTAGGATTTGACAATATGTTCCGTATATATATTGTGAACAATCAGCTGCTGAAGGATCGTTAACCTGCAAATCAGTCCAGTAAAAAGAATACGAATTACCTTCCAGAGTAACATAAGTTCCAACTGGAAAACTAGCTGTACATATTATTTCACTTCCACCACAATAAAGTCCTTCTGGATAAGAAGTAATTTCGCTAAGTCCATCTCCAACGCTATTATCTATTTCAACAATTAAAGTCCCTGTATTGGAAACTTGCTTTCCAGTTATATTTGTATCATAAAAACTCAGGAATGCTAATAGAATTAAAACTATTAACACGATAAATAGCTCCTCTTTTTTATTTAAAAAATCACGCAATTTATCACCTTTTTATTTTTTTGATCCTATTTTTGCCAGAACTAACTTGTGCATTCTTTTCAAGAATTCAATTCTATCTTCCATTTTTAAAACGTCTGAGTAACCTTGTACTATCAAATTAAATGCAAATGGAGACGGAATTAAAGTATTTGCTTCTTTAATTTCAATGTTTCCTTTTTCTTTTTCTTCAATAATGTACATAGCACTCCCTATATCCATAAGGTCTTCCATTATTTCTCTCCTTGCTTCTTTTAAAATAATGAAATCATTACTAATTCTTCTTACAGCATTCATCAAAATCATTGAACTTACCTGCTGTCTTCCTACGTGTTTTCTTATTCCTTTGTATTCACGTAAAATCATCATTGATCTTAATGCACAATGCCTAAATCTTCTTTTCAGAATTTCTGATTTTTCTATTGACAGTTCAAGAATTTTTCTCAAGTCTTTTGACTTTATTGAATTAAAAGCCTTAATTACGTTGACGTTTTTTTCATAGCTTAAGTAAAAGCCATTATCATTAAAGCTTATTTCAACATCTCTGTGCTGAGTTAAACCAATTACATAAGCCAATGCCCTGCTTAAAACATCATTTACTCTTCTTCCATATAAAGTGTGAAAAATTACATATTTTTTTCCTTTTTCATCCTGGTAATTTTCTATTAATATTTTTTTAGCATGGGGAATTTCAAGAAAATCATTTTGCTCTTTGAAATAATTATAGATTGCTTCTGCTGCATTTTTATCAACATACAAATATTTGTTTATGAAGTCAATTACTTCTTCTTTTGAATAATTTCTTATTTTTTGCGTCATTAACATTCTGAATCTTTGAATATCCAGAGCTAAGTCAAAACTTAATGGCAGCATTTCAGAGAACCATGAAGGCACTGTCGGCCTTTTTCCTTCTGCACTTCGAACTTGAGCTACTGTTCCTCTTGAGAACAAGAATTCATAAGTATTTCCACCTAAAACAAATATATCTCCTCTTTTTAATTTTTCAAGAAATTCTTCTTCTATTGTTCCTATTCCAACTTCTCCTATTCTTACTTTTACTGAACTCTCATCAGGAATTGTCCCGCTGTTTGTCATGTAGATTACACGGGCCATTTTCCCTCTTTTACCTATTTTATTATCATTAAACCAGATTTTTGCATAAACATATCTATCTTCTAAAGAACTAAATTCACCACTTAAGTATTTTATAACGTTCATGAAATCTGCATGACTTAGGTCTTTGTATGAATAACTTTGAGTAACTACTTTGTATAATTCATCAACATCAATTACTTCTTCCAATGCTATTCCAAAAATATGCTGAGATAAAACGTCGAGACAATTTTTAGGAATATGAACTTTGTCTATTTTATGCTCAACAGCATCTTTTAACATGACAGAACATTCAACTAAGTCGTCTCTGTCTAGAACTATTATTCTTCCTTTTGTAACTGCATGCAGCTGATGGCCTGACCGCCCTGTTCGCTGCTTGAGCCTCGCTATACTTTTTGGAGAACCTAAACAAACTACCAAGTCAATATAACCAATGTCGATTCCTAATTCAAGCGAAGTTGAACAAACTACTGCTTTTAGTTTTCCTTTTCTTAAGGCGTCTTCAATTTCAAATCTATGTTCTTTGCTTAAAGAGCCGTGATGAGCTCCAATCAAGCTTTCTACTTTAACTGGGGGACCTTCTTCTATTTTTTTGTATTTGTGAGGAAATTTTGTTTTAAGATGATGAACGACGCGTTCTGTTCCAGCTCTTGTATTTGTAAAAATCAAAGTGGTTTTATGTTCCTGAATTAATTTATCCAATAAATTATAAGTTTCTTTATTTAGATTTGTGAAATTCATATCAATTAAATCTGGTAAAGGACTTATAACTTGCAGATCTAATTGTTTTATGAACTGAATATCAATAATTTTACAAGTTCTATTATTTCCAACCAAAAATTTAGCTATTTCTTCAATGGGAGCTACTGTTGCTGATAAACCAACCCTGCAAATTCCTGGATTTAATCTTTGCAGTCTTTCAAGACTCAAACTTAGATGTGTGCCTCTTTTATTTTCTGCCAAAGCGTGAACTTCATCAACAATTATCCAATCAACATTTTTTAAATTTTCTCTGAATTTTACTGAAGACAATAATAATGCCACTGATTCTGGGGTTGTTATCAGTATATGGGGGACTTTTTTCAACATTAATGCTCTTTCTGCTTGAGTTGTATCTCCTGTTCTTACTGCTACTCTGATTGGGAGTTCTTTTCCTGCTACTTTTTCTATTTCCTGCAAAGGCTCTACCAAATTCTTATGAATATCTCGGTTGAGGGCTTTTAATGGCGAAATGTAGACTGCATAGATTTTATTTTCCAACAAATTTTTTTCTGCCAAGTCAACTAATTCGTTTAAAATAGATAAGAAAGATGTTAACGTTTTTCCTGAACCAGTTGGCGCTGAAACTAGAACATTTTGTCTTGAATGAATCTCCTGGACAGCATATTTTTGTGGGGGAGCGAAACTCTTGAATTTAGAGGTAAACCATTTTTTTACAGTAGGATTCAGTAATTTAAGCAAATCCTCGTCTTTATCAGGTTCTTTCTTGAATGTTATTAGTTCTTTAGTCATTTTTGAAAAATTGACAGATATAAGAAAAAAAGATAATTAGTTTTAAAAAGGTTGTGGAGGTCAGGGATTTGTCCAGTGGTTTTGTCCAGTAGTATTTATAAAGAGGAAAAGTTCTAATTTTTAAGTAATAAAATATAGGAAAATTTCAAGAAAAAGGGAAGAAATATTATGGTTAATTTTGAGATTTTAGTTTATACATTAGCTAGCGTTATTTTAGTGAGCTTAATTTCTTTACTTGGAGTAATTACTTTGTCTTTGAATGTTAAAAGACTAAGCAAAATACTGTTATTTTTGGTTAGCTTGTCTGCTGGAACTTTATTAGGAGATGCTTTTATTCATTTACTACCAGAAGTAGTTGAAGAATTTGAATTTGGGATAGAAGTTTCTTTATATGTTATTTTAGGAATGCTGATTTTTTTTATAATAGAGAAGTTTATTCACTGGACGCACTGCCATGAACCAGTATCAAAGAAACATGTCCATAGTTTTGGAGTAATGAATTTAATAGGAGATGGGCTGCATAATTTTGGAGACGGAGTTTTAATTGCTGGAAGTTATTTAGTTAATTTTCAATTAGGAATGGCAACTACAATTGCTGTTGTCTTGCATGAAATACCACAAGAAATAAGCGACTTTGGAGTTTTAATTCACAGCGGGTTTACCACTAAAAAAGCAGTTTTGTACAATGTTTTAAGTGCTGTTGCTGCTATTATCGGTGCTTTGATTTCTCTTTATTTAGGAGGCTTGTTTGAAAATTATAATTTACTTTTACTGCCTTTGACTGCAGGGGGTTTTATTTACATTGCTGCTGCTGATTTAATTCCTGAATTACACAAGGAGAGAGATGGTGCAAGAAGCATTATGCAGCTAATTGGAATAATAATTGGTGTAGGCATAATGGTTGCTTTAATTGCATTAGAGTAAAGCTTAAAAATTGATTTTATTGAGTTTTCTAGATGATAAACATTGAGTACAGGATTAAGGGCATGGAAATTAATCCAAGCACATTAAGGAACATTGCAGCACATAAGTTTGTAGTTTATCCTAATGGAGATCAGAATGGGAGTACAAATTTAGAGATTTGCGTTGCTGAGGAAAGCAACCATCCAAGAACTGCACAGAGATTTGGAATTAGAAGAGACAAGCCAAAAGCTGGAGGAAGTTTATTTTTAGAAAGTGATGTTCTTGTTTTAGCAGGGTTTTCAAGTGATTATGGACCTATTCCAACTGAAATAGCGAGAAACTTTACAGGTTTACTTATTGAAGAACTAAGAAAAAAAGGGATTTATGTTAAAGGAGCAGAGGTCAGGGTTGGGGGCAAGTTTATGGATACTTATTGGGAAAACTTAGGGTTTATAGAGGAAAGTACGATTGATGTCTTTTAAAAGAATTTATATTTAATTTGTTTCTTATAATCTTATGCCAATAAATGCTGGATATGAATATAGTGTAGCTATAGGAGAATTTGATAAAGCTAAAACTCCTAAAGACAAATTGAAGGCTTTACAAAAAGTCTTGGCTGCTGCTCCTAATCATAAGTCTTCTGAGAAATTAAGATCTGGAATTAAGCAGAAAATTGCAAAGTTAAGAGAGCAGATAGAAACACAAGGAAAGAAAAAAAGCGGTGGAAAGTCTTTATCTATAAAAAAAGAAGGTGCTGCACAAATATGTTTAGTGGGAACTACTCAATCTGGAAAGACTACTTTTCTGAATAAGGTTACAAATGTAAATGCAAAAACTACTGAACATCCTTTTACAACTACTAAACCTGAAATTGGAACTTTAGATTACAAAGGAATTAAATTACAAGTTATTGAGATGCCTGCTGTTACAAAGGATTTTATTATGCAGGAAAAAGGAGGAATTTATTTAGGGATTATAAAGCAGTGTGACTTAATTGTTGTTTTTGGAAAAGACAGGAGTGAAGTTGAATTAGTTTTAGGTGAACTTCGAGATAATGAACTAAAAATTAAACACATTATATTTAACAAGAATGAGGACATGGCAGAAAAGATATGGGGAAGTTTAGAATTAATTAAAGTTTATACTAAGCAGCCTGGAAAAGAAAAAGATCAACCACCAATAGCTTTGAAAAAAGACAGCACTGTAAAAAAATTGGCTGAGATATTGCATAAGGACTTTATTAACAAGTTCAAGTTTGCTAGAATATGGGGGAAAGGAGCTAAGTTTGGTGGAATGCAGGTTGGACTTAATTACAAATTAAATGATGAGAATGTAGTTGAGTTTCATTTAAAATAATTTTAATTTTGAAACTATATTCCAAATAATATCACTTTTACCTACTTTTATCGTTTCGCCATTTTTATTAATATAAATATGAACAGACATATCACAATCAAAACAACCAGGGAGTCGGCCTTTCCATTTATTTAGTAAACTTATTTTACTAACTTCAAATTGATTATTGTTTATTGCGGACCTAAGTTGATTTAATTCTTCTGAAGATAATTGATTTATAGTTTTATTGAGATGAACATCATAATTAACTATAACCCCATTATTTAACATTGCAAGGCTAACTATTCCACCAATACCTATGCCTTTTGAATAAATTAATAAAATGTTATCATTTAATTTAGTAGATACTTTTTCTTCAAATGGAATGTTAATTATAATTAGAAATGAGATTAGTAAAATTGCTATTGATATGGCTATTTGGATTAAATTTTTCATTTTCTTTTAAAGTAAATTATAATATTGGCTAAGATATATTGATAGATTAATGTCAGAAATAAATTAAAAATTCCAAATAATCGAGAGTAAAATGTTATGTTTGTATCTATAAGAAATACACCTGAGGCAATTGGTCTTAAAATTCCGTAAACTAAAAAATAAGGTATTCCTGTTAAAATTTTAAAAATTGTTGTAAATAATATATTTCCAAAGGGGAAAGGTTGTTGAACTTCTGGACAGCCGTGTTCTCGATAACATCTAATCTGAGGTATTACACCTAAAGAACTTATTAGAGTAAGGAATATTAATATTGCGAGAATAATAATTTTTCTTTTTGTTACTGAGAAAATTTCAAAGTTTTTCATTTCTTTCTCCTAAAAATATAGGATATAATGCAAGCAATCGAATAAATCCAAAGTACATTAACAATAAAAGCAGCTATGATAAAAGGAGTATCTTTTAGTTGGAGCCAATTGACTCCCTTAAATATTAGTTTTTCAAAGAACAATGCAAGTAAAAAGGGCCAAAAGAAAAAAGAAACAATAACAATAGTTATAGGATTTGCAGGAGCATCATAAGTCATAGCCTGTAATAAGATAAATAAACCAGCAGTTATAACCATAACAAAAAACAAAATTGCTTTGCTTATTTTGAATTTGTAAAAATCTTTCCAATCTAAAGTATTTCTTTTTACAATAAAAAAGGAAAGTATAGATAATCCTAATAAAATAGCGAAAGCAGAAGAACTATAAATAACAATATTGCGTTCATATCTTGCTTTTTCTATTCTTTGTTTAGCTTCTAAAACACATTGATAGCAGGATTCAGGATTAGTAGTATAATCGCAACAATTAGTTATTGTCTGGTTAGGAGTAATTTTCTCTTTGTCCAAACCAATTTTACCACAACAAAAGTTTTCTGGTGGAGCCATTTCAAATCCATAAGCCAAAAAAGAATTAATTAGAATTAACAAGAAAACTAATAAAGATGTTTTTCTTAGCTTCAACATCTTTTAGGTTTGATTTTTTTAATATATAAAACTACTTTTTTATTTAGGTAAAGACCTTA
>ERZ1292623.901-Hain-H51-01um-R1-901-length-29990-cov-11_pt1 | contig 12626 bp, 10 predicted proteins | sample MGYA00564398_ERZ1292623 | MGnify/ENA primary metagenome ERZ1292623 (study PRJEB36523, sample SAMEA6512633) | groundwater metagenome | collected 2019-01-07 | study: AquaDiva: Metagenomics assemblies of 32 groundwater samples | reverse complement strand
ACCTCCCATGTCATTCCGACAAAGAACAAAAATTATGGATTAGAATGACCTCCCAGGTCATTCTAATTCCACCACCCTTCTCAGTTCATTTATATCTGTTATTCCACCCAACATTTTTATTATTCCGTCTTGTTTCATATTCAATATTTTTTGTTTTGAAGAATATTTTTCTATTTCTCTTTCACTCGGGTTTTTTCTGATTATATTTTCTATATTTTCGTCAACAATTATGGCTTCAAAGACACCGATTCTACCTTTGTAGCCGGTTTGGTTACATTTGTCGCACCCAACAGGCACAAAAAAAGAAACATTGTCCCACGCAGGGATTTTTCTTTCCGTATCTTTTTCTTTTATTTCACCCAATGTCTTTTTTATAATTTCAACCGTTGTTGCATCGGCTGGAATTCTTTTTTTGCAATTTTCACAAAGCTTTCTTACTAATCTTTGCGCCATTGTTAAATTGATTGCTGTTCCTAACATTTGTGATTTTATACCTAGGTCTACAAGCCGTGGGAATGTTCCCGCCGCCGTGTTTGTGTGGAGGGTTGAAAGCACAAGATGTCCTGTTAACGATGCGTGTATTGTTGTTTCTGCGGTTTCTTTATCTCTTATTTCACCAACCATTATAACATCCGGGTCTTGTCTCAATGAAGAAACAAGGCCTTTTGCAAAAGTATATCCTTCACTTGGATTGATTTGAGTTTGTGTTATTCCACTTATATGATATTCAATAGGGTCTTCTATCGTAATTATTTTTATATCCCCGGTGTATATTTTTTTAAGAAGCGCATACAAAGTAGTTGTTTTTCCAGAGCCGGTGGGTCCCGTATTTAATATTATTCCATTTGGTTTTTTTATTTCGTTTTCCATTATATCCAAAAGAAATTTATCCATCCCAAGTTTTTCAAGCGGTATAGAAATTGTTTCCGGGTTTAAAATTCTTAGAACAATTGATTCTCCATATTCGCTTGGTAGTGTTGATGTTCTAATTTCAATTTCTGTTCCGTTTACATGAATACTAAATCTTCCGTCCTGCGCGTTTTTAATTCTACTTATTTTTAAACCGGAAATAAGTTTAATTCTTGAAAGAAGTAATTTATATGTTTCCGTATCAAGGTCGGCGATATTTGTAAGAACACCGTCAAGGCGTATTCTTATTTTTACAGTATCTTCTTCTGGTTCTATGTGAATATCTGATGCATCTAACACAAGTCCGCCTGCCACAATAACTTCAATTATTTGTGTTGTTCTTTTGTTTTTTTCAAGAGACAAGGTTTTATTAATCAAATCTTTAACCTCGCTTGTTGTTTTTGTTTCACTTACAAATTTTTCAATATCTTTATCTGAAATATCTAAAACCCCAGCTTCTGTAACTTTACCAAAAGATAATTCTTTATATCTATCCCAGACCTTTTTTAAACTATTTTGAGACACAATAAACAAACTTGGTTTATATCCACCTTCTTTTAATTCTTCTATTGCAACCACGGTTTCTCTTTTTTCTGGGGCAGTGATGGCTATACTTAAATTTTTTCCAGCCACATCAAAAATTGCAATGTCGTTTTTTCTTGCTTTTTCTTCAGGAATTATTAATAATGCATTCGCGTTTACAGGAATTCCTATGAGATTAAGATATGGAATTTTGTATTTTTGTGAAAGTATTTGCGCGAGATCTTCTTCTTCTAAGTTTCTTATTTCGTTAAGTTTCTCGTTTTGTTCTTTGTCGTTGAAATTAATCATGGTAATCAAAAAAGCAAAAAATCAATAAAGCAATAAAACACATACTAATTTTAACACAAAAAATAAGAAATGGATTTACAAAATGTGTATGATAAAATCATCAGGATGAAGATAGTTTCTAAAAATCTAAAAGAAACAAAAAACATTGCAAAAAATTTTTTGCAAAAATTAAAATCGGACACAAAAAAAGCCGTTGTTGTCGGGCTTCATGGAGATTTAGGTTCTGGGAAAACAACATTTGTTCAATTTGTTGCCGAAATGTTGGGCACAAAAGAGAACATAACAAGTCCAACATTTGTTATTGAAAAAATTTATAAAATTGAAAATTACAATTGGCCGAAAAGATTAATTCACATAGACGCTTACAGATTAAAATGTGGAGAAGAATTGAGAATTCTTGGATTTGAAGAAATTTTAAATGACCAAGAAAATTTAATTTTGATAGAATGGCCGGAAAATGTTTATGACATTCTTCCAAAAAATATTCTTAAAATAGAATTTGAATTTATTGATGAGAATACAAGGAAAATAAATTCAAAAGACCTAAACGGTCTTTTGAATCCATAATGTTTTTTACAAAATCGCAAGAATAAATCCATTCTCTTATTCGTGCGAATAAGAGAATGGATTTTTGGTACCTCACACTTAATTTTACATTTTGATTGACATTCCTCCAATTCTGTTATATCATACGAATAGAGAATTTGATTAATTCAAGTTCTTTTAAATAACAATTTCAAAATAAAAAGAGAGGCATCCGATGTCAAAAAAAAACATCGCAACCATCATCTTTATGGGCTGATGGTTGTCTCGTGTGTGGCAGCTGGGGTGGTGGCGGTGCGTGGTTGTGTGCTGCCGACGGCGGTGTTGGCGGCGCGGATCCCCTCGCTGGTCCTCGTCAGCTATTTCTTTAATTTTCCCTTAATCCTTTTTTCTTTTTCTCTTGACCTGCAAAGTTTTACTTTGCAGGTCGTTTTTTATATTTAAATTGAAGTCAGACTTCAACGAGCAAAAACGTGGTTTTTTTGATACAATTTTGAAACACAGAATGTCTAAAAATAATAAGAAAAGAATAATTTTGCTTGATTCCCACGCAATATTGCATCGCGCATATCACGCACTGCCGGAGTTTACATCAACGAAAGGTGAACCAACCGGTGCTTTGTACGGACTATGTTTGATGTTGTTGAAAATAATTAACGAATTAAAACCAAATTATATAATTGCATGTTTTGATTTTCCAACACCAACTCACAGGCATGACGTTTATGAAGGATATAAAGCAAATCGCCCAAAAACAGACAAAGAACTGATAGGACAAATAATAAGAGCACATGATGTTTTTAAGGCATTTAATATTCCAATATACGAAATTGAAGGGTTTGAGGCGGATGATTTATTGGGAACAATTGCTGAAAAATTAAAATATGAAAAAAACACAGAAACAATCATTGCGTCTGGAGACATGGATACACTTCAACTTGTTGATGGTGAAAGGATTCTTGTTTACACACTTAAAAAGGGAATAAAAGATACAATTATTTATAATGAAAAAAAGGTTTTTGAAAGATTTGGATTTGGTCCAAAACTATTACCTGACTACAAAGGACTTCGCGGAGACCCGTCAGATAATATTATTGGAATAAAAGGGATTGGAGACAAAACAGCGTCAACTTTGATTCAAAAATTTGGAACAATAGAAAATATTTACAAAGAACTCAAAAAAGACGAAAGTAAATTTGAAAAAGCGGGAATAACAAAAAGAATAATAAATCTTTTGAAAGAAGGAAAAGAAGAAGCGATTTTTTCAAAGATATTGGCGACAATAAGATTGGATTCGTTAAGAAAATTTGATTTACCCGAGAAAGAATTAATAGATGACATAGATTTGGAACAGATAAGAAAAGAATTAGACGAATTAGGATTTAAAAGTATTTGGCAAAAAGTTAGCGATATGTTTTCTAAAAAAGGAGCAGTTGTGAAAATAGAAAATAAAGAAGCACCAACTCCTAATGGGATGGGTCAAATTACGGAGGTTGAATATGATGAAGAAAAAGAAGTTTCAAAAGATACACAAAATGTCTCCGAAACAGAAATAAAAAAAATAGGAATAGCGCTATGGCTTATAAATTCCAATATTACAAATCCGGGACTTGATAAAATACTTAATTTTTCGCGCGCGGCATCTTTTGAAAAAGCCAAAGAAATAATTTTAGATAAAATAAAAAAAGACGGACTGAACAAACTTTATGAAGATATTGAATTACCTTTTTTACCAATAGCGGAAGAAATGAAAAGAAGAGGTATAAAAATAAATGTGCAGTTTTTAAGAGACCTGTCAAAAAAACTTCATGTAGATTTGGATAAAATAGAAAAAGAGATTTGGAAAAAAGCTGGCGCAGAATTTAATATAAATTCACCCAAACAACTCGGTGAAATTTTGTTTGAAAAAATGCAGATTAAAATTAAAGGGCTAAGAAAAACACCAACAGGGGCTTATTCTACAAAAGAATCAGAACTTATTAAAATGCAGGGAACAAACAAAATAGTGAACGATATTTTGAAATATCGCGAATTACAAAAATTACTTTCAACATATATAGATAATATTCCTGACATGGTTAGCAGTGACGGAAGATTACATGCTAATTTTATACAAACCGGAACAACAACTGGACGACTTTCTTCAAATGACCCAAATCTACAAAATATCCCAACAAAAACAGAACTCGGGAATGAAATCAGAAAGGCCTTTATTGTTGAAAAAGGATTTAAACTTCTTTCATTTGATTATTCACAAATTGAATTAAGAATTGTTGCGATTTTATCTGGCGACAAAAATTTAATTCAGATTTTTAAAGAAGGTGGAGACATACATAGCGCGGTTGCATCAAAGGTGTTTAATGTATTATCAAAAGATGTTACAAGTGAAATGCGAAGAAAAGCAAAAGTAATAAATTTCGGAATTCTTTACGGGATGGGTGTTAATTCACTAAAAAAGAATTTAGGAACAAGTAAGGAAGAAGCAGAAACATATTTAAATAATTATTTTGAGACATTTTCTGGTGTTGCGGAGTATCTTGAAAATATAAAAAAAGAGGTCTTCAAAAAAGGATTTACAGAAACACTTTTTAGACGAAGGAGATATTTTGAAGAAGTCAAATCAAGATTTCCACACATAAGAGCTTCTGTTGAGAGAATGGCGATAAATGCGCCGATTCAAGGAACATCTGCAGATGTAATCAAAATAGCAACGATAAAAATAGAAGAATTTTTGAAAAAAGAAAAAATTGAAAATGAGTGTTCGTTGCTTTTACAAATTCACGACGAATTGGTTTACGAAGTAAAAGAAGGTCTTGTTAATAAAGTGTATCCAGAAATTAAAAAAATCATGGAAAATGTTTTAACAGATAAAGAATCTCTCGGTGTAAAAATTGTTGCAGATGCTTCGGTTGGAGACAATTGGGGAGAGATGAAAAAAATTGCGTAGCAATTTTTTAAATACCCAATATTTAATATCCAATTCCCAATGAAATGCTTAATTAAAAATAACAATCAATCAGAATATTTGTTTTGAAATTTTATTGGTAATTAGGAATTGGACAATTGGAAATTTATAAAATTTTGAAAAAATTTTATTATTATGCTTTATTTTATTTACGGAGAAGATTTTAAAAAAGCCAGAGCAAAGGCAAAAAACCTTAGGGATATTCTTGTTGCTAAAAAACCAAACTCAAATTTATTCAAGCTAAATAGTGAAAATTTTGACGAAAAAATAATAGAGGAAGGTTTGGCAGGAATGGGTCTTTTTGAAAATAAATATATAATCTTTTTGGATAAAATTTTTGAGAACGAAGAAATAAAGGAATTTATTTTAGACAAAATTAAAAATATTGCGGAATCAGACAACATTTTTATTTTATTGGAAGAAAAAGTTGATAAAAAAACACTCACAAAAATAGAAAAACACGCACAAAAAATACAGGAGTTTTCTGGTGTTGTAGAAAAAGAAAAAGAAAGAACGAAACCGTTTTTTCTAACAGACGCGTTGGGCAAGAGAGACAAAAAAGGCGCTTGGGCAGAATATCAAAAAGTTTTGAAAGAGGGGCTTGTGCCAGAAGAGATTCATGGAATATTGTTTTGGCAAATTAAGACAATGCTTTTGGCGAGTTCTTCAAAAAGTAGTGTTGAAGCCGATTTGAATCCGTTTGTTTTTAAAAAAGCAAAAGAATTTTCTAAAAATTATTCTGAGGATGAATTAAAAAAAATGTCTTCACGACTCGTTTCCATTTATCATGACATTAGAAGAGGAATAACAGAAGACATGGGTTTGGAAATAGAAAAGTTTTTGTTGGAAATCTAAATCAGAAAGCTCTTAATGAGCTTTCTGATCCATAATGTTTTTTAGTTCCGCGTGAGATTTTAAATCCAGAATTATTTTTTAAAAAATAATAAAAAATTGAAAAAGATTTATTTTTCTGTTATATTTTTGTTTTGTTATATCCGCTCGTAACTCAGCTGGTAGAGTAGCTGCCTTTTAAGCAGACGGTCGCAGGTTCGAGTCCTGCCGAGCGGACAATGAAATATTTTAAGGCCCATCTAATTCTTCACGACATAAGAAGCAATCATAACGTCGGTTCTATTTTTAGAACAGCCGATGCGGTTGGTATCTCAAAAATATTCTTAACCGGCTATACTCCTACTCCAACCGATAGGTTTGGCAGAGATGTAAATGAAATTTCAAAAACAGCACTTGGTGCTGAAAAAAATATTGAATGGGAAAAGGTAAAAAATATTGGTGTACTTATTAAAAAACTGAAAAAAGAAAATTTTTTAATAATTGGAGTAGAACAGTCAAAAAAATCTATTGATTATAAAAAGATGTCCGCCAAAGGTGGGCCAATCTTCGGCTGGAAAGGGAATTTGGCTTTTATTTTTGGAAACGAAGTGAAGGGAATATCAAAATCAATTTTAGATAAGTGCGATATTATTACTGAAATACCAATGAAAGGGAATAAAGAGTCATTAAATGTATCTGTTTCCGCGGGAGTGGTTTTGTTTAGGGTTCTAGACATCTAACTGGTTTTACAGAGTCGGTTTTCTCAATATATAAAAACTATTCCCATATTTAGCTAAATAAGGGAATAGTTTTGTTTTTATGATTCCCGCCTGCAACGCTATGCGTAACATTGCGGGCAGGTGGTGATTTTGTGTTTTTATGACCTCAATATGTTATCGTTCCAATATCTTTTCCTTTCTCATCAATTAATTTTATGACCTCTCTTTTTGATTTCCACAATTCTGTATCGCGAGAAAGATAAACCCTCCATTCGCCTCTGTAAAAATTTTCATCATTTTTATGTTTATCAATACAAGAATTATAATTTATTTTTTTTGTCACAAAGTCCTGACACTGTGATTGCATTCCGAGAGGCAGTTGCTCTGTATTGATACCGCATCTTCTTATTCTGTCTATAAAATCCAAGCAACTATCATTATAAGCATTCGGGCCACTCAAATACTGTTCTTCAATTTCACCATATGGATCTGGGCATTCTGCTTTAAGCGATGGATAAAAATTTTGAAATTGTCCGAAATATCCTGAACAAATATTTGTTCTGAAAGAAACACCTATCGGTGGGCGACCGGTTATTATAATTGCTTTTTCTCCCGGAGATAAAACGATTGTGTTTTTTATATTTGAACTTCCTAATCTTGGTAACCATGAAGCTTCTCCTATTTTTACAGAAACTCCGGAAATTAAACTTTTTAATTCCCAGCCGGTAATTATAATCTTATTTTTTGCAGTTTTAGACAGTATAATTTGTAAATATTCTTTATCCGGAGATATTGCTGTTGCATTTCCTCTAGAAAAAGTAATTAAATCTGAATATTCTGACAAACTGGCTTTTTCTTGCACCTTTTTAAGTTCATCTTTAACTCTTGCCGTTTCTTCTCCTATTGTTTTTAACTGCTCTTCTATTGTTCCTTTTTGTTCCTTGATATTACTCGTAGAAGCGTTGCTTTCTCTTCCTGAAAAGAAACTTGTACCGTATGTTTTTCCGGAACTGATTGGGTTTGGCGGATTTATAAATGGATTTTTTGCTGATTCTCTGTCTGGACCACCAGACAAAAACCACACTATCGCAAGCGCTAGTATTATTACAAAAAACCAAGCAAAATCTTTTAATGCGTCCATATTTTTATTATAACAGGTTTGTTCAAAAAATATTACTTGCCCCGTGAAATCTTTACCCTGTGAAATTTGAAAATTATTTCACTTGGATGGAAGATATTTTACTGGGATGGATAAAAAAACTCCACCAAACACGAACACGAACACGAATACGAACACATTATGGATTCAAATGCTCCCCCGGAGCATTTGAATTATGGATCAAAAAGTTCATTCAGAGCTTTTTGATTTCTTCTTTCACAACAGTTGCATCATCCCAAGGAATTTTAGTGTTGTTTGCTCCCATAATATATGGGTCTGTTCCTTTTCCTGTAATTAAAACAGCGTCTCCCGTAGTTGCAAATTCTAGCGCCTTTCTTATCGCGTCTCTCCTGTCAATTATTATTTGACAATTTGAATCTCCAATTTCTTTTTTCATTTCACCGACAATTTCCAACGGATTTTCATCATAAGGGTCCTCATTTGTTAAAATTATTTGTGTACAATGCCTCTTTGCAATTTTTGCCATTTCTTTTCTTTTCCATTTATCTCTACCGCCGCCAGTATTCCCAAGAACGCATATTTTTTTGGATGATTGAAATACTTCGTAAACTTTTTCAAGAGAATCGGGCGTGTGCGCGTAATCAACTATCACAGTGAAATCTTGTCCCTCTTCTATTTTTTCTAATCTTCCTCTAATTCCCGAAAACTTTTCAAGCGCGTATTTTATTATATTTGTACTAACCCCTTGAGTTTTTACAAATTTTATAGCCGCGACTATATTGTATAAATTAAATTCTCCTGAAAGTTTCGGTTCAATTTTTACACCGTCTATTGTTATTTCCAATCCATCTCTTTTTATAACAAACGGTTCGGCGTCTCTTTTTGAATAAGGATATTTTTCAGCGACGTTAATATTTAAAAATTTATAACCCTCTTTATCATCCGTGTTTGAAATTACTATTTTTCTTTTTTTATTGGATTTCTCAAGCGCCTTTGTTATTTTTAATTTTACCTGCAGGTATTTTTCATAGGAGCCATGATACTCTATGTGTTCTGGCGATAAGTTTGTAAAAATTATCGTGTCAAAATTTATAAATTTGTGTCTATATTGCGCTATTCCCTGAGAAGTCACTTCTAATATCACATAATTGCATTTTGCATTGACCGCCTTTCTTAAAAATTTTTGAACAAAAAATCTTCCGGGCATTGTCATTTTATAATTATTTTTTTCTGTTTCGTTTGCAATTTTAAATCTCAAAGTTCCGGCCAAAGCTGTTTTTAAACAGGCTTCTTCCAGTAGAGCGCTTATTATTTCTATTGTGCTTGTTTTTCCCTTTGTCCCGGTTACTCCAACAATGTGAATTTTATTTGAAGGGAACCCGTATATAAACGCCGCAATAAAAGAAAGTGTGTAATGGTATACAGGTTGAAATAGACGAAACAATTTAATTGGAAGAAGTTTTTTTATTTTATATAAAATATTGTCTAACATGTCATTTATTCAAACTTTTTATGGCACTTTTTATTTTTTCGCTGGTGGTTGCATTTTCATCCATATTTTTTAGTGATTCACGCGCGTCTCTGGCCGTGTATCCTAATGATTTAAGCGCTTCAATCACATCAACATCTTCTTTTTTAAGTCCCGCAACATCACCAACCCTTGCTTCTACCTTATCTTTTAATTCAATGATAATTTTTTGTGCATTCTTTTTTCCTATACCCGATACTTTTGTTAAGTACGACATATCGCCAGAAGATATTGCTGACACAAGGGTTTCAACATCAACAATTGTTAATATATTCATAGCAGATTTTGGCCCTATACCGGAAACGCCTATCAGAAGTTTAAAAAAATCCAAATTTTCCATATTTCTAAAACCGTATATGTCCAAAGCATTTTCTTTAACGACTAAATGCGTCCAAAAATTTACATCATCTCCTTCTTTCATATCAATCACTTCATCAAGCGTTGTATGTATTTTATATCCAACTCCGGACACATCAATAATCGCACAGCCGATTCCCTTGTATGATAGTTTTCCTTTTATTTGTGAAATCATATATAAACATTAAACCACAAAATCACTAAATCATAAAATCATACGGGGGACGAGATTTTTCTTTATTAATTAAGAAACTTGAAATAACCCAGTTTCTCTGCTAACATGCAACAGTTAGAAATAATTAATCAAATAATATCGTGCCCATAACATCATCAGCAAAAAAAGCATTAAGAGGTTCTCATAGAAAGAGGGTTTTTAATATTGCAAGAAAAAATAAAATGAAATCTGTTGTTAAAGAATACAAAAAACTTATATCTGAGAAAAAGACAAAAGAAGCAGAGAAACTTCTTCCGAATGTTTACAAAGAAATAGACAAAGCGGCAAAAAGGGGAGTTATAAAGAAAAACGCGGCCTCAAGAAAAAAATCTAGAATTGCAAAATTCAAATGATATAACTTCAAAAGCTCTAACTTAAAAACCTCTGGGAGAGGTTTTTAAGAAAAGTGCTTGGATTTATTCAAATTTTGAGATTTTAAAGAATCGTGTCGGCTTTAATCCTATTTTGAGCATTTAAATCTATGGTATTTTGTTTTTAATTTATAATCTTTTTGTTTTTTAAAATCCTATAATTTTGAAAATTATAGGATTTTAACTTTAGTTTTCCATAAGACCTAATTTTATAAGCCGTGCACGAATGCCCCCAACTTGTCGGCCAGATAATGCGGAAATGTTTTTGATAGATTTTCCATTTTTAAATTGTGACACAATTTCTACTTCTTCCTCGGGTGTCCATTTTTTGTAAGCATTTTGATGCTTGATGCGAATTTGTTCCAAACGTCCAATCGTCCCACTTTGGGGCTCGGCCTCCAAGTGGGACGATTTGTGTTCTTTGGTATCTTTCCATTTACCACCTAAAGCGAGAACAAAATTTTTATGCATCTTTTTGACTTCATCAACCGAAAGCGTACCAAAAATTTCTCGTGCTTGTTCTGACTCTACTCGGAAAATACCATCTTGCTTCAAAATCTGTGGGTGTACCCGTAGTGCTTTATCGTTGCATCCCAAAAGATAAAGCCCATCCATACGGCGAACTCGAGAAAGTGCTACATACCCCTGCCCATATTCAAACACAGACGACAAATCCATCACCGCGGCATCCATACTCATCCCCTGACTTTTATGCACAGTTATTGCCCAAGCCAAACGAAGTGGAACTTGTGTAATTTTTGCTTTTATCTTTCCATTTTCTTCCACACCCCAGTCCATAGGAGCAATCAATATATTTTTTCCATTTCTTGTTTTAATAATTGGATTACCCGAATGAGAGTCAAAATCTATCACCGTACCAAGTGTACCGTTTACAAATCTTTCTTTTGGATTATTTTTTGTGCACATAACGACTGCACCTTTTTTTAAAATTAAAACTTCTGGCGACAGACATCCTTTTTTAAGAGTAGCGACGAGAGGCATTGACCCAGCAGAACTCATTTTAAATTTTCTACTTTCTTCTTCTATTTTTTCCAACATTTCATCATTTACTCTATCAACATCTAAATTGTGTGAAAAAAGTTTTGTGATATTTTTTGGAAAATTCGCATTTTGTACATGACGCGACTTTATATGTTTATGATGTTTTTCTTCCAAGGTGGCACGGCGAATAGCAAGTAAAAGTGCAAGAAACTCCGCGTCATCTTGTCGGTGTTGTTCCGCTATATAACAAACTACTGGGCGTAAACGTATCCACGCATTTGATTCGTATGCAAAACATGGAAGCTTCTCCTTTAAGAGACCTCCTTGTTTTTGCTCCGCATTTCTTTTTTCAATTGGTGGAAGCTGAAAAAAATCTCCCGCAAACACAACCTGAATACCACCGAATGGTTCATTTACCTGTTTTATCTCTCTACACACTGCTTCTACCATTGAAAGTGTCTCGGCACGAAGCATTGAAATTTCATCAATAATTAAAATTTTTGTCCTTCGAACACGACGATTGATATATTCGCTTGTCGCGATTTTATCTAAATCATATTTGGTTAAAGTTTCCTTGATGCCAATACCACTCCAAGAATGTATTGTCATTCCACCAATATGTGTTGCCGCGATACCCGTGGATGCGGTAATCGCATGTTCAATTTTATATTCACGCAAGTGAGCGATATACTTATTTATTGTATAAGTTTTTCCTGAACCCGGCTCGCCAGTGAGAAAAACATTAGCACCGGTTTTTAATATTGAAAGCGCTTCATCTTGAGTCATTCAATAAGTATAATATATTTTTTAACTTCTCTTAATAGAATATTTGTTATATATTTTAATTATTGCCCCCATAGTTTAATGGATACCTGCCCGCCAATGCCTTTGCCCCTATAGTTTAATGGATAAAACATGAGCTTGCGGAGCTCAAAACAGAGGTTCGATTCCTCTTGGGGGCACATAAAACAAAAAAACATCGGAAGATGTTCTTTTTTGTTTGGCGGGGTGGATTCTTTTTGAAAAGGTATGACGATGGGATTTGGGCTATTTATAGCATATAACAACTTGGAATATAACACAACGGAATACTATAATACAAAAGTATGACAAAGACGATTTTTTCTAAAGACCATAAATATACCGTCGAACAACTCAAGAAAGCTCGGCTTGAAGCGAGTTTGGATCAAGCTGATGTAGCGAAGCTACTCGGTAAAACTCAACCTCATATATCAA
>ERZ1292623.3835-Hain-H51-01um-R1-3835-length-12626-cov-5_pt1 | contig 12626 bp, 13 predicted proteins | sample MGYA00564398_ERZ1292623 | MGnify/ENA primary metagenome ERZ1292623 (study PRJEB36523, sample SAMEA6512633) | groundwater metagenome | collected 2019-01-07 | study: AquaDiva: Metagenomics assemblies of 32 groundwater samples | reverse complement strand
ATTTCGGTCGGGCCTACCCTATGCATCTTCAATGTTTTGGTTAATTGGCGGACAAAACGCCTGATTGCACGGGGACTTTTTACTAATTTGGGGTCGCAGTAGTGCAAATCGACGCTGGCAGATCTTCCCCACCACCACTCTTTTGTTGGCATTTTGTAAAGTAGGTGGAAAGGCTTTTTATGTTTGAGTAATTACTATTAAGTGGTTATTTTAGAAAGGTTTTTAAATAAGTATTTGATTTTTAACATAGAAAAGGGAGGGGAACAACATGTTAGATTTTGAAGAAGAAATGATTGGGTATGTGCGGGGAATCAATATCAGATTTAAACGCTGGAGAGATTGTAATCCTTCAACTTTAGTCTACAAAATAAGAGTATTTTCTGGAATGAAGCAAGAAGAAGCGGAACAGTTAGGATTGAATGTAGAGGAAAAGAATTTTTTTGATTATAATTGGTAAGAACAGGAGAGACTATGGACAGAAATGCTGGAGTTGGCATCAATATTTAAAATGAAGCAATTACTTTTTTACAGTAACTGAAAATGGACCTCCTCGAACTTAAACGGGAACAAGCAAAATTATCATACCGCATTAAATTAGAAGATGCTTTCGATGAAATAAAGACTATCGGCGCAGCAGAATGCCAAGTTCTGGGCACTAAATTATTAGCTACTGTCGTGGTCTGCGAATTTCCTTCTTTCAAAGTCAAGGAACAAAAGAGCTACTTGTTAGATAATCCGCTTCCTCACAGAATTGGACTTGTAGCTTACAGAGAAATGCCAGCTATTATTGAAGCATTTAATCAGTTGGAAGAAGAACCGGATGTATTGCTGGTGAAGGGTGAAGGGATATTACATCCGCGCAGATTAGGCATTGCTGCGCATCTGGGTTTGGAATTAAATCTGCCTACCATCGGTGTGCAGGACAAATTGACGTATGGAAATCTGCAGGATGGAAAGATAACGATTAATGAAGCAGTGCTTGGTTTTGAAATCAAGACTAAAGATTTTTCTAATCCTTTATTTGTCTCTCCGGGGCATAACGTCTCTTTGCAGACGGTGCAGGAGATAATTCCTAAGCTGATCATGCCTCCGCACAAATTGCCGGAGCCATTGCATTTAGCGCATAAGCTGGGAAGAAAAGTGACGAGGAAGAAAGAATGAGTGATAGAAAAATTGAGTCAGATGGAAGGGCAGAATAAAAAGAAGATCGAATTAACGGCCTAATCACTCAACCTTAAACAATTTCTCGATCTCTCGAGAAGCAGCATTGGCATCGAGTTGGTGTAGTGCATTATAGATCTTGTTGTAGCGTTCAATGGCTTTATAGGAGTGGTATCCGGTAACTTTGAAGTCTTCTTTTTTAAGCGGTTCCAGCAGCTCCCCATCGATGCGTTTGACACAGCAATCAAAGACCATCCTATCGGCTGCTTTGCGTATGCTTTGACTCTTAAACTTCTCCACGGTGAAATAACTTGCTGCTCCTCCGGCGACAGCTAATAAGATAAAGTCTAGATCGAGGCTCATGTTTTGAGAATGATTAGTGTCTTTATTTATTTTTGCTAAAAGAATCCCTGGCGTGCGGCGAGGCAGGGGTTGCTCATGAAATGCGGAAACTACCACATTTCAGAGCTGAAAACAAATCGTTGTTTGTTTTCATGCTCCCTACGGGATGCCGAGTAGGGCTCATGAAATGTGGAAACTACCACATTTCAGAGCTGAAAATCAATCCCTGTTGATTTTCATGCTCGCAAAGCGAGACCGTCGCACCGCCAAATGCGTAAGTAAGCTAATGCTCACAAAATAATCTTTACCTATCAGAAACCTTTATAAAGCCAAAATGAAACATTCTACCCGAAAAGAGGACCTTTACAATGACTATCATCAATAGGATTGCCATCCACGGCTTCAAGAGCTTTGCCCATAAAACGGAAGTCCCTTTAGACGGAAAATATAACTGTATTCTGGGACCAAACGGCTCTGGGAAGTCCAATGTAGGAGATGCTCTGTGCTTTGTCTTAGGACGTTTATCTGCCAAATCCATGCGCGCAGAAAAGGCTTCTAACTTAATTTTCAACGGAGGCAAGGACAAGAAACCAGCAACGTCTGCGTATGTAGAAATCGCCTTTGATAATAAGAATAAGGCCTTTCCAGTCAGTGATCAGGAGGTAGTGATCAATCGTTCCATTACCAAAGATGGCGGAAGTATATATAGAATTAATGGGCAAAAGAAAACTCGTACCGAAGTATTAGACTTATTAGCCACCGCTAAAATCAATCCGGACGGATATAACATCATCCTGCAGGGAGATATTACTCGCTTCGTAGACATGCCGACCATGGAACGGCGGAAGATCATCGAAGAAATCAGCGATGTTTCTGTGTATGAAGAAAAAAAACACAAAGCGCTTTTAGAATTGCAGAAGGTAGAGGAAAAACTCAACAATGCAGAGATCATTTTAGCTGAACGAAAAACGTACCTTAAAGAATTGAAGAAAGACCGCGATCAGGCCATGAAGTTTAAAGAATTAAAAGATCGGATCGATTCTAACAAAGCTACCTACATCCACGTGCAAATGGAAGAACGGGAAGCAGTCAAAGATGCTCACGATGCAGAGATCGCCAGGCAACAAGAGAAAATCAAGGGTCTGGAAGAAAAAGTTACTGGCTTACGAAAGAAAGCAGAGGAACATAAAGTTCAGATCGCGAACATCAACAAAGAAATTGAGCAGAAAGGTGAGAAAGAACAGCTGAAAGTCCATCGTCAGATCGAAGATTTGAAAGTTTCTTTGGCAGAAGAAAAAACCAGGGTTTCTACTTTGAAGGATGAGATCAACAAGATCAAGCAGAGAAAAGATCAATTCGCAGTAGAGATGGATGAGCTGAATGAAAAAGCTTCCGCGCAGGACAAGCAGCAGCAACAATTGCAGCAGAATATCAATGTCAAACAAAAAGAATTGCAAGAATTAGAAAAGAATATTGCTCAATTCAAGAAGAAGAACAATATTGAATCTTCTCAGGAATTAGAAAAAGAGATGGAGCAAAAAGATATCCTGGTCGAACAGAAGCAGGAAGAAGCGCAGCAAGTACGGCAGAAACAGCAGGAGATGCTGCGGGAGAAGGATCAGTTAGAATTTCAGCTCAACAGCCTTGACCAGCGCATCGCTAAAGTTAGGGAAGTAGAAAAAGAAAATAAACAGCAGATGGAAGTGCTGCAGAAGCATAAGAATGAGTTCAAGAATGCCACTCTGAAATTAAACAAATGCCTGGAACAAGACAGCAGCTATGCCTCACAATTAGGGAATGCCCGGCGAAAGTTAGTGGAAGTGCAGGAAAAGCAAGCGCAGTTAAATGCCAAGACTATGACTTATCAAGCTAATTTGGCGACCGATTTAGCAGTGCGCAGCATCTTGGAAAATAAAAAGAAGTTCAAAGGTGTGCACGGCACAGTAGTTGAATTGGGGCAGGTCAATAAAAAATATGCTCAAGCTCTGGAAGCATCTGCCGGAGCAAGGATGAATCATATCGTAGTGGAAGATGATGGGACCGCTGCGGATTGCATCGCCTACCTTAAAGAAAACAAATTAGGTTCAGCTTCTTTTATCCCTCTTAATAAGATACGATATAATGAGATCACTGCCGAAGATCAAAAGCAATTGAAAAAAGCTGGAGCACACGATTTTGCATTAAATTTAGTTACCTTCAAACCTCAGTACAAGAAAGCATTTGCCTATGTTTTTGGAAAAACCTTGGTGGTAGAAAATCTTGATTCTGCTCGTAAAATTGGGATTGGAACTACGCGTATGGTTACTCTGGATGGAAGCCTCGCGGAAGAAAGCGGGGTGATGCGCGGTGGTTTTTCTGCTCGAAAAGCGTCTTTAGGCTTTAAGGAAAAAGATTCCTTGGAAGAATTAGAGAAAGTAGAAAAAGAATTCGCAGAGTGGCAAGGAGTTATTGCCAGTGTGGAGCAGAAACGCGATGTGAATCTTCAGGAGATCACGGTGCTGCGAACCAGCCGGGCAGAATTGGAAGCGGAAGTCATAAAGTTAGAGAAATCATTGCATCTGGATACTCATGACTTAGATGCTTCGACCGAGCTGAAGAAAGAATTGCAGGCAAAACTGAAAGAAGTTGATGCCTCGCTTGCTATGGTGCAGAAAAATATCACGGCTTTGAATAAAGAATTGGCTGAGTTGAAATCAAGAAAGCAAGCCTTACGATTGGAAGTCAACCAGTTGCGAGATCCGCGGCTATTAGCGCAATTAAGCGCCTTTGAGGATTCACGGCAGAAATGCCGGGAAGATACGCTGCGCATGGAAAGCGATTTGAAGAATATATTGAACAGAATGGAGCAGATGCTTGCTCCAGAGAAAGAGAAGATCAAGGAGATTTCCAAACAGCATGATAAAGAAGAGCAGAAGTTTACTGCTGAGATTGCAAAGTTAACTGCCAGCATTCAAGGTAAAGAGAAAGAATTGGAAGTCAAGGAAAAAGAAAGCAAAGAGTTTTATTCTTCCTACAAGGGATTGTTTGCCACTCGGGAAAAATTAAGTGCTGAGGTAAGTAAAGCAGAACATGAAGTTGAAAGCTTACGGGAGAAAAGCAGGGACTGTGAACGGGGGGTAAATTTAATTTCACTGAAAAATGCAGAAGTAAAAGCGAAGTTAGCTGGATTGCAGGAAGAATTCGCTAGATATAAAGGAGTGCAGCTGCTGGAACATAAATCAGTAGAAGAATTAAAACAGGAAATCAGCAAGTTTGAAGTGATGCTCAGTCAGATGTCTGCAGTCAACATGAAAGCATTGGAAGTGTATGAACAGGTAGAAGTGGAATTCAACAAACTGCTGGAGAAGAAGGAAGGATTAGGAAAAGAGAAAACTGATGTTCTAGCTTTAATGAATGAGATTGAAACCAAGAAAAAGGAACATTTCATGCGGACTTTTGACCAGGCTAACGACCATTTCCAGAAGATCTTTAGCACTCTTTTCACTAAAGGGAAAGCCTATTTGGAATTGGAGAATGCCGAGAATCCTTTCGAAGCCGGCCTTAATATAAAAGTTCGGTTGACCGGGAATAGATTTATGGACATCAAGTCCTTATCGGGCGGGGAGAAGACCTTGACCGCATTGTCTTTCATCTTTGCTATCCAGGAATACCAGCCTGCATCTTTCTACATTTTGGATGAAATTGATGCTGCTTTGGACAAACAGAATTCTGAAATTCTGGCGAAATTGATTAGGAGTTACGCAGATAGAGCGCAGTATATTGTAATTTCCCACAATGATTCAATCATTTCTGAAGCAGATACTCTCTTTGGAGTTAGTATGAAAGATGGGGTAAGTAAAGTTACCAGTTTGAAGATTTAGTTTCTTAAGTTTTATAAAGTTATTTTTTGTAATGTTTTCTATGAAGTGCCTTATCATTCTTGGCGGCGGTTTGGATGAGCAGCAGGAGCTGAATAAGCAGAGCAGATTACGCTACGATAAAGGGCTCAAGATTCAGGATAGGTTTGATTATATCATCTGCGCTTCTGGTTTCACTTATAGAAAAAACCATCTGCCTTCTGCTATTTCAGAAGCTGAGGCGGGAAAAAGATACTTATTGCAACAGGGAGTGCCGGCAGAAAAAATAATTTTTGAAGCATTATCCAAGGATACTTTATCGAATGCCTTTTACTGCCGCAAGATCATCGATCAGCTGGGGCTGAAAAAAATTACAGTGGTGACTTCTGCTTTTCATATGAAGAGAAGCATGTTTCTCTTTGAGGTAGTATTTCCCCGGGGCACTTACAAGTTACGTTATGTAAAAAGCAGGAATGGGCTTGATGCAGTTTCTCTCTGGAACAGAAGGATCCACGAAAGGATGGTGCTGGATTTTTTTAAGAGACATCTCTTTACGACTTATGGGGTAGTGGAAGGGGATCTGAAGTCTATCGAGCGTTATCTGCAGCACCACCATCTGGCTACTTCCGGAAAAATAGATGTGTATCAGCAGAAATTGACCGAAGAGATACAAAAAAGAATGGATAAGAAAGGAAAATTGTTTTACTAAATTTAAAGATGCTTCATCGCTTGTTCAATCAGAGGTAGGATCGCTTCTAACTCGCTCTTAAGCAATCTTCCTAGTTTGGCGAAGGCATATTCTCCGTCTGAACCTTTGGTTTCCCTGCTTAATTGTAATTTTGGAATTCCGTTGTTGTAAGCAAAGACGGCTACGGTAATCCGAGAGCGTTCGAACTCTACTGCTTTGGAAAACAATTCTTTATCTAGACTTTTATCAAATCCTGCCATTTTAATTCCTCCTGAAGATTAATGTTATTCAAAATAAGTGGTTGTATTATAAAAGTATCGTTGTAGGAATCTATTGTCTTCGTTGCAGGTACAGATTGGGATCATATTCATATATCTAAATTCACAACTTCCTTAGCATGCTTCTCAATAAATTCTCTCCTTGGCTCGACTTCATCGCCCATCAAGATAGTAAAAGTCTGGTCAGCGATGATGGCGTCTTCTACCGCGACTTGTTTAAGCTTTCGTACCGAAGGATCCATAGTAGTGTCCCAAAGCTGTTCTTTGTTCATTTCTCCCAAACCTTTGTAGCGTTGTATGCCTACTTCCCCTCCCATCTCTGCTGCCACTTTGCTCTTCTCTGCGTCAGAATAAACATATTCAACTCGCTTGCCTTTCTGCAATCTATACAATGGCGGCATAGCGATGTAGACATGTCCTTTTTCAACAAGGGGAGCCATGTGGCGGTAAAAGAAGGTAAGCAGCAAGGTCATAATATGTGATCCATCTACGTCGGCATCAGTCATAATAATTACTTTATCATAACGCAATTTGGCCAGGTCAAATTCTTCTCCAACTCCCGTGCCGAGAGCAATGATCATAGCAATAATTTCTCTATTTTCCATGATTTTATGTAAGCGCGCTTTTTCTACATTGAGAATTTTACCTCGTAATGGAAGTATGGCTTGGAATTCCCGGTTGCGGCCTTGTTTAGCGCTGCCGCCGGCGGAATCTCCTTCCACGATAAATATTTCACATTTAGCAACATCGCGGCTGCTGCAGTCAGCTAATTTTCCCGGCAGTCCTGCGCCGTCCAATGCGCCTTTTCTTCTGGTTAATTCACGAGCTTTTCTGGCTGCTTCTCGAGCACGAGCTGCGTCGATGCACTTTCCAATGATGGTTTTGACAGAGGTAGGATTTTCTGAGAAGTGAGTGTTTAATTCATCATTGACGACCGAACTGACAATACCGAAGACGTCGCTGTTTCCTAATTTGGTTTTAGTTTGCCCCTCAAATAATGGTTCAGGAACTTTCACGGAAATGACCGCCGTCAAACCTTCCTTCATATCGTCGCCGGTAAGTTTTATTTCCTTGCCGTTGAATAGTTTCTTGGCGAAGTTGTTGAGCACTCTAGTAAGAGCGGTCTTGAAGCCGGAAAGGTGGGTGCCGCCTTCAATGGTATTGATATTGTTGACAAAAGAAAAAACATTTTCTTGGTAACTGGCATTGTAGCGAAGGGCGATCTCCACTGCAATATTATCTTTGCTTTTTTCAAAGTAAATTACTGAATGAAGCGGCTGTTTGTTTTGGTCGACATATTCGACAAACTGCTTGATGCCGCCTTCGTACTTGAAGAGATCATGTTTGTCCTTTTCACGTTCGTCAACCAGCTCTATTTCGATTCCTTTGTTGAGGAAAGCTAATTCTCTGAGGCGTTTAGCCAAGATGTCATAATGAAATACTATTTCAGAGAATATTTCCTCATCTGGCTTGAAATGGACAATAGTTCCGGTCTCAGGAGTATCTCCAATAACTTGGACTTCTCCCAGAGGATTTCCCTGTGAATACTTCTGGTAGTGAACCTTTCCATCCCGCTTTACTTGGACTTCTAGGGTGATAGATAAGGCGTTGACTACGCTTAAACCTACTCCATGCAATCCGCCGGATACTTTATATGATTCTTTATCGAACTTACCACCAGCGTGGAGTTTAGTTAAAGCTACTTGGAGAGCAGTCATATTGTATTTAGGATGAATATCGACAGGGATACCGCGACCGTTATCAGAAACGGTGATAGAATGATCAGTATGGACGATGACTTTAATCTTGGTGCAGTGGCCGGCTAAAGCCTCGTCAATAGAGTTATCCACGATCTCCCAGACTAAATGGTGCAAGCCGCGCAGGCCGGTATCTCCTATGTACATCCCCGGGCGTTTACGTACCGCTTCCAGGCCTTCCAGTACCTGAATCTGGGCTGCTCCATACTCCTTTTTAGGGGTATTTTGAGCAGTTTGGGGCTTATTTTCCGAGGTCGGTTTTGGGTCTGGTTGTGGTTCCATTTTTGTAGATTTATGAAATTGCTTTTATCGACGATAAAACGTAGAAATAATAGGGATTTTTTGCTTTATAAAACTTGTGGTGATTTAGTGGATATTTGGTCGAACTAAGAGATGAATGTTAAGTTACACTTCATCTGCCCGCCAATGAGGATTAACTTCCATGTCGCCATAACTGTCTCGACGCAAATATCCTTCCCAGGCGATCATCGCACCTTGGTCGCCAGCGAGATCCATGGGCACTTGGTAGAATGTTGCGCCTCTTTCTTTGCACATTAAATTTAACATTTCACAGAAGCGCTTATTTGCGCCGACTCCGCCGACTAATAGTAATTCTTTTTTACCAGAATGAGCAAGAGCACGTTCCGCTACTTCTGCGCACATGGCAAAAGCTGTTTCCTGGAGGGAGAAGCAGAGGTCTTCTTTGCTGGCTTGTGTTCGTTCAAATAACTGTTGAGCTTTGGTTAATAATCCAGAAAAGGATACATCCATTCCCTTGACAATATACGGCAATTCAATATATTTGCCTTTCTTAGCCAATTGTTCCATGCGCGGCCCGGCGGGAAATCCTAAGTCTAAGATGCGGCCAAATTTGTCGAGCATATTTCCCAAGCCGATATCTAACGTTTCGCCTAGGACATGATATTTACCCTCTTTTTTCTGTCCCTTTTTTGATTCTTGTACAATAACCTGAGTGTTGACGCCGGAAACATAGAGATAGACTGGATCTTTCATCTTATTCCAGAGCTTGCCGATGGAAAGATGGCTACAACAATGATTTACACCGACTAATTTCTTTTGATTCTCTTTCGCCCATTTGCTGACAATAGTATAGCCCCTCCAAAGTACTGGATCCAAACCGGGACCGGCAGAATAGGCGATGAAATCGATGTCTTTCCATTCAACTTTTGCACTCTTCAGCGCTTCTTTGAGAATTCTCTCAGAACATTTTTCATGATGCTCAGCAATCTCATGAGGGATCATGCCTACGTCTTTAGAAGTATAACTGTCTTTGACGTTGGCTAAGATTTTACCTTTGTCGGTAACTATTCCTATTCCGAATGTATGAGCAGTGTGTTCGCAGCCGAGGATGATCATTGAGAATAAAACAACAGTATTATTTAAAAAATATGCGCTAAACTAGAGATTAGAATGGTATTCAAAGTAACCCATCAAGACGGGACTGCACGAGTAGGCAAACTCAAGACCGCGCACGGCACTATAGAAACACCCTTCTTTATGCCGGCCGCTACCAAGGCTACGGGGAAGCATATCACTACTGACGACTATCAGAAAGCAGGAGTGAAAGCATTAATTTCGAATGCCTTAATACTGAGTTTCAAGCCGGGAGTAGAGACAGTACAAAAGCTCTCCGGCTTACACAAATTCATGAATTTTAAAGGAGTTATCTTTACTGACTGCGGAGGATTCCAGATGTCCAGGGGCATGTTCCAGACTAAAAGCAAGAAAGGATTGCATTTTCGGAATCCGTTCGATAACAGTCCGGTGGTTATAACTCCACAAAAAATTATGAATATTGAATTAACTCTTGGCAGCGATGTAGCCATGATGTTAGACGATATGTCTGGGTACGGCGTAAGCAAAGAAGAAGCCAGAATTGCCATGGAAAACACGCATCGTTGGGGAAAGGAATCATTACATTGGCATCAAAAGCTTAAAGGAGATTCTCAACATCCCAAACAATTATTATTTGGTATCGTACAAGGAAATTTCTATCTAGACTTACGAGAAGAATCTGCTAAATTCATCAATTCCCTTGATTTTGACGGCATCGCGATTGGCGGGGTAGCTATTGGCGAACCGAAAGAAGAGATGTATGCTGCCGTCGATGCAGCTTTGCCTTTCATCACCAAAGAAAAACCAAGGTATGTTATGGGCGTAGGAAGCCCGGAAGAATTATTAGAACTGATCAGTCGCGGAATTGATTGTTTTGATTCTGTCTATCCTACTCAAAATGCCCGCCATGGCACATTATTTACCAGCGACGGCAAAATCTACCTTGACGGGTTAAAGTACCAGCATGATTTTACGCCAATCGATAAGCATTGCAAGTGCCATACCTGCCAGACGTACAGCAAAGCGTACATACACCATCTGATGAAGGTGAAAGAACCGGGAGCTAAACGCTTGATGAGCATTCATAATTTGCATTTTGTGTTACAATTAGTTGAGAAAGCGAAAGAGAATATCAAGAAAGGTTCATTTACTAGGTTTAAAGATGAATTTTTGAAGAAGTGGAAGAAAGAGAATTGATGATAATTAAATATAATTTTATTAAATAATTTTAAGTTAAATAAAAAAAGATAGAATAAATTCAGTTCTACTTACTGCTGGCTGCCTGTCTTTCCAGATCGCGCTTCTTAGCGATAGCGTTGCTTCTTCCGCTGGATTGTGCAGCGGAAACAATCTCATCAGCAAGAGCATCGTCAATTTTAGTTTTTTTGTTGAATGTCTTTAAGTATGCTCCCTGAGTCATGTTTCGCAACGCTAGATCAACTCTTCGTTGAGGAGCAACATCTACTGCTTTTGGATATCTAGCTCCACCGTATTCGATAGCGATGACCTCTTCACGAGGAGCAGCATTTTCGACAGCCTTTACCAAAATAGCTAAAGGGTTCTGTTTTAATTTTGCTTCTGCTTTAACTAACGCTTTTTTTACTGCGTTCAAAGCTTTGATTTTCTTTCCGGTATTGTGTCCGGAGCTCATGAAATGCTTCTTACCCTTGTGGCCGGTCTGCATCAATTTTGCTGCCAGCCGTTCGACAATGAAGGTGTTTGATTTATGGAATCGATTTCCTGCATATCGCGCGCCAGTTTTTGGAGCCATCTTAGGATCAAGAGTTAGATACGGAACAAGTCCTTTATCTGCTACGGTGACGCCTTCTGCGCTCCATTTGTTGAAAAATTTGATGGTTGTCATGTTTTATTCTCTATTATCACTAATTAGATTAGTGGATCTTCTTTTTGACTTAGTTTTTTTAGTTGCGGCACTTCTTTCTTGTTTTGCAACTTCATATTTTTGAGTAATTTTGGTATTCAGCTGTCTTTGTTGATCTTCATTTAATCCGTATTCAATAAATTTCTTCCCTTCTTTGGTCAGCATGTCTCGAGTAGTTTTATATTCAACTCGTAATTCTAAGTCTCCTGCTTTTGAGTTTAATTGAGATTGTACTATTTCATATGCTATGCGATCTAAATTATAATTCATACTATTTTTACTTGTAAAAGGACCTTTCTCATTAAAATCTTCCTTTTCGTTTGGATTAAAATAGGCAGAAACTTCAAAAGGTGCAGAACCACGAACAACTACGTGTCTTTCAACAGCAGTAGCTGAATGGAAGTCTTTCACTTCGTCTCTGATGAATACAGTATAAGTTATCATTTTCGGGTTTACCTTCTTGCTTTCTCTAACTTGCCTTTCAATAATGCATCTAAGCTCTGATCGTTAACTTTGATAACCTGCCATCGGATACAAGGCAAGTCTCCTTTGGAACGGCCCATCTTTCCGCCGATCTGTTCTACAATGACTTCATCGTGTTCGTTGATAAGCTTCTGAGCTCCATCGCCGGGCATAAATACAGTAACCTGCTTTCCATTCTTTACCAGCTGAACCCGAGCGCACTTCCGCATACCTGAACAAGGCTGCTTTGCTTCAACTTGGATCTTTTCGAGAACGATTGCTTTCGCTTGGGAAGAGCCTTTTAATGGATCTACTTTTTTACGTAATTTTGTACGTGAAACTAACTTAAATTGTTTTCTTCTTCTCTGCAGCTTCTTGGCGGCAGCCAATCCGTTTGATTTGTTTCCCATGTTTATATGGCCTTGACTTCACGATTAAAGAACCGCTTCACGGCCCTATTGATGAGTTTTAAGTTCCTCCCCTGCCTACCAATTAATAAACTTTTTGCTTTTTTATTGGTTTCTTTGATGACTACCGCATCTTGCTCTTCGGTTATTGACTGCACCCGCAGAGGATAAATTATATTTTTGACGAACTCAACTACATTCTCATGGTACTCGATAACTCTTATTTTTCGCTGCAATTCCTGCTGCAAACGCTTGATGTTACTTGCCCCTTTTCCGATCGCTTTTCCTAATTCCCCCGATGCGACGACGAAAAAGATAGTTCCTTCCTCATCGGTAAAGCAATCCTTCACCTTAGCTTTGGTTACCTTCTCCATCAGGAGAGATAATCCCATCGTCTCTTGATTAAGGATTAGGCGTGTCAATTTCTGTAACTCTTTTATTCAGTCGTTGCCAACAC
>ERZ1292623.3833-Hain-H51-01um-R1-3833-length-12636-cov-4_pt1 | contig 12636 bp, 16 predicted proteins | sample MGYA00564398_ERZ1292623 | MGnify/ENA primary metagenome ERZ1292623 (study PRJEB36523, sample SAMEA6512633) | groundwater metagenome | collected 2019-01-07 | study: AquaDiva: Metagenomics assemblies of 32 groundwater samples | reverse complement strand
CGTCATCGTCCTCTTCGTCTAATGACGCTGGCTTGGTTACAATTTCTTTCATTTTCTTATATGCCCTAGTTAATTTTTAAATGTTTCTGCGCAGAAACATTTCTATTTTTGATGCAGTTCATTAGTGATGGGGGCGGTGCGCATTATGTCGTTTTTTACGGCGATTATGGCGAGTGATTAGATTTGCAATAACAGCCAGCAGACCAAGAAGGAGTACGCCAGCAATTGTGATGATAATGGGCACAAGGTAAAATAAATTAGCAGTCTCTGGCGAATTTTTTATATCTTCAGCAGGGAGACGATAGGCTTGGCAGTCGCGCTTGTCTGTTAGAATTGCATCCGGCAAGAGGTTATAATAATTCCAGCTATCTGTCTCGACATCGTAGACGATGCGATAGTTCTGTCCAGCCTGCCCGCGCTTAGCAAGTTGCGAGATATCCTCGATGTCTGTGCTTGCGAGCGAAATTGCGTTTTTTGATGACAACGCCACCAGTTCCTGCTTTAGGGCTTCCCGCCAATCAACAGAAGTGCTCTTGGTCGGCAAGATATCAAGAACAACAATATTCTCTGTGCCAACAATGCGATAAGACTCGAAAAGTTCTTCAGTGTTTGCCGCAAGGCGCGTGATGCGCAAGAGATTGTTTACATCAGACCGTACCTGATTATCTAAACAGCGCGAGGTGCTTGTTGATGAGAAGCAAAAACCAGAGCAGCTCTCGGAGCATGCATTGAGCAGGCGGCTTATTTCAATAGTTACCTCTGGGTCAGATGCACGAGTGACGGTCAGCGCAAGATTATCTTTTTTAAACAAGCAGGACTGGTCGCCGCATGATGCACGCCAGCCAGCGATTACCTGCGCGGGTTGCGCAGGCAGCTGACCTTTTGCTGAACTTGAAAGAATTTTAATGTACGGCTCTTCGATTTCTTTTATTTCTGTGGGAAGCTGCAGCCGAACTGATAACCCGTTTGGCAGTTCGGTTTCTTTCAGTATGGTAAGAATGTTATTTGGACTGTATTCTGAGGGCTTGATATAGTTTCCATCTATGCGTTCAGCCAGAAGCATTGCCGAAGAGAAATCGTAGTTTGGCACAACGACTTCTACAGAGTATTCTTCAGATGAAGTGAGGCAGCTTGCGGCAGATGCTGCAGGCAAAGCAAGAAAGATGATGGCAAGCAAGGCAGGGAGCAAGATTTTCACTTTTTTGTTACAACGTGCGGATATTTAAGGTTTGTTGGAATTTGATGTATGTGTTGAGAATGTTTAAATACTGTCAATTTGCGCTATTCTTATGAAAGAATTTTGATATAATGGGAAATGCGAGACCTACTAGTAAAATGAGGCAAAGAACGACAACCCCCAATAATTAATTTTGAGGAAAACTTTGGTAATATGAAAGACCTCCTTTTCAGCGAAGAGTTGACCTTGAGCATTGGTACATATTTCTTGATAAGCTTAGAGTTGCAATTATTAAAATAAAAATAGAAAGCAGCGTCAATTCTAAACCCTCGTAAGGCAAAAATGAAATAAATGCCCCGCTGATTCCTAATAAAGAAACGAGCCCAATCCCGCATGCAGCACAACCGGGGGCTATTAGTGCAAAAACAGCACCCATCCATCCAAGAAGCCCGCTGGCAGTCTTTGCGGTTTGAAGCCCCATTCTGAGCTTATAAATAACTAAAGACCCTAATATACCCAGCAAAATACTCGTAATGATGAGCCCGATATAAGAATGCGCCATTATCACTGACTTAAACCCTAAAGCGGATATCGCGAAAAACTGTAATGTTTTACTTATGCCAAATAAAGGATAAATTGCAATGAGCGTTTTAAAGCTGAAGAGGAATACATTGAAAAGATAAAAACCTACGGCTATAACTGCCACTAAGATTAGATGCCTCTTTTTACTAAAAACAGTCTTCCAAGTTTCTAAAATTTCAGAGAATTTAATTTTATTAATCATAATATTTTGAGGTATTCAATTTTAATATCGTCTTTATCCCGCATGATGTAATTATCATATTCTTTATTCTCCTCGCCGTTGACATACATTTTTAGCTCGTGCGTTTGATCTTTACAGAAGTCAAAAATGCATTCATCACTGAATGTTTTGCCCCAGACCTTGAAGAAATACCCAAGTCTTACATTTTCTGAATTAGGATTATTGTTCTCCATATGTACGGTTCCATCTGTTTCATGCGTATGGATAGGGTAATGAACCTTTGATGAAATGCCGATATCCATAGGAATCGATTGTGTTTTACCATTGATAATAATCGTTAAATGGGGATGCCAGTGAATTGGATCTGAAGGAACCCCTTCAAGTTTGAGCGCCTCTTTTCTTTCTTTTGAAAGAGCCGAAATCTGGTAGATTCCTGCAATAATGCCTGCTATTACGAGAAAGACAAGGAAAAAGATTATCATATGTTTGGCTCTTCTCTTTTTTTCAATAGCAAGACGATGCTTTTCCTCATCTTGCTCTTTAACTTTTTGCATAGTAAGACGAGATTCCTGTTCACGTTGCAGGCTTTCCAGTTTTTCATGTCTATCTCGAATATGATCTGCTAAAGCGCGCCCGCTATGAAAACTGTGCTGGCAGTGTTCGCATATAAAATCCTCTTTTGTTTCCATGTTTTTGTTTCTTTTTATAAAAATCAAAAAGTCCTTGAGTTCACCTCGGCTTTCAAGCCGAGGTTTGTGGAGGACTTTTGGATGCTCACGAACGCCTTGCCCTAAAGGGCAAGGTTTTCAACGTTCGTGACATAAAAAAAAATAATAAGCTGTTTTATCCTGATAGTTCAGCTTCAATAAATTGTTTGAAGGCAGAGTAAGGTTGTGCGCCTGAAAGCGGTTTTCCATTAATGAAGAAACCGGGTGTTCCCTGAACGCCTGCATTTCCTCCATCTGCAAAGTCCTTCTGAATTTCGTTTTGATATTTTCCACTGTCAAGACACGAGCTAATATCGTATCCTAAATCCCGCGCCCACTGCTTAAGCGTTTCTGCACCAGGATATTGGACGGTTGAACTTACCGACCCTCCATCGAGTACGTTTTGTTCCTCGAAGATTTTATCATGCATCTTGAAATATGCTTCATCTCCGCCATTTTCACGAGCGCAGTTTGCTGCTTCGGCGTAAGGAATTGCACCTTCGTGGAAGTTTAGCGGAAAGTCTCGATAAACAAACTTGACTTTGCCTGTGTCAACGTAGTTTTGTTTTATCTGCGGTAATGTTTCTTGCCAGAATTTACGACAGAACGGACACTGATAATCAGAAAACTCGATTATAGTGACTGGTGCATTTTTGTCCCCCATAACTGCATCGTCATCCGCATTGACTTGCACAGCTTGTGGACTTGGTGCCGGAAGATTTCCTGCTGAAGGATTATCTGCAACAATATTACCAGTTCCTGTGGTTTTGCCACTTAGCACAAAGAATGCCCCTATAACGAGTATCCCTAGTAGGATAAATGCCGAATATTTCCATAACGAATCTTTTCTTATCGTGATTGTTTCGCTTGGTTGTTTTTCTTTTTCCATAGTTACATACCCCCTTTCACCTTGGGTTATTGTTATTTTTCTACGTGGGTGTTATATATAGAAATTGGGTGTGAACGATAGCGTCCAAATTGGCTAAAAAGCCCGTTTATGGGCTCTAGACCGTTCATAAGGGCAAATTATACTTCAATTTCTTTTAAACTTTGAGGTATACAGCAAGCGTTTTGCCTTTTTCAACACGTTTAATAATATTTCTTTTTTCTAGGTCTTGCAGTACATAACTTAACTTTGCTTTTGACATCTCTGCCTTTATTTGAATAAGATTTTGTGTGATGCCTTGCTGATCGCGAACAATCTTTACAACGCGTTGTTCAAAAGAATCGAGCCCCTTCAAGAAACTTTCGAATTTTCCTTCTTCAATCGCGCGTTTTTTATCATTCTCAAGCTTTTCTAAAATCGCCTTTTCAGTTTTATTGAAAAAAAGCAAATATGCCCCCAGAGATAATAGAAATGAAAAAACCCCGATTCCTATATGGATAAACGAGAAATTCTTTTCAAGCGGAAGACAATTAGGTTGCGTGTAACATCCCAATTCTTGAGCTTGGCTTGTTAGCGAGGTATTAACCGAAAAGAAAGTTATTAACACTAAGAGACTGATAATGACCAGAACAATCCCCAATCGCCTGTTTTCCATAGATATAAGCCATGACGGATTTATTTAAACGTTGTGAAAGAACGCCACGTCATCATCCATAAGCTGAGGGATAAGAGAAGAATGGAGAGAATTTGTATCTCAAGTCCTTTTAAGGGCAAGGTCGCAAATGAGAAGCTGATCCCAAATAAACCTAATACAAGTGGAAAAAGACCAGTAACACAGAGAGGGCAAATACCTGCTACAAGTCCTCCTACAGTTCCTAGTGTTGCGACTGTTCCTGCTTCTTTACATGCTCTTCGTTGACGATAGGCACTATAGACGGCTACAGCATTTATTGCTACAAGAGCACCAATAATCAATGAAAATAATATAGAAAGTCCGAGTTCAACCCAATTGACGCTTGAAGCGTATTTTATAACAAGCGGTATCGTGTTGTAGAACCCGCTTATTACAAATGCGACAGCGAGGTAAATCAAAAAGACAACAAGCACGTAATAGATATAAGGTTTCTTAAGCAAGATTTTCACTTTTTTGTTACAACGTGCGGATATTTAAGGTTTGTTGGAATTTGATGTATGTGTTCGGATCTGTTGAAAAAGTGCCCATCAGGGGCATATTTTGTCTTTTCTAAGCTGTTTTATAGAGAATTCTGATGATTAGAACACGATTTGTTCAGAATTCTCTAATGGATAATTCTGGAAAATAAGTGCTACAATCAACAGAATTATCCATAAGGGTGACAAATGTCATGAACCTACACAACCTGAGAATTGTCCATAGTTTTAAAAAGGTGTTTTAGTCGCTTAAAATATGGAATCATACAGCCCGATTTTAATCATAGATGATGAAGAAAGCAATGTAGCTTACCTAAAGCGTTATCTGGAGAAAATTGGCAGGGACATTAATGAAGCTCCAACCTGTGATGACCCTCTACATTCACCTCATTTTTATGTTGAATCTTCTGCGGATGCTGATGAGGCTTTAAGTTTTATGCGTGAGCAAATGAACAAGGGCGAGAATTTGGGGGCAATTATTTCAGACAATCATTTGGGGAGAGGAGACATAGACTCCTATGATGTTAACGGCGATGATTTTCTTCGCATTATCAGGGGACGCCCAGCTTACTGCCTTAACCGAAGAGACGAAGATGCGGGTGAACCGATTAATGAAATATCAAGCTTTGATGAGCTTTTTGACCTTTATGGCGGCAGAGATTCAGCAATCGGGCAGTATTTGAGCGAAAAGTTTGACGATAACTTTGAGGATTACAAGGCATTTTGCAGATATTGGTCTGGTGAAAGAAATAAGTCTCCTCTTTTAATTTTATTTTGCGGGCATCCGAGCGAGGCGCATCTTGACGGAATTGAAGAGGAAGTAACTGTTGTTCACAAGAGCTATGATTTAGAAGGCGTTACATGTGAAAGAGTTATACTTGGGGCATTGATGCAGGGCGGCGCGCTTCCGAAGGAGATTACTGAAAAATTAATTGCGCTGGAAGGGCGCTTGAGGGAAGGCGCTCCTGCGCGACGACGAACTTACAGACCTTAAAGAATAATTTATCCCCCGACGCAGAATCGAACTGCGATGCCCCGGGTTCTGCTACACTCTCATGAGCGTAGTCTGTTCGCGCTTCATCCTATATCTTGTATCAAGACAGTCTGCGTTAGACCGAAGTCTACAGCCGAGTGCTCTACCATTGAGCTATCGGGGGATAGGGAGAAAGCGAGATGGCGGTATTTAAAGGTTTTTTATGCGCCACGAAATTTGGGCGTTAGGTTTAAAAGGTTAGTTTAAGAAAATTAAGGATGAATCACTACTACCCGGAAAATGGCGAGGATGGCACGTCGCCTCCGCCTCAACTTTTTACCCGTAGTGGTAGCCCTATTGTGCAAATGGGGACTGGCAAATATCTTGCTGGTAGAATTAGACACATGCGTGATGCTCCTCTTGGTCTTGATGAAAATCCAGACATTTGTAGAGAAGCTTATGAAGTCTTCGGGGCACTCTTGGAAAGACGCCTTGCGACCCAAGGCAAGCCAACTGTTGCAGAACTAGCACGTCTTGCGATTAAAGCAGGTTACTTAGTGATTGACGAGGCTATGGCGCACAATGCAGGGAATGTGCTAGAGAGTCCTTTTCAACCAATTGGAAGCTTGGCGGAATTGACGAGAGCACTTGAGATAAGATTGGGTGGCGATGCTCAGGATTATACCGGGATTATTGAGATAGTTCGGGGTTTGTATGCGGGGGTAAGCATGAAGACTACAAAACTCCAGAGACAATTACAAATAGCGCTGGGCGTTGAAGAAAAAGACACTCCGGCGGAACTGCCTGTTCAAAGACGTAAACACGTTCTAGGATTGCTTTCCCGTTTAGGAGAAGAGATTGTTTCTTCAGGGAAAGAACCGGCGGCTTCTGCACCTGCTTCCGAACAGCTAACGGAACTTTACAGAATGTTTGATAGAACTCTTAATGATTTAAGCGCCGCACATGAGGAAAGAGACGGACTATATGGGAAAATAACAGATTTGAGGGCAGAGGTTGAAAGGTTAGAAGAAGAGAATGCCGAGTTAAGACATGTGGCAGATGTAAATGTTTTAGCAGGTCTTCTTTTAGATGGACGAGTCGGAATAGAACCAACTTATGGACAGTCTGGAGCGAATCAGAACTTAATTGGAATAGAACGCGGGGATGGCACTTCTGGCGCTGATTCCGTCGAACCTATTTAGAGCGCCTTTCCCAACCGTTCGCTCAATTAAAATACTCTTTCAAAGCCAACTTTTGAATTTTTTCTAAAAAAGATTTTTTATATTCTCTATACTTTTCCCCCTCGCCACTCGAATGTTTTACAGCCTCTTTCTTTATTTTGGCATAGGCGTCACATTCATCCTTGTGATTTCTAAGATAGTCTCTTACAGCAATAAAAGAGACCCAAAAATTATTGTCCAAAGTAAGATGAATATGTATACGCCTTTCTTGTCCTCCGTATCTTATTCTTCTTTGAAGAAATATCCTTTTGTTGTTTTCTGGATGTTCTAAATTAGATTCATACCCTGATTTACTTAATTTTTTCAAAAATTGATTAAGTTTGTTTCTTGGAGTTTTTATTGCAATATCAATTATGCCCTTACCCCCCAATCCCTCAACAGCTGAACTCCCGACATGTTCTACTTCTGCTCGGGGAAAAATCTTTTTTAATTTAGATTTCTCTTTATTAAAAAGTTTTTTATATTTTTCTGAATATTTATTGAAAGAGTATTTTTTTAAATCTGCCATCTTTTATTATTTGAATATTCTTAGATTTATTAACTTATCGCGAACGCTTATTATAAAATTCCCACCCTAAAGAGAATTCTTAACTCACGAGGACTTTTTGAAAGTCAGCTCGTGTTTTTCTCTACGGGAAAATCCCTGAACAGCAGACTAAGAGGTAATTTATTTTTGTTAAAGCAAATTTTCTTTGTGAAAACCAGAAATTAGCCCAAATTGTTTGCTTAATTTATAGATTAAAGTTACTGCAAACAACTTCTCTTAATCGCATTATTCTTTAGTGATGGTTTCGGAGACGAAGGCAGTTTGATTTGAGCTTACATGCAGCGGCTTGCCATTGACGGCGCAGGTTGCAGACGCAAGAGGTAGATGGAAGTTGCCTAGTACACGCATCTTTGAGTATACAACGTAGGAAAAGACGCGTGTTTCACCTGCATTGAGATGCCCTATTTGCCAAGTTAGTTTGCGTGCGCTTTCATCGATAGTGTGTGGCTTGATTCCGAAATTGTGATAAAGCTGCATAGTTTGCGGTATATGGTCGTGGAGTGCTACGTCTTGTAGATTTTTGTGGGATTTAAGTGAAAGTGTGACCTTGAGTGCGAATTCGCCCCCTTTGGTGCGCACGAAGTGCACGCGCTTGTTAACTACGAGCGGTTTCCAAAATGCAAGCCATACAAGACTTACGGCTGCCAGCACGATGATTAAGGCGATAAATGGAAAAGTGTAATTAGTAGTCATGGTTACTGCAAGCGTCTCGGCAGGAGCAAGCTCTTTAGTCCAGAGATAAGTGACTCCAAGTCCTCGCTTTGTGACCTGTGCTGGTTCAGGGGAAAGCGTGGTAAAGAGGCGACTGAGAAGATCGCGATGATAGGATATTGCTGCAGTGATAGGAACGCTGCCTTCGTTTGTCTTTATTGTGTTGTATTGGCGGATGATAATTCCGGAAGTTGCTTCATCAACTGATAGACCGCTTGACTCGAGATAGCGAATTTCCCATTCGCGCGCTGCCTTAGCGTTCTTGTATTCGAAATGCACTTCAGCGATATAGCGACCTGCTACCTGCCTTGCGAGTTCAGGAGATTTTAGTGGGACAGTGAGCGTCTTTTGCTCATAGGGTGCTAATGTCAGGGTTTCTTTATGCTCGATGAATGGGGATTCGATGACGATTTGGAGATTGTCTACTGTCCGGTTTTCTATATTTGTCAGGACTAAAGATGTTTCGGTGTCTCCAGGCTTGATGCTTACTGGATTGATAGCGAATACATCCTTTAGGTCGACAATTTTAATGGTTCGCTGGTCAATGGTTCGCCCTGCCTGGTTATTGTATAGATCGTATTGAAAGATAAGAAAGCCGCTAGTTGAGCGAATAAGTTGCGCGCTCGGAGCTGCTGTAATTTCGATGAGTTGCGTGCCTGAACTTAATACCAGATTTGGGGGTGTGAGCTTTATGCCAACGAGGGAGTATATCTCGAATTCGCCAGACGTGCCAGTATTGGTAACGCGCAGCATAAGCGGAGCGGAAGATTCAGCGCCAGCAATGATAACTGGCGTGTATGTTTGCTCAGCAATCTGCAACGATGCTGCGGCGAGCGGAAGCATCAATAAGATAACAAATACGCCAATCCATTTCATCTCGCGAGATGTGTGGTTTTGTATTTAAAGATATCTGTAGTAATAAACCATTTCAGGGGTTTATTTGCGCCCGCTTAGTTCAAGAAATGCCTTCATTTCTTCCTTGAAGTCCTGCACAGTTTTCTGTACCTGAATTTCTTTCTCTTCTGTGCGCGCTGGGATGATGTATTTATGATATGCTTCCTGAAAGAACTTCTGCATGCCAGAGCCTTCCCACTTGCCTGAATAATCCTTTTCAAGCAAACCATCAATCTCAATGGATAACTCGACGAACTTGTTCATTTTCTTCTTGCGGCCGTCGACTTCTACCTCAACATCTGTCATGCCGAGAATAATCCATTTTAGTTTGAGCGTAATCTTGAAGTAGTCTGTGACTTTGCGCGAGCAAACCCACTTTATTTCTAATTCTTTTCCGCCACCAGTTATTTTTTCAGAATAACTCTCTTCAATTACGTTGAACTCTTCATTGACGAACCAGTCGCGGGCAAATTTATACGTGTTCGCAAGGTCTCCTAAACCAACATACTTAATCTTCTCCCGCAGAAGCTTGTCTTTTTCAACCATCTTTTACTGTTTAAATAAGAGAAGGGCTTATTTAAAAGTTGCCTTGGGGCTGTTAAACTAAAATGTCAAGAACCACCCACTAAAGTAGGTGGCGTGTTGTGTGGTTCTTGAGCACCTCGAAAATTGTGCCGCCTTTCTAACGAACTAAAGTAGGCAGGGTACGTTGGCACAATTTTCTCAGTCTTAGAGGGTTTGAACACTCGTTAAAATCCGCAGACTTTAGTCTGCGGTTGTTTTTGCTGCAGATTTTCCCGGTGGTCACAAAACCACGAACAAGTCCCACATCTCAAGAATGCTTAATCTACATTCTTGATGACCATCAAGAAATAAAATTTCTTGAGGCTTTAATGGGGGGTTAAAACCAGCAGGTTTTGTGACATTATCGAATGGCAGAAAACTGCTTAAGCTGTCTTTTGATAGCCTAATTTAAATTCTAACTCATTTATTTCAATTTGAGCGTCGGTAAGAAGACTTTCTGCCTGAGAATATAAATAGTTACGCGCTGCAACCACGCCAAGCAAGGAAAGAACAGCAGGCAGACCTCCTTGTTTTTCGATTACTGCTCCCCAAGCAGTAATAAAGGGGATTGCGTATGTTGATACTTCTACGCTCAACATCATTAATGGACCATAACCAAAGGCCTTAATTCTCGCCACATCTCTTCGCGAATTTACTTCATCATCTTTTGCGTCATGAGCTAATGCTTGCCGTTCTTCATAAGGCAGATGTGATGCATTCCATGCTCCACTATTTGCCATACGCGCAAAATAGACCTGATAGAGATGAGATATTCGATCAAAGGCGTCCTCTGATTTCCTCAAAATGCTAACGAGAGCCCCTGGCATTAAAGGGTGTATGAAATTCATAATCAATACAACTCATCTCTACAGTCAGAGCAGAGTGAACGGCTATCGACTGCAAGAAGATCGGCGAAGGCACCGCAGTTGTCGCAGAAGCCCTCTGACTCTGTGGTGTCTGCGAGGCGCTGGCGCTTCTCTGCTTCTTCACGGATGTCCATTAAGCCTGCTGTTTTTGTGTAGAACTCTGGTTCTATGCGAAGAATATCTTTTATTGTGAGAAGACCTACGACTTCTCCTTTCGTAAGCACAGGCAGTCGTCTAAAACCAAGGCGCTTCATTTTTTGGAAGGCTTGAGCGAGGTCTGCAGAAGGTTTGATTACAGCGACTTTGCGCACAGCAATATCAATGGCCTTGACAGTGGTGAGGTCCAGTCCTGGTTTCTTGGTGATCGCCCATAGAATATCTGTTTGGGTTATCAGACCGAGCAACTTTTTATTTTGTACGAGGAGCAAGGAAGTTATATCATCTTTTACCATGCGACGCGCACATGCGAGCAAGTGCGCTTCAGGAGAAACATAAGAAAATTGGCGCGTCATAACATCTCCTACCGCGACCTTGCGAATCATGCTTTCACGTGTAGAACACAGTATTTTAAGATTATTATACTTCGTTGAACATTGAAAACCTTATAAACTTTAAAATTTGTCTGATTTCATTATGAAAATTGAAAAGAAAGTTTGGCCGGAATATTTCCAGAAGATTATTGACGGTGTTAAAACCTATGAATTGCGTCTTGCTGACTTTGAATGCAATCAGGGAGATGTGCTGGTTTTGAAAGAATGGAATCCAAAAACAAAAGAATATACTGGCAGAACCATTGAAAAGATAGTCACTTATGTTGGCAAGACCAAAAGTCAAACTTTCTGGTCAAAAGAAGATGTTGAAAAATACGGGTTTCAGATAATTTCATTCAAATAGACCGCGCTTTTATGGCTGCCTTGGAGCCCACAACCCGCAATCGCCAAGATTGCTTAAGTCTTCTCGGGTGGGCTTGCGTTCAACCAAATATTTTCCTTCAGTCACGTCCTTTCCACCTTCTCTCTTGTGCGTATACTCGCGCACCATCACAAAAGCTAAAGGGTCGGAAAGACGATTGCTGCCTTGCGTCTCGCAAAGTGCCATTGTTTGATCTAAGGGGTAAATACGAAAACCGCTCTTTCTGAATGAATATAACTTTCCCGAGACTAATTCTGAAGGAAGCAGTTCAGAGATATCACGCACTCTTCTATTTGAATCGTTATTAGGTCTTAGCGCGAGCACCCAGTTAAATTCAATTAAAACACCCATATAATCTTTCCTCGAAGCGTTCTTTTAAACCCTTCTAAAGCATTCTGCTATTGAGCATTGTATTAGACAAAAGAGAACGAATTACTGAAGAAAGCAATATGACTCTGATTAGATTGTGATTTATCTTCTAAGGATTTTCTGTATTTATACAGCATGCCCTTAGCTGCTTTATCCCTCTAATGTCTTGACCGTGCGTTAGCCTATGAGGGAATTGGACTAAGAATCTTCGGCTTCAAATTCGTCTTCAGTCTCACCTGCAAGCTCGGCAAGCAGGTCGTCAATCAATTCGTGCACATCTTCAAGTTCGTCGTCTGAGAGGTCGTCGTAATTCCAGCACTGGATACGTGCGATAAAATCGCGTATGTCCTGCTGTATTTTTTCTAATTCCGATGTCATGCCGAAATTATCTCAACATGGTTTTTATATGTTTGCTCATCACGGTTTTGCACAAGTTTAAGGTCTAATTTTGTGAAGACTTATTCTACGAAACCGCCAACATCATTATCAGCTTCTTGTGCGAGAGTGCACAAATGCTTAAAAAGCGCGAGCTACGGGGGATAATATGAATGAGAAAACTTCTGGCGTGCCTGACCATGTGACGCGGACACTTGGGCGCGAAGCGCAACGCAATAACATTATGGCTGCGCGTGTGATTGCAGACATTGTTAAAACTACTTTGGGACCAAAGGGCATGGACAAGATGCTTGTTGATTCAGCAGGAAATATCACAATCACAAACGATGGTGTGACGATTCTGGAAGAGATGGAACTTGACCATCCTGCGGCGAAGCTTATTGTAGACATTGCCAAGACGCAGGAACATGAAGTGGGCGATGGGACGACGACTGTGGCTATGCTTGCTGGCTCGCTTCTT
>ERZ1292623.3830-Hain-H51-01um-R1-3830-length-12642-cov-12_pt1 | contig 12642 bp, 12 predicted proteins | sample MGYA00564398_ERZ1292623 | MGnify/ENA primary metagenome ERZ1292623 (study PRJEB36523, sample SAMEA6512633) | groundwater metagenome | collected 2019-01-07 | study: AquaDiva: Metagenomics assemblies of 32 groundwater samples | reverse complement strand
CTTGATAAATTAGAAGAACTTGGCGTGTGCAAAGCTTGCAATCCGGTTTACTAAAAAATGCAGTTCAAGATTGAGAAGAAATTATCTGGTACGCTAGCGCGAGCCGGGAAAATAGAAACGCCGCATGGTGAAATAGAAACACCAGCGTTTATTGTAGTTGGTACGAAGGCGACGGTAAAATCTCTAACTCCCGAACAGATTAGCTCACTTGGCGCGCAAGCGGTGCTCGCCAATACTTATCATCTGTACTTACAGCCCGGCGCGGAGTTGGTAGAGAAGAGTGGAGGATTGGGGAAGTTTATGAATTGGTCTGGTCCGACGATGACTGACTCCGGCGGCTTTCAGGTATTTTCTTTGGGAGCGGCTTATGGTAAAGAGTTGTCAAAAGTGGTGAAGATTACGGATCCAGCGCTGATGCTTCCAGAAAGATTTGACGATTCTGATGCGCCCAGATTGGCGAGAGTCGGGAATGATGGCGTCTCTTTCAAATCTCATCTCGATGGCTCGCTGCACTACATTACGCCGGAGAAATCGGTGGAGATTCAGCATCAGCTTGGCGCGGACATCATCTTCGCCTTCGACGAATGTACTTCGCCGGCGGAGGACTTGCGCTATCAGACCGAAGCGCTGGACCGGACTCACGCTTGGGCTCGGCGTTGTCTGGACTATCATCACGCGCAAAAAAATTCGCAAACGCAAGCGCTCTTTGGCATTGTCCAAGGCGGTCGAGAGGAAGCTCTAAGAAAGCAGTCAGCCAGAATTATTGCCGAAATGAGAACCGAAGAGGGGAAAGAATTCGATGGCTTCGGCATCGGTGGCTCGTTTGCGAAAGAAGATATGCAGACGGCGGTTAAGTGGGTTAACGAAATTTTGCCGGAAGAAAAGCCCCGGCACTTGCTCGGTATTGGCGAGCCAGAAGATTTATTTATGGGTATCGAGAATGGCGTGGATCTCTTCGACTGCGTCGCGCCCGCCCGGATGGCGCGCAATGGAACTTTGCAAACAAAATCTGGCCGAATTAATCTTCTCAATGCTAAATTTCAAACAGACTTTTCTAAAATAGAAAGTGACTGCGAGTGTTATAGCTGTAAAAATTACACCCGCGCCTATCTCGCACACTTGTTTCGGGGCAAAGAAATGCTCGGCGCCACGCTGGCAACAATTCACAATTTATATTTTTCTGTGAATTTAGTAAAAAAGATTAGACAGTCTATTCTCGACGATAAATTTGCGGAGTTTCGAGATAATTTTCTAAAAAATTACAACCTCCCCACCTCTCGTTAACACTCGGGGCACCCCCTCCTTGGTTAAGGAGGGGGTTGGGGGAGGTTCTGGGGCTAACTAGAGCCATATTCTGACAAAACAGTGTAATATACTTGACAAATAAACTTGATAGGAGTATAATGGGGGTTGGAATAGCACCTTGTCATAATGGTGCGAATGGTGTGTCTGGGCTCGACTTGTGGTCGGGTTTGGGTGCGTCAAAAGTAGAAAGGTCTGTGTCATGGCAGAAGAATTTGGGAAAGATCTCGGTCTCATGCACGAAGTGGTGGTAATGGGTCGCAAGGCTGGTTTTGGTCGTGAGGAGTGGGCCACCATTGCTCACAGTGAATCACTCATGCGCAAGACACTCGAGTTTGTGCGGAATTTCCACATATCCCGTTTCCCTGCCAGCCTGCCGGTCGCCGAGAAAATCGAGCGCATTGCCAAGCTGGTCAAGCTCATCCGGCCCTTTATGGATGAGGAGCACGGGTGCATCTCTTGTGGTAAGAACCTTGGTAAAGGAAAGGAGAATGGGTGTTACTTGCTGAAAGGCTATGCAGAAATCAGCTTCGAACTCTCGGAGAGGGAAATGCAGCTTATCGAACAGGGTGGCTGTCATCAACCGCTTGAGATGACATTCGCTTCTCTCAAGGAGGTGCTTGGGGCGGAGTACCCCCGCCACGACCAGAGTGGCTGGGGCATCTTTGAACTTAGCAAGAGCCCGGCCGCGACATTTCTTCTGAAGTTTGTCTCGACCCCCGCGACCTCACTCTCAAATGTGGTTGCACTGCAAGAAGCCTTTGACGGTCTCGAGCTCGGGAAGATTCAGGTAGAAATTCTGCGGGAGCAAATCCAAATCAAGAGCTAATTTCTGCAACCAAGGACTTTGAACATGTGCCCATGAGTTCACCTCCGAGCCTAACCGCTCGGAGGTTTCTTTTTTCCCAAAATCTTCAATCAGTGTTAAATTTAGAGCATGAAAACAAAAATCATTTTAATTCTCGTCATCTTAGTGCTAGTTATCGTGGCTGTGAGTTTTAATAAAAAATCTCCGGTAGAAAACGCTAAAATCAGACTAACTGATCCGAAGGCTAATCAAATCGTTTCGAGTCCGCTCACGGTCACTGGCACAGCACGCGGGACGTGGTATTTCGAGGCTTCTTTTCCGGTCAAACTGCTCGACGCTAATAATCAAGAATTAGCTGTCAAGCCCGCGCAAGCGCAGGGCGAATGGATGACGGAAAATTTTGTGCCTTTTTCTGTCACACTCGCTTTTCCCACACCAGCCACGGCGACCGGCAAATTGGTTTTACAAAAAGATAATCCGTCTGGTGATCCCATTCGCGACGAACAAATCGAGATTCCGGTGCGGTTTCGGTAGTTTGTAATAGGTTGACCAAAATGCTAGCATGAGATGTATGAAAAAAGTCATCAACTTCAACATTTCCAAAGGCGAGAAATATTACATTGCTCAGAGTGCCGATGTGCCGGTAGTGACTCAAGGTCAGACACTCGATGAGTTGGCGGAGAATATCAACGAAGCGGTGGCTCTCTATCTGGAAGACGAGAACGCTGCTGATTACGGCCTCGATGCTCATCCGGCGGTAGTCGCCAATGTGGAATTACCGTCACTCGCTTATGTCGCGACTTAGGGTTCTCTCTGGTGGCGAGCTAGTTTCGCTGTTTCAAAAATTGGGCTTCACTGTGCTTGGTCAGAAGGGTAGTCATGTTAAGGTTCGTCGAGTCTCGGTGAGTGGAGAGAAGCAAACTTTGGTTTTTCCACAACATAAAGAAATTGATCGAGGGACTTTGCGAGCGGTCTATAATCAGGCACGAAGATTTTGTTCGGAAAGTGAGTTGGTAGATTTCTTCTCCTAAAAATTACAAAAACCGCAAAACAATGCTAGATTAAGCTCTAAACAAAATGGGCAGATTTAAGCTAAATTCTAAATTCCAGCCAGCTGGTGATCAAGTCAAAGCGATCGCTAGTTTGGTGAGTGGTTTGCAGAAGGGCATGAGGCACCAAACTCTGCTCGGTGTGACCGGCTCGGGCAAGACTTTCACGGCCGCGAATGTCATCGCTCAAGTGCAGAAGCCCACACTCGTGATTGCGCACAATAAGACGCTCGCCGCGCAACTGGCTCAAGAGTATCAGGACTTTTTCCCCGACAACGCCGTGCACTATTTCGTGTCTTATTACGACTTTTATCAGCCGGAGGCTTACATTGCCGCAACTGACACTTATATTGAGAAAGACGCGCAGATTAATAAAGAAATCGACCGGCTTAGGCATGCTTCAACGCAAGCGCTTCTAACCAGATCAGATGTAATAATCGTGGCGAGTGTTTCGTGTATTTATGGTTTAGGTAGTCCGAAAGAATATGAAGAAGAAAATTTGAAATTATTTGTGGGTCAGAAAATGACGCGAACGGAATTATTAAAAAAATTAATCAAGATTCACTATCAGCGCAGTAATGCGGATCTCGCTTCTAGCGTTTTCCGCGCCATCGGCAATTCGGTGGAAGTGATACCGCCGGGCGCGAAAGAGATTTTTAATATTATTTTGGACGATGACAGAATTCTAGAGATTAAAAAAATAGACAATATTTCCCGGACAGTTTTAGAGAACCCCAGCACGATTTATTTGTTTCCCGCTAAGCACTTCATCACGAGTGAGAAGGCGCGCGACAGGGCGTTTAAAGATATAAAGTTAGAATTAACAGTGAGATTAAAAGAGTTAGAAAAAGAGGGAAAAATGCTAGAAGCTGAGCGATTAAGACGCCGAACGAATTATGATCTTGCGATGATTCGTGAAGTTGGTTATTGCAATGGCATTGAGAATTATTCGCGACATTTGTCGGGGCGGAAATCAGGCGAACCGCCGGATACTTTACTCTCTTATTTCCCGCGAACAACAGACGATAAACCTGATTTCTTAACAATTATCGACGAATCACACGTGACGATTCCGCAGATTGGCGGGATGTTCGCTGGTGACGCGAGTCGCAAACAGAATTTAGTAGAATACGGCTTCAGACTACCAAGCGCAAAAGATAATAGACCGCTGAAGTTTGCCGAATTTAATGAGCGTGTGGGGCAGATTATTTACACCAGCGCCACGCCGAGCGATTATGAGAAAGAGGTGAGCGGGCAGAATATAATTGAGCAAATTATTAGACCAACTGGTTTGATTGATCCGGAATTGACGGTGAAGCCAATAATCTCTAATCAGAAATATCCGGGCCAGGTTAAAGATTTTGTGGCCGAAGCGGAGAAGGAGATTAAGAAAGGCTACCGCGCGATTGCCACGACGCTAACGAAGAAGATGGCAGAAGATCTGAGTGATTATCTCAAACAAGGCGGGATGAAAGCGGAATATCTGCATAGTGAAATCAAAACTTTAGAAAGAATAAAAATTTTGACGGATTTTCGCCGGGGCGAGTTCGATGTGCTGGTGGGCGTAAATTTGTTGCGTGAAGGTCTGGATTTGCCGGAAGTCTCGCTGATTGGGATATTGGATGCGGACAAAGAAGGTTTCTTACGCTCCGAAGTTTCGTTAATCCAAACGATTGGTCGCGCGGCGCGGAATGTGGAAGGGCGCGTGATTCTCTATGCAGATCACGTTACTAATTCGATGGAGAAGGCGATTAGAGAAACAAACAGACGACGCGTAATCCAACTTGCTTACAACAAAGCTAATAAAATTACGCCGCAGACGATTATTAAAAAAATCAGCGATATCACGGCCAGTCTCCAGAACGAACATGACAAGGCCGTGAGTCAACTCATTGCCCTAGACAGGGCGCGTTATGGCGATAATCTCAAACAATTAATTGCTGACAAAGAAAAACAAATGTCTGAATCGGTGAAAAATTTGGACTTCGAAACGGCCGCACTACTGAGAGACGAAATTCGCGCTTTATCTAGCGATCAGGTTGATAAGAAGAGGAAAAAATAAAGTTGCCAAAAAGTGGCTCAACCTAGGCCTGGAACCAGCCCTAAGAATAATGTCAATTCAGGTCATTTTTCAAAATATGGCTAACTAGAGCCACCGCCAGCCACCATTTTTCGCCATCTTATAAAAACACTTGACAAGTATATGCCACTTATGCTATACTTAAGGCGTAATTAGAACTAATCTGATTATCCCTGCCACGAGGGTTTCGTGGAGAGGAGATTTGTACCTTGAAAGGAGGATCCAATGGATCCTAAACGACAGGGCGAAATTGCTCTGATGGTGGTGAAGTATCTGATGCGGAAGCGCGGCATTCAACTCTCGCAAAGTCATACGCGGGAGTTTGGGAACGCCGCGAAAGACATCGGGGTGCCAGTCGAGGAGCTTAGGTTGTTCGTCAAGCCTCTCGCGCAGGAACTTCTCGACGAGTGTTTCGCCGCCAAGTAATTAGTCGGGAAACCAGGGTGGAGCAGTCGGCTCCTTAAAAGGGTAATTGCACCTCGCCGCCACAAGCGGACAAGGGCAGAATAAGAACCTCACCCCGTTCCCCGACACCACGGCCCCGCTATTCTTCGGAATGGTGGGGCTTTTTTATTGGCAAAAATCGTGCTATAATAGCAAACTTTCATATCAACATGAGTCAAGACAAAATTATTGTCAAAGGCGCCAGAACGCACAATCTCAAGAATGTGACGGTGGAAATTCCGCGCAATAAATTGATTGCGTTTACTGGTTTATCTGGCTCGGGGAAAAGTTCGCTTGCTTTTGACACCATTTTTGCCGAAGGGCAGAGAAGGTATGTGGAAAGTTTATCGGCCTATGCCCGGCAGTTTTTGCACCAGATGCAGAAGCCGGATGTGGACGAGATTACTGGCTTGTCGCCGGCTATTTCTATAGATCAGAAAACACGCTCGTCTAATCCACGCTCTACAGTAGCAACTATCACCGAAATTTATGACTATTTGCGCGTGTTGTATGCGCGCGTAGGCAAGCCGCATTGTTTGATCTGCAATCGCGAGATTCAGAAATTAGCGCCAGCGGAGATTGTAGCTCTGGTGAAAGATAAAATTGCTAAAGCAAAAATGGCAAAGGGCGGTGTGCGCGTCTATGCGCCGGTCGTCCGTGGCCGGAAAGGCGAATATTATCAGTTACTCTATGATCTCTTAGAGCGCGGATATTCTGAAGTGCTAGTAAATGGCGAGCGGAAGAAATTGCGCGAGAAGATTATTCTGGACAAAAATAAGAAACACGAGATTGACGTGCTGATTGATGAAATAAATCTCGACGATTTCCGGAATCAAGCGAAGACTAAAAATAATAAAAAAATCGCGGAAAGTGTGTCGCAAGCTCTGCACGATAGCGCCAATGAACGCTTGAGCGAAGCGGTGGAGCGCGCGCTCGGCGAAGCGGAAGGCTTGGTGCGGATTTTATTAAACAAAGAAGATTCGACTATTCTCTCAGCGCGCTTCGCTTGCGCTTATGACGGCTTCTCTTATCCCGAAGTGGAGCCAAGATTATTCTCTTTCAATTCGCCATATGGCGCTTGTGCGACTTGTAATGGTTTGGGCACGAAGCACTTATTCGGTGACGACGCTTGCGATGATTGTGGTGGCGCGAGATTACGGAAAGAGGCGCTCTTTGTGAAATTGGCGGGAAAAAATATTGTCGAAGTCGCTAATCTGTCTATCGCTGAGGCGTTCAAGTTTTTTGAGAAAATTAAACTGACATCACAAGAACGCGAAATTGCGAAAGTTGTTTTGAAAGAAATCGAAGCGCGTTTGCAGTTTTTATTGGATGTTGGTCTAGATTATTTAACACTGGAGCGTCGGGCGAACACACTTTCTGGCGGCGAAAGTCAGAGAATCAGATTAGCGAGTCAGCTCGGCTCGCGTTTGGTTGGCGCGCTGTATGTGCTCGACGAGCCCACAATTGGCTTGCACTCGCGCGATAACGACAAACTGATTAAAACTTTAGAAAACTTGCGCGATCTCGGCAATACAATTATTGTGGTCGAACATGACGAAGATACAATATTTGCTTCTGACTTCCTTGTCGATATCGGCCCGGGTGCGGGCATCCACGGCGGGCATATTGTCGTCGCTGATGAAACAGAGAAATTGCTGACCAGCAAGAAGAATAATTACAACTCACTGACGGTAGACTACTTGCGTGGCGATGCGAAAATTCCCCGGCCAGAAGCGCGGCGGAGCGAGAACAAAGGCATGTTGCAGATCAGAGGCGGTAATGTGTTTAATATCAAGAATTTAAACGTTGATGTGCCGCTCGGCAAACTCGTGGCCGTGACGGGCGTTTCTGGCTCTGGTAAATCGTCTTTCGTTTACGAAATTATTTATAAAAACTTGCGCGCCAGATTAGACCGGCAATTCCGCAGCGCGCAAACTTTCAATTGTGAAAGTTTTACGGGAACAGAATATTTCGGCCGGACTGTTCTAATAGATCAGTCGCCAATTGGGCGCACGCCACGCTCGAATCCGGCCACTTACACTGGCGCCTTCACTTTCATCCGGCAAATTTTTGCGGAAACTGAAGGCGCAAAGGTGAAAGGTTGGAAGCCGAATCGCTTCTCCTTCAACGTCCCGGGCGGACGGTGCGAGGCTTGCCAAGGCAATGGCACGATCGCGGTAGAGATGCATTTTCTTCCAACCGTGTATGTCGAATGCGACGTGTGCCGTGGTCAGAGATTTGATAAAGAAACGCTGGGAGTAAAATATAAAAATAAAAATATCTTTCAGGTTTTAGAAATGACAGTGGAAGAAGCGCTGAAATTTTTCCAAGATATTCCGGCAATTTCTGATAGATTAAACATGTTGCACGAAGTGGGTTTGGATTATCTCGAATTAGGCCAGAGCGCGACGACTTTATCTGGCGGCGAAGCGCAACGCGTGAAAATTTCTTCAGAATTATATAGACTGCACACGGAGCGCACTTTCTACATTCTCGATGAACCGACGGTTGGTCTACACTTTGAGGATGTGAAAAAACTAATAGAGATTTTGCACAAATTAGTCGGCAAAGGGAATACAGTGCTGGTAATCGAGCATAATCTGGAAATTGTAAAAAATGCCGATTATGTGATTGATCTTGGCCCCGACGGTGGCTCTGGCGGTGGGAAATTGGTGGCCAAGGGTACGCCAGAACAGGTCGCCAAAATCACGACTTCGCACACGGCTAAGTACTTGAAAAGAGTTTTAGAAAAATAATCCCGTTAGAAGCAGCCGCGCGAGGCGAACCACTTCTAACGGGACGGAGGGGAAAGAAGCCTTGAATAACAAATCAATCTTCAGTATATTCTCAGCAAATAAACTCGTCAAATGATCAAAAGTGGACAACTTTTTAAGCCATCAAAGCTTCCAAATACGCCCGGCGTGTACTTATTTAAGCGCGCCCGTGAGATTTTATATATCGGCAAAGCCACTTCTCTCAGAAACCGAGTCAGAAGCTATTTCAGTAAAGATTTACACGCGACGCGTGGTGAGTGGTTGGTGAAGATGATGCAAGAAGCCACTCGGGTGGCGCATGTGCAGACGGATTCGGTTCTGGAGGCGCTAATTCTCGAAGCGAGTTTAATCAAGAAATATCAGCCAAAGTTTAATGCAAAAGAAAAAGATGATTCTAGTTTCTATTTTGTGGTAATTACGAAAGAAAAATACGCGCGAGTGTTGTTGATCAGAGGAAAAGATTTAACAGAATATAAAAATAGTAGAGCAACGATTTTCGGACCGTTTCCACACTCTAGCGAAATCAGAACAGCCATGAAATTAATCCGGAAAATTTTCCCGTTTCGGGACAAGTGCTTGCCCCGAGCGGAGTCGAGGGGTGTATCTAAAGCTTGTTTCAATTATCAGATTGGTTTGTGTGCTGGCGTTTGTAATGGCGCGATTAGTCAGATAGATTATCAGAATTTAATTAAGCAACTCAAACTTTTCTTTTCTGGAAAAAAGAAGAGCTTGTTAAAAAATCTGCAACAAGAGATGAAAAATCTCGCGCAAGCGCAGAAGTTTGAATTGGCCAATCAAGTGAAAAGACGCTTGTTCGCGCTGCAACACATTCAAGATGTCGCTTTGATTAAATCAGAAAATATAAATCTCGCTAATCAGGACAGCAGTAATCAGAAGAAGTTCAGACTAGAAGCTTACGATGTGGCTCATCTCGCTGGTCAGAATGCGGTGGGAGTGCTGGTCGTGCTGGAGAATGGCGAGTTTAATCCCAATCAATATCGCAAATTTAAATTGCGCGTGGCTAAACCTGGTGACGACCTTGCCGGCTTGCGCGAGATTCTAGAGAGAAGACTGAAGCATTCAGAATGGCGTTTACCAGATTTAATTGTAATAGACGGCGGTAAAACGCAACTTAATCTCGCCAAGAAAGTGCTACAAGAAAATAATCCGTCAGCTGACGGAGCAAATATTAAATTAGTTTCTGTCGTGAAAGACGATAGACACAAAGCCAAAGAGATTTTGGGAGACAAAGTTTCGGCACAAGAACAGGAAAAACAGATTATCAAAATAAACCACGAAGCGCACCGATTTGCGATTGCTTATCATCGTGACAAAAGACGGAAAGCGATGTTTTAGAAAAAGTAAATAAAATTATAGCACATTTTGTCAAGTCTTGACAGTGTGTTGTAATTTACTTGACTAATTTTGTTGGTCAGTTATGGTTAGATGAGAGAACGGTAAACAGTTGGGCTGGTCCATCGTGACTGGTGTCCTGCAGGAGTTGAAATCTCCAAGCTGGTTTTGCCGCAAGAGACTCGAACGCCAGGGGAGGTGGGAGGCTCCAAGAGAATCATAAGGCCGACAACACACCACCTTTCCAACTCTTGCCACAAGATATCTGTTCTCGCAGCCGGGTTTACTCACTTAGAGTACTCGGCTGTTTTTTTGTGTTATAATATTCTCAACATGAATTCGACGGTTATTTTACTCGTCTCAGCCTTGGTCGTACTTTTTCATCCGTTTATTTTTCTCTGGTATGGCGAGCGGAAGCGGAACAGAAAGTTATTGCAGATTGCGGAACTAGCTCTGCCCCAAGAGCCGATGATTCCAGCTGATGAAGCGAGGCAACAGCTTGAAGCGAAAGATCGTGAGCTTAATGCTAAGGAGCTAGCACTAAGCTTGGCGGGGAAGCGTCTCGATAAGCTCGACACGGCGAAGTTTGAGTTCGTCTCGGTCACGACCCATCAACTCCGCACGCCACTCTCAGCGATCAAGTGGACCTTCGACATGCTCAACAAGGGTCAGCTGGGGCCGATCACCGATGAACAGAAAGTTTTTCTCCAGAAGGGTTATGAGAGCACGGACCGAGCGATTGATATTGTGAACGAGCTATTGAAGATCGACTCAATCCAAGAGGGGAAAGATAACCGCGCTCAATATAGCTTCAGCAATGTGGACTTGGGTGAATTGATTGATACTGTGGCCTTTCTCTTTACTAATCAAATGAAGCAGAAGAATATTAACTTCACTTTCAATAAACCGGCTAGTCAGATTATCGCCGAAGTGGATTCTAAACAGATGCACGTGGTGCTAGAAAATTTACTAGACAATGCGGTGAAATACACTAAGTCTGGTGGACAGATTACGGTCACGCTGTCAGATGCGAAATTGAACAGTGCTAGAAGTGTGGCCGAGATTATCGTGGCGGATACGGGCATTGGTATTCCCGAGCGTGAACATTCGAAGATTTTCCAGCGCTTTTATCGTTCTTCCAATGCTGTGAAGGTGATGACCGATGGCAATGGCTTGGGTTTGGCGATCATTAAGGATATAATAGGCAATCATCAGGGTGAGATTCACTTCGAGAGTGAAGAGAACAAGGGAACGACTTTCTATTTGACTATACCGTTACAACAAACTAAAGTATAATAAATAAAACAGGATAAATATTATGGATCCAAATAAAAAGCAAACAGTTCTGATCGTCGAGGATGACGAGTTTCTGCGAGCGCTGGCGGCGAAGCGCTTGGATAAAGATGGCTTCAATGTGCAGGTGGCGGTGGATGGCGAGACGGCTGTCGCCACAGCCAAGGAGATAAAGCCAGATGTGATTGTGCTGGACTTGATCCTGCCCGGCCTCGACGGCTTCGAAGTGCTAGAAAAGATCAAGGCTGAAGAAAGCTTGAAGGCTGTGCCGATTATCGTCTTCTCTAATCTTGGTCAGAAAGAAGACATTGAACGCGCCCAGTATCTGGGCGCGGCGAGCTTCTTGGTGAAGTCTAACTTCACGCTGGATGATTTGCTAGAAAAAGTTAAGGAACAATTAGCGCTAGTTAAGGGTTAGCTAGTTTATAATGGCTAAGATTCGGGTAGCAGTCTTGCGCGGTGGTCCGGGGCACGAGTATCCCGTGTCCCTGAAGACTGGTGAGAGTATTCTGACTCATCTGCCGGGGCACTACGAGCGGGCGGATATCTTGATTGATCGTGATGGCACTTGGCACCATCGTGGTTTACCGATTAATCCGCTTGAGATTGGTCAGTATGCTGACGTAGTCTTCAACGCGATGCATGGCGAATACGGCGAAGATGGTCAGGTCCAGCAAATTCTCGATCGCACCGCGGTGCCCTACACTGGTTCGGGCACTTTTGCTTCATCGGTGGGCATGAATAAAGTGATGGCGAAAGATGTTTTCCAGCGGGCGGGGCTCAAGGTGCCAGCCGGTTTCTTGAGCGAGAAGCAAGAAGCCGACGAAGCGGCGCGCGCGGTGTTCCAGAAAATCTCGCCACCGTGGATTGTGAAGCCGGCGGATCGGGGTTCATCTGTCGGTTTATTTTTTGCCAAAAATTTTGATGACTTAGTGCAAGCGATTACTGAATGTTTGAAATATTCTGACAAAGTGCTAATTGAGCAATATGTGAAAGGGAAAGAAGCGACCGTGGGCGTGATTGATCATTTCCGCGAGCAAGATCATTACGCTTTACCAGCGATCGAGATTCGCCGACCGGGCGGTCAAGCCGTCTGGACTTACGCTGATAAATATAATGGCGAAACAGAAGAGATTTGCCCCGGCGCTTTCTCACCGGAAGAGAAACTAGAATTAGAAAGATTAGCAATAGAAGCGCACAAGGCTTTGGGACTTAGACATTATTCTAGATCAGATTTTATTATCTCACCACGCGGAATTTATCTATTAGAAACGAACAGCCTGCCCGGACTCACGAACGAGTCGCTCTTGCCGAAAGCCTTGCAAGCCGTGGGCTGTGATTATCCGGATTTCCTCGACCATGTCGTCAAACTGGCTCTCGAGCGCTAAAATTGCTAAGCTGGCGGAGGAGAGTTCTGGGCCCTTAGCTCATCTGGCTAGAGCGCCTCATTTGCAATGAGGAGGTGGCAGGTTCGAGTCCTGTAGGGTCCACCAAAATTGATTTGCATCAGAATTGACCGCGCCCGCGCCGAAGGCGCGG
>ERZ1292623.3829-Hain-H51-01um-R1-3829-length-12644-cov-13_pt1 | contig 12644 bp, 11 predicted proteins | sample MGYA00564398_ERZ1292623 | MGnify/ENA primary metagenome ERZ1292623 (study PRJEB36523, sample SAMEA6512633) | groundwater metagenome | collected 2019-01-07 | study: AquaDiva: Metagenomics assemblies of 32 groundwater samples | reverse complement strand
TTTTGACTTTTCGTCTTTTTTCAGCCGCTATTTTGAATAAAGAGAAGGAAAAAAGGTATAAAATAAGTAAAGAGAAGCCAGATTTCAAAGAAGAAAATTTGGCGCAAGAAAGTCAGCTGACCGATGAGGAAGTTTTGGAGGTTCTTACGTCTGAAGTGAAAAAAAGGAAAGAAGCGATTGAGGGTTTTGAAAAAGGCGGAAGGAAAGACTTAGTGATTAAGGAGAAAAAAGAATTGGAGATTTTGGGGAAATATTTACCAGAACAGCTATCAGAAGAGGAAATTCAAAAATTAGTCAGAGAAGTAATTAGTAAAACTGGAGCTAAGGAAATGAAAGACATGGGTAGGGTAATGTCAGAATTAGCGCCAAAAACAAAAGGAAAAGCTGATGGCGGCTTTGTTTCAAAAATTGTAAAAGATTTTTTGGTCCAGAATTAAATAATAATTATCTTAAAGTTCCCTGAAATAATAATTTTCAAGTTTCAGTTATTGGAGTAAAAAGATGATTGAGGTTAATAACTTAACTGATATCGCGATTGACAAGGATTTTATTAAGAGAATCGTCAGAAAAGTTTTGAAAGGCGAAAGAAAAAAAATATCAGAATTTTCAGTCGCTTTTATTAACGAACAAAAAATGAAAGTATTAAATAGGAAGTATCGGAAGAAAAATCGAGCAACTGACGTATTGGCGTTTCAGTATGATAATTTAAAGGAAATTGTTATCTGCCCTAATGTGGTGAAAAAAAATGCTGAAAGATTCGGTTTAAATTTTAAAACTGAATTGGCCCGAATTTTCATCCATGGTATTTTGCATCTTTTAGGATACGACCACGAAAAATCGAAAAAAGAGGCAATAAGAATGGAAAAAAAACAAGAGTATTATTTGGCTAATTTTTTAAATTCTTAGTTAATATTTTATGGCAAAAGAGCATTTGATTACTGGTTTAGACATAGGGAGCAGCTCTGTTAAAGTTTTGGTTGTTCAGGATAATCCTAAAAATGAAAAACTTCATGTTGTTTCTCAGATTCAGGAACAATCTTCCGGGATTAGAAAAGGGGTAGTGGTGAATGTTGAAGAAGTGGCGGATATTATTGCTTCTTCCCTTGAAAAAGCTAAAGAAGAATCACGACAAAAAATAGGTGAAGTTTTTGTTAATATTGGCGGTAGTCATATATTTTGCTTGCCTTCCCAAGGTTTAGTTTCGGTTTCTCGAGCTGATCAAAAAATCTCTCGGGAAGATATTGAAAGAGCGCTTTCAGCGGCTCAAATTTTCCCCTTGTCTTCCAATAAAGAAATTTTAGATGTTGTTCCGAAAGAATTTATCGTGGACGGAGAACGAGGGGTAAAGGACCCTTTGGGATTGAAAGGAGTAAGATTGGAAGTGGGAGCTTTGGCCCTTGGTTGTTTTTCCCCTTATCTTAAAAACTTAACTCAGGCGGTCTTGGGAGCTGGAGTTCAAATTAACGATTTATTTTTTACTCCCGTTGCTTCTTCAAGAGCGGTTCTTAAGCCTAAAGAAAAAGAGTTAGGAGTGGCTCTTTTGGATATTGGGGCTGGTACCTCAAGTTTGGCGGTTTTTGAGGAGGGAAGTTTAATTCATACAGCCATTTTCCCTTTTGGCTCAGCTAATATTACTAATGATATTGCTATTATTTTCAAGATAGATGTTGATACGGCAGAAGAAATAAAATTGAAATTTGGATCTTGTTTTTATAGTAAGGGCAATAAAAAAGAAAAAATCAAGAGCGAATTTTTACCAGAACCTTTAACTTTTTCAAGAAAAAATTTAGTTGATATTATTGAAGCTAGAGTTTCAGAGATTTTTACCCAGGTTAACAAAGAATTGAAAAAAATTTCGAGGTACGCTCTTTTACCCTCAGGCATTGTTTTAACAGGCGGGGGAGCAAATATGCCAAAGATTATTGAGTTGGCCAAAAAGGAACTAAAATTACCCTGTCGCCTTGGCCTTCCTCAAGGATTTTCTTCTTTGGAAGAAGATTCTGCTTTTTCAACTGCTTGCGGTTTGATCCTTCTTTCTCTTGATAATCAAGAAAGCCAACATTATTATTCTGGTTCTGGAAAAGGTTTTAGCGGAAAATTAAAAAAGATATTTAGGATTTTTGTTCCATGACGAAAATTAAAGTTATTGGTGTGGGAGGATCTGGTTCAAATGCGGTTTCAAGGATGATGCAGGCTAAAATTAAGGGCGTGGAACTCATTGCCGCTAATACTGATGCCCAAGATTTAAAAAAAGCCAGAGCTCATTTTAAAGTTCGTCTTGGTAAGGGTTTAACTAAGGGTCTGGGTACTGGGATGAATCCTGTAATTGGCAAAAAAGCGGCTGAAGAACAAAAAGAAGAAATTCAAGAAGTTTTGAAAGGAGCTGATATGATTTTTGTTGCTTATGGGGTTGGCGGTGGAACTGGCACTGGGGCTGGTCCAGTAGTGGCGGAAATTGCCAAGAGTTTGGGAGCTCTTACTGTTGGCGTTGTAACCAAGCCTTTTTCTTTTGAGGGAGCTTTTCGAAAGAAACTTGCTGAATCTGGGATTAAAAGGTTGAAAGATCAAGTTGACAGTTTAATTGTCATTTCCAACGATAAATTATTGGAAGCCTTAGATCAAAAGACAACCTTAGCCAATGCTTTTTGGTTTTGCGACGATATTTTAAGGCAAGCAGTGCAAGGCATTTCCGATTTGATTTTGCTGCCGGGTATCGTCAATGTTGATTTCGCCAATATTAAAACTATTATGAAAAATTCTGGCACTGCTCTTTTTGGAGTGGGCAAGGCCAATGGTGAAAAAAGAGCTGAAAAAGCGGTTTTAGCTGCCATTTCTTCTCCTTTGCTTGGCTTGTCTCCCAGAGGAGCTAAGGGAGTTTTATTTAATGTTTCTGGCGGTAAGGATATTTCCCTTTCTGAAATTGATGAAATCGCTCAATTTATAACTAAAGAAATTTCCCCTGAAGCTAAAGTGGTTTTCGGCGCGGTTCAAGACGAAAAGCTTAAAAAAGGCGAAATAAAAGTCATTGTTATTGCTACCGGTTTTTAAATGACCGTTTCCAAGGCTTTTCTTTATTTTTGCCTCTCTTTTATCGGAGGGATTTTTTTGAACTCTTTTTCTTCAATGCCTCAGTTTTTAATACTGGCTTTTTTGATTACAGGGATTTTATTGATTTTCATTTTTTTGCCTATTGGAGGAATTAAAAATAGTTTAGACAACAAAAATTTAGTCGTGGTTGGATTCTGTCTTTTATTTTTAGTTTTGGGAATTTGGCGCCATCTGACATCCGAATCTAAAGTTATTTATCCTAAAGAAGAAAAAGATATTATTTTTGTTGGAATTATAACGGCTGAGCCCGATATTAGAGATAACAATACAAAACTGATAATTAAACCGGTTGAAAATGAAGGGCAGAAAATTGCAGGTAAGGTCTTGGTAACCGTTAATTCTTATCCTGAATATCAGTATGGCGATAAGTTGAAAATTAAGGGAAACTTAAAAATACCACTGGAGTTTGAAGATTTTAATTACAAAAATTATTTAGCCAAAGACGGTATTTACTCGGTAATTTATTGGCCAGATATTGAATTGATTTCAAAAAATGAAGGCAATTTTGTTTTAGCTAAAATTTTCCAGTTTAAAAATACATTGAGAGAATCTCTTTATCAAAGTCTTTCTCCTCCCCAAAGTTCTCTTTTGGTAGCAATGATTTTTGGCGATCAGAGAAGAATGTCAGAAGATTTGAGAAATAAGTTAAATGTTACCGGGCTTCGCCACATTACAGCGGTTTCTGGCATGAACGTTACTATTTTAACCGGTATTTTGATGACTTTTTTGATTTCTTTGGGTCTTTGGCGGCAACAAGCTTTTTATTTTACTCTCGTTTTAATTTTAGTTTATATGATTATGACCGGGCTTCAGGCCTCAATCGTTCGGGCTGGCATCATGGGTTTCCTTTTTCTTTGGGCTCAGTACTTGGGCAGGCAAAATCTTTCTACCAGAGCCGTTGTTTTTGCTGGAGCCTTAATGTTGATTTTTAACCCTCAACTTTTAACTTTGGATGTGGGCTTTCAACTTTCTTTTCTGGCGGTAATGGGTATTATTCATTTTCACCCTTTTATTAGAAATTTTTTCATTACTCCTCCTTCTCAATCCTGGGGTAAGTTAAAGTACTGGTTTTATGCTGCGCCGCATTATTTCTTCTCTTTTCTTTTACTGAAAAATCGTATCCTTCAAGAAATATTAGCAATGACTTTGTCTGCTCAAATTTTTACCCTCCCAATTTTGATTTATAATTTTGGCTATATATCCCAAATTTCTCCTTTGACCAATATATTAGTTGTGCCCTTGCTTCCCCTGCTTATGATTCTCGGTCTTATTTCTGCCATATCAGGAATAATTTGGAAGTTTTTGGGATTTATTCTCTCCTTCCCGTCATGGTTTTTATTGACTTATTTACTTAAAATTGTTGACTTTTTTTCTCAACCTTGGGCCCTTAGAACCATTGAAAATGTTCATTGGCTTTGGTTAATAATTTATTATATAGTTCTTGCTTCTTTGTTAATTTGGCTTAAAAATCGCCAGAAACTTAAATTCCTGAATTATTAATTTTCTCAGATAAGAAATGAGCTATCGTGTTTTTGTGTTAAAATAGGAGAATGAAAAAAACCTTGTTTCATTCCAAAGGAATTACAGCAAGCGAAGAGGGCGGTTCATGGAATTTCCCAAAAGGGTTTTTATGGGGGACGGCTACTTCGGCTTATCAGGTTGAGGGAGGAATTGAAAATTCTGACTGGTCAAAGGTTTATCCAGCCTTTCTTGCCTGTGATCATTATAATCGGTATGAGGAAGATTTTGATTTATTGAAAAATCTTAACCAGGGGGTTTACCGGTTTTCCATTGAGTGGTCGCGAATTGAGCCAAAAGAAGGGGATTTTGACGAAAAAGAATTGGAACATTACCGGAAAGTTTTACTTGCTTTAAGATTGAGAGGAATTAAAACAATGGTTACCTTGCATCATTTTACTACGCCTTTTTGGATGGCTGGCGGTTGGGCTAATAAAAAATTTATTCTTTATTTTAAAAGATTTGCGGAAAAAATGTCCCGGGAATACCATGATTTAGTTGATTTTTGGGTCATTATTAATGAACCTTTAGTTTATTCCTTAATGAGTTATTTTAAGGGTTTTTGGCCGCCTCAAAAAAGAAACCCGTTTTTATTTTTTAAAATAGTGAAAAATCAGATAGCGGCTCACAAAGAAGTTTATACGGCTCTTCATAAGATGAATCCTGGCGTTAAAGTTGGGAATGCCGAAAGCTACAATTTTTTTGAACCCTTTAGCTCAAAATCTATTTTAGATAGAGCGATTAGCAGCTTAGCTCATTATTTTTGGAATGAATATTTTTTAAATAGAATTAAAAAACATTTAGATTTCATCGGTTTAAATTATTATTTTCATAACAAAATTAAATTCCCCATTTCAAAAAAAAATGAAAATAAAGCCGTTTCGGATATTGGCTGGGAAATTTACCCGGAAGGAATTTACCATATCTTAAAATGGCTGAAGAAATATAATTTACCTATTTTTATTACTGAAAACGGGCTGGCAGATAGTCAAGATAAATTGAGAGAAAATTTTATCAGAGATCATTTAATTTGGGCTCACAAAGCGATTCAAGAAGGAGTTGATTTGAAAGGTTATTTTCATTGGTCCTTAATGGATAATTTTGAATGGGCAAAAGGATTTGGGCCGAGATTCGGTTTAATAGAAATTGATTACAAGACTCAAAAAAGAACTTTACGTCCCAGTGCTCTTTATTATTCCCAAATTTCCAGAACCAATCGAGTTGATACCAATAACTTATGACCTCTAACTAAAAAATTATGCCTTGGTTAATTGTTGCAATCTTATCTTATTTTTTGTTTGCCATAACTTTTTTAATGGATAAATATTTACTGGTTAAAAAAATTTTAAATCCCAAAATTTATGTTTCTTATGTTTGCATTCTTAACCTCCTGGTTTTAATAATTATCCCCTTTGTCGGTTTTTATCTTCCAGAAATTAAAATAATTGCCTTTTCTTTTTTGATCGGAGCAGTTTTTTTCTTCGCTCTCTTTTGGTTTTTTAAAGCTTTGGGGCTTTTTGAGGCCTCGAGAGTGGTGCCAACCGTGGGGGGAGTCTCACCAATTTTTTCTTTGATTTTAATTTATCTCTTTTCAATAGGCAAAGAGAAATTGACCCTACTTGAATTCTTAGCTTTTATATTGCTTATTTTAGGCAGTGTTTTGATTACTTATGATCGAACCAAGAGAGTATCTTTTCAGATCTTTAAGCTTTCTCTTTTGTCAGCTTTATTATTTTCTCTTTATTTTGTCTTGCTAAAATATGTCTATCTTTTCCTTCCTTTTTGGCAAGGGCTTATTTGGACGAGAATTGGTACCGCCTTGACGGCTTTTATATTTCTTTTGAGCTTTAGCGAAACAAGACAAGAGTTTTTTGGGAAGAGATTTGCCTCCTTGGGAGTCAGACCTTTAATGAAGATCGTTTTTACTAAAACCACTCCTTTTCTTTTTATTTTGACTAGGATAATTGCTGGTACGGCCGGACTCTTGCAAACTTGGGCTGTTTTTCTTGCCCCCATAGCTTTTCTGCCAATAGTGAATGCTCTTCAGGGAACTCAATATGTTTTCTTGTTATTTTTAGCTTCCTTTATTTCTTTTAAGTTTCCCCGAATTTTACAAGAAGAAATTTCCAGGCAGACAATTTTTCAAAAGATTTTATCAATTCTTTTAATAGGCATGGGTCTTGCTATTTTAGCCTTTTTTCAATGATGAGTTATAATATTTAAATGCAGCTTAAAGATTTTATTCATCCTAAAATATTTCTTTATTTTTCACTTTTACTTTTAGGGACGGCTGGATTTTTTTTGACTTTAATTTTAGCGCAGCCACTCGGTTTTTATGTTTTTGTCAGCATTTTGGCTTTAGGGGGACTGATTATTTCAATCACGGTTTATTACGTTAAAAAGAATAAAAAACAGCTTGTTTGCCCGACTGGTTCTGACTGCAACGCCGTTATTACCAGCCGTTATTCAAAGTTCCTCGGCCTTCCTCTCGAATATTTAGGAATGGCTTATTTTTTAGTAGTTCTAATTACTTATATTATTAGAGCAATTTCTCCTGGATTGTTGCCAACCGCTTTTCAAATTATTCTTTTGATGATTACTGTTTCTGCTTTCCTTTTTTCCTTTTACCTTTTGTTTATTCAAGCATTTCTGTTGAGGCAATGGTGTATTTGGTGTGTTTTAACCGCAATGTTCTCCATCACCATTTTCCTTTTCTCTTTAATCTGGCTGGAAGCGGTCATGGTTTTTTTAGCAAGTATTGTTAATCTCCTTCTTTTTGTTCAATTTCTCGGTTTTATTTTGGGCATGGGGATTTCTACCGCCGCCTGCCTTCTTTTTGTTAAATTTTTAAAGGATACTCACATAGACGTTAAAGAACAAGATGCTCTCAACAGCACTTCTCAAATAATCTGGCTTGGTATTTTCTCGGTTATTATCAGCCAATTTGCCCTTTTTGTCGCATTTCCCGAATCCTTAGGGAGCTCCAGTACTTTTATTGCAAAAACTACTTCAATTTTTATTGTTGCAATTTCTACCGCTATTTTGATGATAATCTTTGCACCTCTTTTAGTGCTTATTCCTTTTGGCGGGCAAGAGTCGGAAGATAAGAAAATTTTTCCTCTTCGTTCATTAAGAAGGCCAGCCTTAATAACCGGGGCAATTACCTTGGTTTCTTGGTATTTTGCTTTTGCCACGAATTATTTACCAGAGTATTCTTTAGCTATTTTTTTCATCATTTATCTCGTTGCGGTTTTATTGGCAGTAATCTGGAGTTTATTTTATGAGAGAAAACTTAGTGCTCTAAAAGAATAATGCCTCAATAAGAATGAAGAGGGCTTTTAAAAAAGTTATTTTTGCTTTCCTGATTTTATTTTTTGTATTGGTTCTTTATTTTTTTGTTGGTAAAGCCCCTAAAGCCAAAGATATTGGTTGGGGAGTAACCTTTTCTCAAAAATATGCTGTTCAATTTGGTCTTGACTGGAAAGAGGCTTATTTAGCCGTGCTTGATGATTTGAGGGTTACGAATTTAAGAACGATTATTTATTGGGATCTTTTTGAGCCAGAACCTTCAGAGTATGTTTTTGAAGATATTGATTGGCAGCTTCAGGAAGCTCAGAAACGAGGCGTTAAGGTTATATTAGCTATGGGAATGAAAACTCCTCGTTGGCCTGAGTGCAATATTCCCGATTGGGCTAAAAAACTGGATAAAAAATCCCAACAGGAAAAAATTTTGGAGATGATAGAGGTAATCGTTTTAAAATATAAAGATTCTTTAGCAATTGAATATTGGCAAATTGAAAACGAGCCTTTTCTCGTTTTTGGAGAATGCCCTTGGTACGATAAAGAATTTTTCAAGAGAGAAGTGGCATTAGTTAGATTGTTGGATTATAGGGGAAAGCCAATTTTAATAACAGAAAGCGGAGAGTTGTCCACTTGGTTTTCCTCGGCCAGAATTGCTGACGTGGTTGGGGTAACGATGTATCGTCAAACTTGGTGGCACAAGGCTGGTGGATTTTATGCTAAATATTTTTTGCCACCGGTTCACTATTGGAGAAAAGCCCAACTTGTTAAAAATTTTTTTGGTAAGGAAGTTATTGTTGTTGAATTACAAGCTGAAGCCTGGGGCCCTTTGCCATTGTATAGTTTGCCGATTGAAACTCAAATAGAAATAATGGATGTTAAAGATTTTAGAAATAATATTAAGTTTGCAAAAAGATCAGGGCTTGATACTTTTTATCTTTGGGGATCAGAGTGGTGGTATTATTTAAAATTTAAACATAACTCGCCTGAGATTTGGGAAGAAGCAAAAAAGCTATGGCAATAGTTTAGATTGCCAAATCAAGACATGGTAAAATAGAGAAGACGTTTTTTAAAAGAGGTCGATAAATCAAAATCTTTAAAAATATTTTTTAGTAATTTATAAAATAGGAAATGAAAAATAAAATTCTAATCGTTGCAATTTTAGCAGTGGTTATCGGAGGTTATTTTCTTTTTGGAAATATCTTTCAATCACCAAGTTCCAAAGAAAATAATATTGAAGATTTTACTGTTGAACAGCTAAAACCCTCAGAGCAAAAAGAAATTCCCCAAGTAAGGGAAATCTCTGTTTCCGGAGACGAATTTTCTTTTAATCCGTCTTCTATTCAATTAGAATCAGGGGAAAGGATTAAGTTAGTTTTTACTAACGTTGGCAAAGCCCCTCACGATCTAAAAATTGAAGAGTTGGGTATTGGTACTGAAATAATTAGATCTGGCCAGACCGATACGATTGAGTTTCAGGCGCCAAAATCTGGCAAATATACCTTCTTTTGCTCGGTTGCCGGTCATCGCGAAGCTGGTATGGAGGGTAATTTAGAGGTTAAGTAGTTTTTTACCCTTAAATTTAAAAGTGTCCTGTTTTCCACAGCAAGAGTTTCTTGACCAGGCAAGGCCTAATTAATAAAATGTAATAATATGATGTTTAAAGCCCCTTTCAAGAATGTTGTTAAGCGAGATGGTCGGATTTTACCCTTTGATCAAAGCCGAATTACCAATGCTGTTGCCAGGGCAATGCAGGAAATCGGAGAAGGAAATTTGGAAAAAGATCCGACAAAGATTTCAGACTGGGTTCTTCAAGAATTAGTTAAACATTGTCCTCCTCACCACAATCCTCATATTGAAGAAATTCAAGACATGGTTGAGGAGGTTTTAATTTTGAGAGATTTTCCAAAAACCGCCAAGCATTATATTCTTTATCGCCAGGAAAGGGCAAGAGTCAGGGATAAAAAGAAATTAGTTCCAGAAAGAGTGAAAGAATTGGTAAGTCAAAGCAAGAAATATTTTCGTAATTCTCTTTCTGAATTTATTTATTACAGGAGTTACTCTCGTTGGATTGAGGAAGAAGGGAGGCGAGAGACATGGATTGAAACAGTTGAGCGTTATCTGAATTTCATGAAAGAAAATTTGGGTTCCAGGCTGAGAGACGATGAATATCAAAAAATTCAAGATGCAATTTTGAAACAAGATATTATGCCTTCAATGCGCCTTGTCTGGGCTGCAGGCAAGGCTGCCAGGGCCACCAATGTTACGGCTTACAACTGCAGTTATATTGCTCCAAAACAAATTCGTGATTTTGCTGAAATAATGTATCTTTCAATGTGTGGAGCCGGAGTGGGTTTTTCAGTGGAATCGCAAACCATTCAGCAACTCCCAATAATTAGACATCAAACTGGAGAAGTTTTGTCAGATTATATAATAGAAGACAGTAAAGAAGGTTGGGGCGATGCTTTGACTGTTGGCATGACCGCTTGGTACAACGGAAAAAACATTAAGTTTGATTTTTCCAAGTTGAGACCGGCAGGAGATAGGCTAAGAACTATGGGAGGGAAGAGCTCGGGGCCTGAGCCTCTTCAGTCTTTGTTAGAATTTACCAGGATGAAAATTTTAAGCAAACAAGGCAAAAGACTTTCCAGTATTGACGCTCACGATATAATCTGCAAAATCGGGGAATTGGTAGTAATGGGAGGAGTGAGAAGAACAGCTCTTATTTCTCTATCTGATCTTGATGATCCGGAAGTGAGAGATGCCAAAAAGGGACAATTTTACATAGATCATCCTTACCGGGCAATGGCTAATAATTCAGCTGTTTATCTTGAAAGACCAAGTTCAACTCAGTTTTTAGAAGAATGGTTATCTTTAGCAAAATCAGGGAGTGGAGAGAGAGGGATTTTTAATAGGGGAGGTTTGAAAGCTCAATTACCAGAGCGAAGATGGAAAAATTTTGAAAGACATTATCAAAATTCAGGCACTAATCCTTGTGGAGAAATAATATTAAGATCCAAAGAATTTTGCAATCTTACCGAAGTTGTGGCAAGGTCTGAGGATACAGAAGAAACTTTATTGAAAAAGATAGAACTCGCTACGATTCTTGGAACTTATCAATCAATGATGACTGATTTTCCTTATCTTTCTAAAGAGTGGAAAAGAAATTGCGAAGAAGAAAGATTGTTAGGGGTATCAATCACCGGCCAGTGGGATTGTAAGGTTGTGAGAAATCGATCAACTTTAAGAAAGTTGAGAGAAAGATCCTTGGAAGTGAATAAAAATTATGCCAGGCGTTTTGGTATCAATCCTTCAGTAGCTATAACCTGCGTTAAACCCTCTGGAACAGTTAGTTTGCTGGTAGATGCTTCCTCTGGTATGCATTCCAGGTACTCTCCTTACTATATAAGAAGAGTGAGGATATCAGCTACCGATTCTCTTTTCCAAATGCTTCGTGACCAAAAATTCCCTTTTATTCATCCTGAAGTTGGGCAAACCGAAGACAAGGCCACTACTTTTGTTTTGGAATTTCCAGTAGCCGCTCCCAATGGTTCTATCTTCCGAAACGACGTAACAGCTATTGAGCAGTTGGAGCACTGGAAAATGGTTAAGGAAAACTATACCGAGCATAATCCTTCGGTGACAGTTACGGTTGACGATGACGAATGGATTAAAACTTCGCATTGGCTTTATGAAAATTGGGATATTTTAGGAGGATTATCTTTCCTGCCAAAGCAAAAGCACGTTTACAGATTGGCTCCCTTGGAAGAGATAACGGAAGAACGTTATAAAGAAATGGTTTCGCAGCTGCCCGAAATTGATTTTTCCCAAATCATTGTTTATGAAAAAGATGACGAAACGCAAGGAGCTAAAGAAGCTGCTTGCGTTGGCGGGGTGTGCGAGATTGATCCTGAAGAAGGAAGCGTAGCTGCAGTTAGTCCTTCTAGAGTTTTAGTGTCAGAATAGCCATCGTTTTTTTCTTCTTTGAAATGATACTTCTCTTTACTGGCAATGGCAAGGGCAAAACAACGTCAGCTATTGGCCAGGCGATAAGGGTGATTGGGCAAAGGAAAAAGGCTGCGATTTTCCAATTCATCAAAAGCAAAAAATGGCCTGCAGGTGAGGATTCTGCCCTTTTAGTTTTTGGAAATAAATTAAAATTTTTCAAAGGCGGTAAAGGGTTTGTAGGAATAATGGGAGACAAGCTCCCTTTTTTTGTTCATAAAAAAGCGGCCGAGGAAACTTTAAGAAAAGCGAAGAAAGAAATTATTTCCAAGAAATATAGCTTGGTGGTTTTGGACGAAATTAACGTTGCTATTTCTTTGAAGCTCGTTACATTAAAGGAGGTATTAAAAATTATAGAATCAGTGCCAAAAGAAATGGACTTGATTTTAACTGGCAGGGAAGCGCCAAGGGCATTAATCAAAAAGGCCGATTTGGTAACTGAATTTAAAGAAGTAAAACATCCTTTTTCAAAAGGCGTTTGGGGAAGGAAGGGAAGGGAGTATTGAGCTTTGCTCAGCGGACTCACTCAGGGAGCACGCAATCGGCTAAAGTGGTAATAGTTCTTTTATCCCCGCCGTTGCTATATCTCCCCAGCCCTCTATGCTTAGATGAAAGTACAATGTGCCAAGAGGGCTGGGTGCGATATGCTCCCCTCGCGAGCCCCGCTTCGCTTAAGGGTTGATGAAAATTTGTTTCCTCTTGACAAAAATATA
>ERZ1292623.3828-Hain-H51-01um-R1-3828-length-12645-cov-8_pt1 | contig 12645 bp, 11 predicted proteins | sample MGYA00564398_ERZ1292623 | MGnify/ENA primary metagenome ERZ1292623 (study PRJEB36523, sample SAMEA6512633) | groundwater metagenome | collected 2019-01-07 | study: AquaDiva: Metagenomics assemblies of 32 groundwater samples | reverse complement strand
GCGCAAGGGTCGCGTGCAAGGTCGCCTTGCTCAGCTTTTCCCCGGACCGCTGCCCCATTTGCTCGGAAAGGTGTTTCTTGAACGCCACCGCCTGCTCGAAGTGGAACGCCTTGAAGTCGCGGTGCTTGGTATCCACCTCGAAGCGATCCAACGCCTTCGCCACCGCGTCCACAGATGACTCGCTAAGGCGCTTCGCTTCCTTCAGGTAGGTGAAATACCGGCGCTTGATTCGTTCATTATTGGCGTTGTGTGTTGACATGGTTTTACACCCCCTGTCGCAAGTCACTGTTCACGGAGGGTTGATCGCCCTCCCCTATGTGTCGCAATGCTTGCGGCATCGTGATGTCCAGGCGACCGTGAATCTGCTCCAACTTGGCCAGGCTTGCGCGGCGGTTCATGATCGCGTTGCAGTCGGGGCAGATCGCAATGAGGTTCCCAAGCGTTTCGGTTACGGGCCTGTATTCCACCATGTCACCGGCCGGCGTTTTCGGTGCCCGGCATCGGACGCAATAGAGTTCACCCGGCTGGCACGGCCGCTTGTTTTTAACCCGACGTGCCTGAAGGAACGCAACAAGGTCTCGCCCGAGTATCAAAAAGGGCCGCTTCTGATCGCTGGTCGGGAGCCCCCGCTTGATCCACTCCCGCACGGTGTTCCGGTGAACACTGAACAAGTTGGCGATCTCTTCCACGCTGTAGTTCCGGTGGATTTTGGCGAGGCGCGGGTTCGGATGGCGTGTTGCCATTCACGCAGTCGCCTTGCGGCTCGCTTCAATTTGCCGCTGTAGCCATTCCTGGATTTCAGCTTCCACCCAACCCACGGCGCGGGCGCCCAAGCTCACGGGCTTGGGAAACGTACCATGCGAAACGCGAAGGTAGATCGTGCTGCGGGATAATCCCGTGCGGGCCTTGACGGCGGGAAGCCTCAGTATGTTGTGCGTCATCTTCAAACCTCTCTAAGCGATAAGGAACTTGATGAGACGCAAGGTAATTGGGCGATTTGGGCGATGAAACGCCCGGACCAGACCCACCGTAGGCATAGTCTTTCCCTATAAATCAAGGTGGTGGGCGTTGCGTGGATGGCCGCGCTAGGGTCGGTACGGTGCAGCCCCCACAGGGAATGGCGGCGAAAAACGGCGGGTTTGCGGCTGGACGAGTTGGGCGGAATTTTTCCGCCCAACTTTCTACATCGGGTATCCTATTTCTGTGATCGATGAGGCGTGAAATCAGCCATGCCTAGGCTACCCCCGTCCATATTGATTTGCCTCAGTGAACGACGGCTTTCGGGAACAGCGAACGGCCGGAGGCGACCCAATACAGTCGTTCAGGTAGAATTGATACGTCCCCTATTCGCGGGTCAGGAAAAACCGGGTCGGAGAGATTTTCACCTAATTATTACCAACTATTGTTCTCTAACCCGGGTTTTCCTGCGCCCCCAATTATTCGGTTTATACAAAAGACGCGGACTTGCACGAGTGTCCGAATTAAGCGATCTTGTCATCTGGCTGAAAGAGTGAGACGAGAACAATGGTGACAAAGGAAGTTCTGGCCAAACTCGTGGCGAATGCCACCGTCAAGGACCAATACAAGAAACAAATTACCCGAATCAAAGCGCGTCAAGAGCAGACTGACAAAATCGCTGAGGCGGTTGATGGCGCAATGAAAATGTTGCCCACAGCGTCAACCGGATCGTTGGTTATTTACGGAGACCCACAAAGCGGCAAGACAGAAATGATGATTTGTCTGACCGCTGCGCTCCTCGACCACGGCTACAAGACAATCGTTCATCTGATGAATGACAGTGTCGACCTGCTCATGCAAAATCTTGACCGTTTTAGACTTGCGGGCCTCGCCCCAGCACCACGAAACTCTACGGATCTTGCAAATTCCCCATTGATCGTTGGACATAGCGCGATCATTTTCTGCAAGAAAAATAAGAAAGATCTTGAGAAGTTGATCAAGGCGCTAGAGAAGTCTGGCCCCGTCATAGTTATTGATGACGAGGCCGACTACGCAACGCCGAATGCAAAAATAAACAAAAACGAAAAGACCAAGATCAATGAGCTTGTCTCTAAGCTCCTCGGCAACGATGGAAAGTATATAGGCGTCACGGCGACACCCGCTCGACTCAATCTGAATAACACTTTCAATAATAAGACGGAGACTTGGATACATTTTGGTCCGCACGACGCCTATACGGGCCAAGATCATTTCTTTCCGCAAAGTGGAGCACTGCCATACCGGCTGACACAGCTTTCAGGAACCGGTTCCGCCGCCGATGCACAGAACGCGCTCGCTCGATTTCTTGTCACGGTGGCTTACCTAAACACAACAGCAACTAAAAACAACCAGCCCGAGAAGAACTATAGTTTTCTGGTCCATACAAGTGGCAAGACCGATGATCACACCACCGATAGGAAAAACATCGAAGGAGCGATGACAGCTCTTGTTGGCGGAGCTGGTACCGATTTCGAGACATTTCTCGGGATCATTTACCGCCAAGCGAAGACGCTATATCCGGACATCGACCCGGAAACACTAACCATGTACGTCGTTGCCAATGCATCACGCAGTTCATTCGTAGTTCTCAATAATAAGAGAGACCGCGCGTCCGCCGGCGACAAACCAACCGTGCCGACGTGCCCTTTCACCGTAATCATTGGTGGCAATATCGTTTCTCGCGGTGTGACATTTCCGGACCTTTTGTCGATGTTCTTCACACGCGACGTCAAGTCAAGGCTCCAGCAGGACACGTATATCCAGCGGGCGCGCATGTTCGGAGCGCGGGGAAAGTACCTACAACACTTTGAGCTAACAATCCCGCAACAACTTTACGCCGACTGGCATCGCTGCTTCGTCTTTCATCGACTCGCGCTCCAGGCGATTAAAAACAATAAAATTTCTCCGGTTTGGGTAGGAGATCCACGAATATCAATCGCCGCGTCTTCGAGCATTGATCGCGGAACCGTCGATCTCAACAAGGGCGAAATGTCGTTTCAGATTTTCGATTGCACAGACTTGCCAAAATTGGATGCAATCGTTAAAGCCAATCCGACGTTGCCTGAAACGCTAAAGACGCTCGCTGCGAGCGTAGGCGAAGCTTTGCCGGCATTTCTGGTCGAGTACATTGAGGCTGCGCTTAAGGTGATGCCGGGCACGCTTGCCATACACACAGCGAGTTCCATCGAAAACTATAAGAAGAGTGCCGACCTCGATGCTATATCACGTACAAAGGGCTTTATCGGAAATCCTCAACTGGAAGAGGGAAAATTTCCGAATGCGATCCACCATGTGAAGATTTTCCACAACGGAAAAGGAAAGGCCCGTGTGTTTTACAAGAATCTCGGCGGTGTTCAATTTGTTCAGAACCAGATTTGAGTTGAAACAGGATATTTGTCACATGCTGATGTCGCACAACAAGACCATCGTCGAAACACTCGGACGTAGCCCGATCCATCCATTTCCAGCGCGAATGGCACCCGGCATCGCGCTCGAAGCCTTGGGCGAGAGCAAGACCCCGCTTCGCGTGCTTGATCCGATGGCTGGATCTGGAACCGTGCTTGCCGTTGCGCGCGCCTCTGGGCATCGAGCCTTTGGCATTGACTTAGATCCGTTGGCGGTGCTGCTCGCCGGCGTCTGGACGCGAACCGTCGACCCCAATCGGGTGAGGGACAAGGCCGCTGAGGTGTTGGATCGAGCCCAGATGGTGTTCGCCTCGCTGACTTTGGGGCAGGCATATCCGTCGGGGAGCGATGACGAAACTCGAAAATTTATACGATACTGGTTCGATGATTACGCACGCCGACAACTGGCTGCGCTCTCGGCAGCTATCAATCGTGTACACGATGAAGTAACACGCGACGTGCTTTGGTGCGGGTTCTCGCGCCTCATAATTACTAAACAAGCCGGCGCTTCACTCGCTATGGACCTATCTCACAGCCGGCCGCATAAGGCGTTTGATTACGCGCCGGTCAAGCCTTTCAACAGGTTCACCGCAGCAGTGGATACAGTCGTTTCAAATTGCCCGCAGCCGGGAGCGGGACCTGTTGGTCCTGTGGCCGTGGTCAAACAGGGCGATGCCCGCCAACTATGCATCGAAAATAATTCGATTGATCTGGTATTGACCTCGCCGCCGTATCTTAATGCGATCGACTATATGCGTTGCAGTAAGTTTTCGCTCGTTTGGATGGGATATAACGTGAGCAAGCTCCGAAAGATTCGCTCCGAGAGCGTAGGGTCGGAAAAATCGTCACAAGAGGCTATGGACGCCCGATGGGTAAGTTCGGTGATTAAGGAGCTTCGGCTTAGACCTAAGCTCGCTGATCGTGATCATGCATTATTGTCACAGTACGTATGGGATATGGGTCGCGCATTGGCGGAGGTTTCGCGAGTGCTACGGTCAGGTGGCCGCGCCGTTTACGTGGTAGGCGATTCAACCGTGCGAGGAACATTTGTTCGCAACTCCGCGATCATCGCGGCTGTTGCTGAGAACCACGGCCTTTTGCTAGCTTCGCGACAGTCGAGATCATTGCCGGCGAATCGCCGGTATCTGCCACCCCCCGAACGAACCGGCACTAATGCCGCGATGAATGGCCGAATGCGACGAGAAGTGGTCATGGTCTTCGACAAGATTACGGCAGCTTAAGGGAGTCGGAGCAGCGAAAGCATCTGCGACGTGAATTAGGAATGTCCTAATTCATTCCTTAAATATCTCAGTTATTCTTATCTTCATGAATGCATTCAGGGTCTTGAAAGCATGCTCAACCAAAAACAAATCTCTCTTGAGAGTCGGATCTTTTCCGCCGTGAAATAGATTATTTCTGACCCCGTACCAGAACTCAATCATATTTCCCCAATCGTCCAATGAATGGATTACTCCTTTCTCAATATAAGCTTCTTCAAGAAGCTCATCTCCCGATATATTCCACCACCTATCAATTTCGGGATGGTCATAGTCCCTTGATGAATTATAAAGTGGCTGTCGTTTTAATTCTTCGATAAGCGCAATCCAGGTATTCTGCAAGCCAAACTCAGAGTCTTTATTTATTCTATCCAAGTATTCTCTTTTCAGCCCTTCATCTCTCTTCAGAATCTGAATCGCAGCCCTGTCGGTATTGGCGTCAACGGCAACGCGGCTTTTTATGCAAGCAGAAAATGCAAGATACTCAAATATATATTTTGAAAAATAGTCTCCTTGCATTGCCTTTTTATGCCAAGCGATGATCAGGGCATCATAATTACCCAAAGAGTCTCCTATCATCTCAATCGTAGTGCCACATGCCTTGCATTTGTACTCGACTATTCCTATTTGCCACGCGCCCATATTCCCGGACAACTCAGCGGCAAAATAGTCTGCCATCTGCCCCTCAGTGGCATTTTCATCCAGCTCAGCCATCTCCAAGCGCCGATCGACCTTCAGCATGTGCTTTCCACATTCGTTGCACTTCATTGTGTATTCCTACTTAGGATGGAAAGTATTACCCGATTTTACACGGGACGATAAAGGGGGCTTAATTATTCTCACGTGATCGCCCATTGACCTCTCCTGGCCGGTTTGTGACGATCCGGTAATAGGCCCCTCAATCACAAAACATCGATTTTCTATCTTGATACATCCAAGGCCCTATCTGGCAACTCAATCACGGAAATCGGCTATCTCTTACTTCTTCATGTGTTTGCGGATGGTCTCGGCATCGCGGCCTTGGGCGACTTCCATCTTTTCGATCTGTAGGGAACACCAGGTATCAGACTTCTTCAGGTTCTTTCTTTTCAGCGTCCGGTATTCCTTCCGCCAGCTTTCATACATGGCCTGCGTTCCCAGCTTGCGTGCTTCGCGCTTGGCGTTGGTTGGCGTGTAGCGGTTGTCCGCCGTGGTTGCGGCATCCACCAGTTGGCGGATCATGACTGCATCCAGCGAATATGCGCCGTCGTGATAGCCGATCAAATCGGCCAACGGCACCGCGTTGTTTCCGGCAGCCACGGCCAAAACGCCATCGGCTTGCAGGCATAGCATCTGGCTGCGCTTGTCACCGGTGGCGATGCCAATGTTCCACAGATCGGCGCGGGCCGCTCGCTTATCGCTGCGGCGCAACCCAAGGCTGGCCGCGACAAATCCGCACACGGCATCGGCGCTGCACCGCCACTGGGTCAGCATCGCGGTGGGTACGGGCACACGGTTAATGTCGCTGCGCCTGTCGCAAACGATGAACGATGCCGGGCCGCGTGTCGTGGTGGGTGGGGTGTGCACTGGCATCACACATTCGCGCTCGCAACCCGGACATGTCGCGCTGGAGGCCGGACGCGCCTTTGCAAGCAGCCCCTGTGACTTCAGGGCGGCGACCGCCGCGTTCGGCCACTGGCTCAATTCAGCGTCATTGACCAGTACCGCAGCGCCCTGCCCGGCGCCCACGCGCCCCAGCAGCTCGATCAGCGCGGCTCGTGGCGTCATGCCTCAACGGCTTCCACTTTTTCCGCCGGTTCCTTGGGCTCGATGCCGGAGGCTTCCAGCATGTCGTGCAACTTCAAGTCCTGCTCGTCGTACTTGAGCGAACAGGAGTTGGGATGGCCGATGCGGATCGTCACCGCCTTCGGCGGCTTGTTGCCATCCAGCAGAACCGAAGCCGCAAGCTCCACCTGGGTGATGTTGTACAGGTGCAGCGGTATGGCCTTGCCGATCTTGTCGAGCAATTCGTAGACCGCATCGGGGTTGTTGGTCGCATCCGCTTCGAGCGTGATGCGGTCGCCCTTCTTCACCTTGGACGACAATCGCAGCTTCTTTACCACCACGTCCTGAATGCCACTGCCCACGTCGCAGATAAAATCGAAGCCTTTCTGGCGCAGCGGATTCAGGTCGTACACGCGCCCGTCTTTCGGGTCGGGCGGCAGCTCGGGGAGCTTGAGAATCGCCGTTGCAAACATGCCTTGCAGCGGCTCGATGGCCTTGTGCGAGCCGCGGAAATTCAGGTCGAGCGACCCCTCCTTCCGCGAGTAAACGTAAATCACCTCGAAGGCCGGATTGTGCGGCCGGCGGCCAAACTGGCCGTCCACCCATTCGATGCTTTGCTGCGAATAGTCCTCCGGATAGGCAAAGAAATAATCCAGCTCACCACGGCGAAAGGGCTCCACAACGCAGTTGTTGCCCCGTCCCTCGGTCTGGTGAAAGTAGGTGCGGATCAGGCCGGCCAGTTCACGAAGGCTGGTGTCGTCCACGGCGGCCGGAACATGCGGCAGGTTCTTGCGTTTGCGCCAATATGGCAGCGTGTCCGCATGATAGAAGCGGCTCGCACCTTTCCAGAATTGATTGTGATCGAGGAATGTCACCATCGCCCGCTCGAAATGGTTGGACAGCGCCGCGAGTTTTTCGACAAAACCGGTGCGCGCATCCGCGTCATTCGCCAGGTGCCATTCCGCCTCGTCGATGATCGCCCGAAAGCCCTTCTCACAGCTCAGTTCAAAAATGTCCCGAAACTCCGCATCCATCGCGTTGCGCTGTTCGTCAGGCAAGTTCAGCCAGGCCACGAACAGCGTGTCCGGTTTGCCCTCCTTCATGGCCGAGAAATCCAGATCGCCGAGCAGCCCCCGCCCCTGAAAGTAACGGGCGAGCAGGACATTCGGCATCTGCCGGAAGAAGTCTTTGGTCGAGTAATGTCGGGCCATGCTTCGCCTCCTTGGCGTGAGGTGATCTCCATTGGATCATGCCGGATTTTACAGTACATTACAGTACATTCGCAGCATGCCGACTGAGAGCGATCAATGGCCACCGCCAAGACCACCACGCTGACTTTTCGTATCGAACCGGGACTGAAAGAGGCGTTGCGCACGGCCGCCGACCGCGAGCACCGTTCCATCGCCAACATGGTTGAGGTTTTGATCCGGGACTATTGCGGACGTAACGGCGTCACGATTCCAGAACAGGGCACGTTGAAGGTGGCGCGCGGCCGTCTCGCCCGGAACCGATAACAGACGAAGGACTGCTTAATGACCGACCCAATCAAGGCCATCGCCGAATCCCCCAGCCCCGCCGACGAGCGCCGCGCACAGCTCACCGCCCTCGTACCCGAAGCGTTCTCGGAAGGCAGGCTTGACGTGGCCGCGCTCAAGCGCGCCCTGGGTGAAGAGGCCGTCATCGAAGGCGGCGAACGCTACGCCCTCACCTGGGCAGGCAAGGCCAACGCCTACAAGGTGCTGCAAACCCCCTCCACCGCCACCCTGCGGCCCGAGCGCGACAAGTCGGTGAACTTCGACCAGGCACAGCACGTCTTCATCGAGGGCGAGAACCTGGAAGTGCTCAAAGTCTTGCAGAAGGCGTACTTCGGAAAGGTCAAACTCATCTACATCGACCCGCCCTACAACACCGGCTCGGACAGTTTCATCTACCCCGACCGTTTTCAGGAAAGCAAGGAAGACTACCTGCGGCGCATCAACGATCTGTCGGACGACGGCACGCTGATGCGCGAGGGCTTCTTCCGCAAGAATAGCAAGGAGAACGGCCACTATCACAGCAACTGGCTGTCGATGATGTTGCCGCGCCTCTACATTGCTCGCAACCTCCTGCGTGAGGATGGGGTGATCTTCGTGTCGTGCGATGACAATGAGGTGCACAACCTGCGGTGTTTGATGAACGAGGTCTTCGGTGATGAGAACTTTGTAGCCCAATTCGTATGGAAGGCGCGACAGTTCACGGACGCACGTGCAACGACAAAGGTATCGACTGACCACGAATACATAGTTGCCTATTCGCGCACGTCGGATTTTTCATTGCGTGGCGTGGAACGCGATGAATCAAAGTTCGCCAACCCAGATAACGACCCTCGCGGTCCCTGGATGAGCCGAAGCGTGCTCGGCCTTGCGACCAAAGACCAGCGTCCAAATCTTCATTACGACATAGTTGAACCTGAAACTGGCCGAATCTTTCCTCCCAACCCCGCCACCGGCTGGCGATACTCTGAGGAAAAGATGAAGGTGATGATTAAGGAAGGACGCGTGCTTTTCCCGGCCAAGGACGATGGCCGCCCGCGCGAAAAGAAATTTCGTCAAGAAATGCAATCTGAGTTCATATCGTTCCGAACCATAATAGATGGCATCCATACGGCGGACGGGACTCAAGAAGTTAGAGAGCTATTCGGCGCAGAAGTATTTCCGTTCCCGAAGCCTTCAGAGCTTATTGCACGGATTGCAGAACAGGTACTTGAGGATCAAGACATCTTTGTGGATTTCTTCGCCGGTTCTGCGTCCAGTTTTGACGCAATAGCGCGGTTGAATGCTCGAAACGGAGTTGTGCGCAGATCGGTTCTTGTGCAATTACCCGAACCAGTCGATTCGGAAGGTGAAGCCGCCAAGGCCGGGTACTCAACCATCGCCGATATTTCCCGTGAACGGATTCGCCGTGTCATAACGCGCACGCGGCAGTCAGCACGATCTTGTGAGTACGGATACGAAGGACATAGGGTTTAAGTCGTTTAGGCTTGCCCCCTCCAATTTCAAACAATGGCGCGGCGACGGCATCGACACCCCCGAGCAACTGGCGGAGCAAATGCAGATGTTCGCCAAGTCTGAAAAGGAGGGCGCGCAGGTCGAGGACATACTCTGTGAGCTGCTGCTGAAGTTCGGTCAGGAGCTGACCGCACCAGTTGAAACGCTGGATGTGGCCGGTGGCAGGGTGTTCGCTATCCACCAACGCAAGATGCTGTTCGTGCTGGAGCCGTTCGCGGAGGCCATGATTCAGCCGCTGGTGGACATGAAACCGCGCGAGATCATCGCCATTGACGGCGTGTTCCACGATTCGGACACGTTGAAAACCAATCTGGACCTGCAATGCCGCGACGCGGGCATCAAGTTTACCTGCCTGTGAATGCGCGACTATGAAGCTGCAATTCGACGCCAACCAGGACTTTCAACTCGAAGCCATCCGCGCCGTGGTGGATCTGTTTGAAGGCCAGCCGGATGCCTCGCAAATCGCCGTAACGCGAGATGACGAGCTATCGAGCCTGAAGCTCACCGAAACCGGCGTGGCAAATCAACGTGTGATCGACGATACGCAATGGCTGAAAAACCTGCATGCGGTGCAGAAGAATCACGGCGTTGAGCCATCCGCCGCGCTGGAGCAAATGGCGCTGGACGACGGCACGCCGGTGGGCGCGTTTCCCAACTTCACGGTCGAAATGGAGACCGGCACGGGTAAAACCTATGTCTACCTGCGCACGATTCACGAGCTATCGAAGACCTACGGCTTCAAGAAGTTCGTCATCGTGGTGCCGTCGGTGGCGATTCGCGAGGGCGTGCTGAAGAGCCTGCAAATCACCAAGGAACACTTGCAGACGCTCTACGACTACGAACGCACCGAGTTCATGGTGTACGACTCGGCCAAGGTCAACCAACTTCGCAACTTCGCCCTGTCGGATGCGATTCAGATTCTGGTCATCAATATCGACGCCTTCGCCAAGGATTCGGCCGAGGCGAACGGCAATGGCGAGGCGGGTAAGGGCCGCAAGAAGTCCAAGGGCAACGTCATCAACCAGGTGCGTGAAACCGGAGTGGCTCCCATCGAGTTTATCCAAGCCACGCACCCCATTGTGATTCTGGACGAACCGCAGAATCTGGAAACCGACATTCGCAAGCAGGCCATCGCACGCCTGAACCCCTTGTGCACGCTGCGCTACTCGGCCACGCACCGCCACCACTACAACCTGATCCATTCGCTGGACCCGGTGCGCGCCTACGAGTTGGGGCTGGTGAAGCAGATCGGTGTGGATTCGGTGATCGAGCTGAGAGACGCCAACCAGGCTTTCATCGAGGTCGAGAGTTTCAGGAAAGGCGCTCGCAGCGTATCGGCCAAGCTCACCCTATGGGTCAATCAGGCCAGCGGCCCCGCGAAAAGGACCGTGACGGTCAAGAACGGCGATGACCTCTACGCCGAGAAGTTCTCCAACAAGCGCGAGATTTACCGCGACGGCTTCATCGTCAATGAGATTGACGCGGGCGAAGGCTATGTCACCTTCGCCAATGATATACGGGTGCGCCTGGGGCACCCTCATGGCGCACTGACCGATGCCATTTTGCGCTTGCAGGTCGAGGCCACCGTGCGCCGCCACTTCGAGAAGGCGTTGCGGTTGCACCCGATGGGTATCAAGGTGCTCTCGGTGTTTTTCATCGACCGGGTGGCGAACTATCGCAGCTATGGTGAGGACGGCACTACGGCCAAGGGCAAGTTCGCCGAATGGTTCGAGGAGGTTTACGAACAGTATCGCGCCAAGCCCGACTATGCCGGGCTCATGCTGCATGAGGCGGCCCAAGTGCATAACGGTTATTTCTCGCAGGACAAGCGCGCTGTTTCTCCGTTCGAGACCGTGACCGGCAAGACCAATGCCGATGCGGAGGCGAGTACCTTTGAACTCATCATGCGGGACAAAGAGCGCCTTCTGGACCTGAGTGAACCGCTCGCCTTCATTTTCAGCCATTCCGCGCTGCGCGAAGGCTGGGACAATCCCAACGTCTTCCAGATTTGCACACTGGCCGAATCCAGTTCCGATATAAAGAAGCGACAGGAGATTGGCCGCGGCCTGCGCCTGTGCGTGAAAAGTATTGGCGATGAGTTTGTGCGAGTCCAGGACCGGGGCATCAACCGCCTGACGGTAATCGCGAACGAGAGCTACGAGGATTTTGCCAACCAGTTGCAGACCGAGATGGTCGAAGCCGGCGTAAAGTTCAAGCCCGAAATGGTGCAGAACGAACGCGACAAGGTGACGGTGCGACTCAAGAAGGGCTACGACACGGATAGCCGCTTTCTGGACTTGTGGGAAAAGATTCGGGCACGCACGCGCTATCGCGTCAACTACAGCACCGCCGACCTGACCAACAAGTCCGCGAAGCGGATCAAGGACAAGATGCCCGCCATCGAGCGGCCGAAGGTGGCACTGACCCGCGCCGACATTTCCATCGGTGCGTCGGGCGTGACCGGTACGCAGACCGGCTTTCGCACCCAGACCGTGGAGGCGAAGTACATCATGCCGGACTTCGTCGGGCAAGTGCAGGCCAAGACCGGGCTGGCGAAGTCAACCGTGGCGCGCATCCTACTCGATTCCGGGCGGCTCGCCGATGCCGTCAACAATCCGCAAGCCTTCATCGAGCACACGGCGGAAGCGGTCAACGCCGTGAAACGCGAAGTCCTGGTGGACGGCGTGGAGTATTTCAAGGTTCAGGGGTTGGCCTATGAAATGCGGCGCTTCGAGGGCGACGACTTGATGGACGTGTTCGCGTCCAACGTGAAGGCGGTGGAGAAGCAGGACAAGACGCTCTTCTCGCACATCGTCATCGATTCCAATTCCGGCCCGGAACGGCTGTTCGCGCAAGCCTGCGAAGACAACGACGATGTGCTGTTCTACATCAAGCTGCCGCGCTGGTTCCAGATCGAGACGCCGGTCGGAACGTACAATCCGGATTGGGCGCTGGCCTACCGCAACGACCAGACCTTGTACTTCGTCGCCGAGACCAAGAAGACCGGTAGCGGCGATCATGTGCAGCTCGATTTGCTGCGGCCCATTGAAGAGCTGCGCATCGAATGCGGCAAGCGGCACTTCAAGAACTTCGAGGAGGTGCGTTTCCGGGTTGTTAGCTCTTTGACTGAGCTAGTGAGCTGATCCCGGACCGCCC
>ERZ1292623.3826-Hain-H51-01um-R1-3826-length-12651-cov-7_pt1 | contig 12651 bp, 16 predicted proteins | sample MGYA00564398_ERZ1292623 | MGnify/ENA primary metagenome ERZ1292623 (study PRJEB36523, sample SAMEA6512633) | groundwater metagenome | collected 2019-01-07 | study: AquaDiva: Metagenomics assemblies of 32 groundwater samples | reverse complement strand
ACGCGCCACTTTGCTATCTTGAAGTAGATGGCTCCGACCATTACCATCGCGAGAAGAAATGCGGCGATTTGGATATAGAAACCGAAAACCATTCCCAAAGACGACACAAATTCAATCATACCGAGCATGAATATCATCCCAGCTGGCATACCCATCATTTGACTCATTGCTTTGGCACTCTTTAACTTTGGTAGAGCGTGATAGATAAAGATTGCCGCGATTACTAAGCGTAAAATCAGAAAGGCAATGTCGCTATATTGATTAAGTTCGAATATCATATTTTTGAAATTATAATTTTAATTTTCATATCGACCATTGATTCTATTTTAACAGTTCCGTATCCGGATGTGCAGATGCCCAGGAAAACCAAAACGCTCCAAACGGATTGACGCGCTCGACCGTTCCATCGGCTTTCTTCTCAAAAAGCCGAACCGCATCAATCTCTTTTTCATATCTTGCAACAATGGTCTTTCCTGCAAACTGATCCGTCAACTCGCCAGCTTTCTTTACTGCCTCCGGTAAATACGCTTTTGCTTTTCCATTTACCACAATGCCGAGCACAAAATCCTTATCACCTAAACGATCATCTTTTTTGCTGACAGGGAAATATGTTCCCGGGGTAGTGTAATAATCGCCATAGGGATCTTGGCCATAGAAACGTGTTGTCCCGGTGTCACGGGATAGTACAGTGCCTTGAGGATGCTGTTTCTTAAATTCACCGAATCTGGTCATGTCCGAAGGAAGCACTTTAAGCTGCGTGCCGGTCAATTCTCCGACAATCGCTTCTCCTAAAATCTGTGACCAAAGTGAGTCGGTTTTGCGGTCGTACATCACCAGATTGGAATTCCAAAGTTTACCGGATGTGCCGAACTCCACGCGTTCGCCCTGCACTACCGGATCAAACACAATGCCGGAAAGACAGAGAGGACAGTAGGTTATAAGGACCCGCTGGCCGTTTATGGTGTCGTTGACGATCTCATGCCAGACGAGAATCTGGAAAGGATAGAATCGTGCCGTTCCGTTTATATCCAAGGCGATACCTGGTTCGCTATCATTTAAAGACTTACTCGCTTCGGTAATGGACACAAACTTCGGATTATCAATGGAAGGAATGCCGTCCTTCGGCGGTCCGCCGCCTAAAATTTCATTGAGAGGAACGCTGTGTTTTACGCCGTCGGTTATTATAATATCGCCTTCTTTTTTCGTCTCTCCGCCTTTTGGCAAAGGAAAATCATTTTTGAACACTGTCTGCGACAGAGCGAATACCGCTACGGCTCCTACAATTATGACAGCAAGAATAATTATCCTTTGGGAATTCATAGAGTTTCATTTTTACAAATCCCTGCCTCTTCGCCGCCTTCCGCAGAAGCAAGTTTGCAAGGTTTATCATCAGGAACAGAGCTTTGGCTTTCAGGCGTGTTGACCTGCTCGATCAGAGATGTAATATCCGCTTCCCTGATATCGCCGGGGATAGTGCGTACCAGGTTGCCGTTTATATCTATTAAAAAGTGTGTGTTTGTATATTGAATTCCGAATGCGTTAGATGCTTGGCCTGAAGGATCAAGTGCAATAGGAAAGGTGATGCCTCGCGATGCGATAAAATCCTTCACGGCTGACTCCTTTTCCTGCAGATTAACGCCAATTACTTCGACTTTATCATTATATTTTTCGTAAAAACCATTGAGTTTCGGCATATCGCGTCGGCAGTTCGGACACCACGATGCCCAGAAATCAACCACTACTGGCTTTTTGCCTCTGAATTCGGAAAGTGAGATCGTGCCGCCGCCAAGTTTTTGGAGCGTGAAGTCCGGAGCCAAATTAGCTTTGGCTGAGTTAGCCGATACACTGTCATTAACTGAAGCAGTGCCGGTTGCCGGTGCATTGTTGCCGGACAGTGCCACGAATATCAAAAGACCTACTGCAACAACAACGATACCCCCGATAAGTAATTTATTGCTCATAGTCTTTTTATTTATTTGATATTTAGCAACTGCGACAATCCTTCCTTATCGAAGCCGACGAGAATCTTGCCGTCAATATCAATCACTGGCACACCCATCTGATTTGATTTTTTGATCATTTCATCCGCCGCGGCACGGTCAGCAGAGACGTCTTTTTCTTCGTACTGAACATTGTTCTCTTTAAAGAACGCCTTCGTCATTTTGCAGTACACGCACGTTGGAGTTGTATAAATGGTTACTTTTGGCATAGTTTTTTATAAATTAGTTAATAAAATTTATTTATTCGACTCTTTTAACAGCTTCACCAACTGCTTCGCGGTGGCGTTCTCGTGGTTAATCTCATAGCACACCATTTGTCCCATGCGCATTTTGAGCACCAGCCCGAGTCGCTCAAGCACGCGCAACTGCTGGGACGCGGCCGATACGGTAATATCGAACACGTTGGCGACATCGGTAACGCATATGTCGTGGTTATCCATCAGCATTCTGAAGATATTGAATCGACCGGAATCTCCAAGTGCTTGGAATACCAAAGGGAAGCCGGTTGTCTCACCGCTCATACTCGACTTGATTTCAGTTATTTGTTTCTTGGTTAACATATGGGTGTTGAAGTAATTATGCAACTACTTAAGTATAGTCTTGAGGAAATCTCATGTCAAATACTCGGCATGTGTATAACAAAAAACCCGTTCTCAGCGTATTAGCCAAGAGAGATGACCCCTACTCCCCACCTGTTTGCCCTTGTGGCGAGCTTTGTGCCAGAGGTAAGAGCTTTGCACCAATTGAGACACTGACGAGCCGTAAAACCATATTTGAGAGCGTGGGACGATTTGCTTAACTTCTCAAAAATTAAGCAAATATACCTCAACTATTCTCAAAAGTTCCTCGGCCAGCCGATCAGTAAAAGTAAAGACAACTTTACATGCTGTATTCGGATATGTATAATCAAACTATTCAAAATGTATGCAGGAATTAATAAAAAACGAAGTAAGTAAATACAGAGCACAAATCGGTGCAACGCAGGAAGACCTCGCATCCAAAGTGAACGTCAGCCGTCAAACGATCATTGCTCTGGAAAAGGGAAATTACACACCGTCGATATTACTAGCATTAAAAATCGCTGGTTTCTTTAAGATGCCTGTCGAGAAAATATTTAAAATATCCTATGAAAAATAACCTTAAAGAAACCCTCGTCACCGTAGCTCTGATTGCGATTGCAATCCTTTTGCTCAACCCTTTCCATTTTTGGATGCCGGACGTGATGGTGATGAGCATGCTTGTCGGAGCACTTGTCCTCTTTGGGATATTTGCAAGTTTTATCCTCCGAGAAAGGACGGTTGATGAACGGGACAATCAGCACAAAACACTTGCCGGAAGAAATGCGTTCCTTGCCGGATCAGGAATTCTTATGCTCGGCATTGTCATTCAAGGATACACACACTCCGTCGATCCATGGCTTGTCATTGCTCTCATCGGGATGGTGGTAGTCAAAATTATTACCCGCGCGTGGAGTGATAAGAATCTGTAAGTCTCTTTGTTTGATGTTATCCACTAGGACTAATGTAAAGGGTACTTTACATTAGTTTTTGTATTATATATACTTTATTTATCATTATTAACATTAATTAACTTAATATTTTATGAAAAAAAGCACAGGAATTATTATTGGGATCATTGCACTCGTCGTTATTGTTGGAGGAGTGTATGCAGTAATGAATAGAAGTGATGATGCAATGATGGCGAAAGAAAAAATGGAACAACAGGCCATGGAGGATAAGCAGATGGCTGAAGACAAGGCAATGAAAGAAAAAGAGGCGATGATGAAAGCTGACACAGCAGAGACCGATAGTATGATGAAAAAAGATGAGACAAGTATGATGGATAAAGGCGACACTATGATGAAGGCGGGCTCGTATGAATCATATGCACCAGAAAAGGTTACTCTAGCCTCCGCTACTCACGACGTCGTCTTATTTTTTAGAGCAAGTTGGTGTCCAACATGTAGGGCAGTAGATGCCGATATCAAAGCTAACATCTCAAAGATTCCGGGAAGTCTTGCGATACTTGATGTGGATTATGATAACTCGGCCTCGCTTAAGCAAAAGTACGGCGTTACCTATCAGCATACATTTGTGCAGGTCGATAAAGACGGAAATTTAATCAAAAAGTGGAGCGGTAGCCCGACCCTCGCGGCTCTCGTTGCAGAAGTAAAATAACATGTTGCTTCTCCTGATCTCATTTATTGCCGGGGTATTAACGGTGCTTGCGCCGTGTATTCTTCCGCTACTCCCGGTGATTGTCGGCGGCTCACTTTCCGACGGTGGAACAGGAGGGTTTAATAAAAAGAAGGCTTTAACTATCATCATATCTCTCGGAGTGTCGGTTATTGCATTCACGTTCCTGTTAAAAGCAAGTACGCTTTTTATTGGTATTCCAGAGTATGTGTGGAAATGGATTTCTGGGGGCATTGTAGTCTTTATTGGTCTCGTTACTCTTTTCCCATCGCTCTGGGAGAGTCAATTAATTGCACGACTCAGTGCAAAGTCTAATATTCTTCTTGGGAAGGGTGACCAAAAAAAGAGTTTCTGGGGCGATGTTATTGTAGGAGCCGCACTCGGTCCAGTATTCTCAACCTGTAGCCCAACATATTTCATTGTTCTTGCCACTGTATTGCCGGTGAGTCCTGCACTCGGAGTAGTTTATTTGCTTACATACACCATAGGGCTTTGTCTCTCACTCCTTGTAGTGTCAATTGTTGGTCAGAAGATAATGAACAAGCTTGGTATTGCCGCAAACCCTAAAGGGTGGTTTAAGCGAACGCTCGGAGTCATCTTTCTTATCGTCGGTATTGCTATTATCGGAGGGTTTGACAAAAAGACTCAACTATTTTTACTTGATTCCGGATTTTTTGATGTGACGAAAATCGAGCAAAGACTTTTAGAGAAAAATAATGCTCCAGAAGGTGAACCAGCAAAAGAAAGCTCCACGAGAAAAGACTCAAACTCTTATCTGTCCATTGAGCAGAAACAAGCAAAATATAAAAGGGTCCCTGAGCTCAGTTCTATCGATGGATATGTAAATACCGATGGAAAGCCGATCACTTTAGAGTCCCTCAAAGGAAAAGTAGTGCTTCTCGATATTTGGACTTACAGTTGCATTAATTGTCAGCGAACCATTCCGTACATAAATGAATGGTACACAAAATATAAAGACCAAGGACTTGAAGTTGTTGGACTACACACTCCCGAATTTGCTTTTGAAAAGGTACAGGCCAATGTCGAAAAAGCAGTTAAAGGTTTCAATATCAAATATCCCGTTGTTCTCGACAATGATTATTCGACTTGGAACGCACTCGGCAATCAGTTCTGGCCACGCAAATACCTTATAGATATCGATGGGTACATCATCTACGATCATATCGGCGAAGGTGCATATGAAGAAACCGAAAAAGCCATTCAACAAGCTCTCAAGGAACGTGCGGAGCGTATGGGTTTGGAAGACAAAGTATCAGGAGATATATCAAATCCAACGAGTGTAGTAATTGTTGATTCAAGTAAAGTAAAAAGTCCCGAGGTGTATTTCGGGTCATCTCGAAATCAATACTTTGCAAATGGAACCGCCGGAAAAGCGGGTGAGCAAATCCTCTCAATTCCTTCCATCATCTCTTTCAACAAACTGTATCTTGGAGGCACGTGGAATCTTGCTTCTGAATATGCCGAAAACAAAAATACTGCAAGTATAGTTTTCAGCTATGAAGCAAAAAATGTGTACATGACGGCTGGATCTGAAAACGGGGTCGAGATAGAAATCTACAAAGATGATGTGTTTGTAAAGAAAATAACTATCAAAGATGAACAATTATATTCTCTAATAGAAGGTGCTGATTATGGTAACCATACATTGCGTATCAAAATACTAACAGCAGGTCTCACGGCATTTACATTCACGTTTGGATAAAGAATCTAGTACAATTAATGGATAATGAATACACGCAAAACAATCCTTATCGCGACGATCAGCGGAGTTACTATACTCCTCTTTTGGTTCGCATATTACACCATCTCGCCACTTTTTAGGAATGTAAAGGTAGACGAAGCTTTACCTGCGACAAAGCAAGAGGAGACTCGAAGAACGCCGCCACAAGAAGCTCAAGCTACCCCGGTGCAAGTGATGGGTACCGCAGGACACTCTGCTTCAGGAACAGTGCGAGTCGTAGATGCAGACGGCAAACAGTACATCCGCTACGAGAACTTCAAAACCATCAATGGTCCCGATCTCTACGTCTATCTTGCCAAAGATTTGGATGCAAAAGAATTTGTAAGTCTTGGCTCACTGCGAGCAACAGAGGGCAATGTGAATTACGAAATTCCCCACGGTGTTAACCTTGCGGAATATAAATACGTAATGACGTGGTGTAAACGTTTCGGTGTTCTTTTTAATTATGCAGAAATTAAGTAGGAGAATCAAAGAAATTATTGTACACTTTATTCAATTAACCCAATAGAATATTTTATGAAAACTCTAAAATGCGATTTGTGCGAAGCAACAGCCGAAGGCGAGACATTCGAATCATGGATGCAAGCACTCATGCCTCATTATATGCAAGCTCACTCTGATGTAATGAACGATCCGAGTAAAACTAAGGAAGACCAACAGAAATGGATGGTTGAAAATAAAGCTAGGTTTGAAGCTGCCTAGACCAGATGAAAGGATTGCTGGCCAAGTACGAGAACCTGTAACCCCTGATTCCCCAGCTGTTTGCCCTTGTGGCGAGCTTTGTGCTGAGGGGAAGAGCTTTGCACCAATTGCGACACTGACGAGCTGTAAAACAAAATTTGAACCTTTGGGACGATTTGCTTAATTAAGCAAATATAACTCATTTCCCCGACTTACTCTCTTGCTTAATCGAATCCGGATCAGGTAAAGCAACCAGTAAATCCCAAAGTTGGCGGACGTTATCTTTCGTGTCTGCGGTTTCTTTGTGCACCACCTCAATCTTAAATTTTGGGTTCCTCTTTTTTCTCATTATTTTTTTGTTCGTCTTTAGCTTTTATCCTTTCCGCTTGCCACTGCTCAAACATGATTTCAGAAAGCTGGTAAAAACCGTCTCGTATCTCCTCGATTTCCTTGTCGGAGAGACTCGGATCATTTAAAAGTTCTTTTACGCGTTCAATGCTAAGCATAAATATGGCTCATTTAATTCCTTTTATGAGCTCAATATCGATCTTTTTACGATCAGCGTGAACGTAAGATATAACGTCCTCAGAGAATCCAAACATTCTATAAACCTTAGAAAGAATGGAGTAAGAAAACTTTGCGAGGCCATCCTGGGCATTGAGATCAGAGAAGTTAATTTTGAGATTTGTTTCCGAATCTGCGCCGATCGGATTCATACTCCAGCTATGAGGAAATGGGCTCTGGCTGGGAAGCTTTCCATCACCCAGGACATAATCATTGCTCATCCCGATGAACCCAAAATCGCACACCACGTCTTTGGATGCTTCACAGTCTTGAATCGCTCTTTTCAGTAAGGCAACGCTGTTGTAAGTAAACTCAATTAAAGCCGTCGTGTTTATTTCTGTACGATCACCTTTTAACGTGCTTTGACGACTTGAGTTTGCCCAGCAAAGGAACGATTCTGAAACTGCCCCTTGAATAATGATGTGTCCGTTTTCAAGAATTTTAACTCGCACAGCATCGTTGGTGTGCTCGACTCCATTCATTTGAATTGTATACTGCGCATTGCGGGGGAGACCCCAGCCTCCATATCTAAATCCCTGCATCTCACGCTCAAGATAATACTTCAGTGATCCTTGCTCGTTGGAAAATAAACTCTGAAACGAACACTCCTCTCCGCTCTCGTCGAAAATGGAGAAACTCATGTAGTAAAAAGGTTGAGGAAAAAAAGTTTCGGTTTGTTTTGTCATAGATGTTTTTTAACGTCATAACGCATCCCTAAAGATGTAGCTTTTGACGCTTTTCCTATCAACTTTTCTGTATTGTTCAGAATTCTGTCACCCGTTCCAGCTATATTTTTTAGATACTTTTCAAAATATATACCTTGATGCACAAGTTCATGCAGGTACTCAATGTGGTGCCTCACTCCTCGATCGTGTGTTCTGACGTAATACGCTACAAATTCACGATTATGAGCATCCCGTCTTACAAAATAGGGTCTTTCTTCTGAGTTGCCGCTTATAGAAATCAGCAAGAATTTTTTACCATTCGTTGCGGTAATCTGTTCGAACCCGACAAATGTGCCGATCGAGTTAGGATACACATATTCGGATAGCACAGAGTACATGTTTTCTGTCGAAGGAAAATCAACGAGCCCATCAGCTAATTTAACGTAATCCGCAAGTTCATTTTGGGCTTTTTCTGTTTTGCATCCAACAATCAAATAGCCACCGGTATTATTTGCAAAAGCTGTAATGTCTTTGCACAACTCGTGTTTATCTTTCGGATCACTCAAATTATAGAAAACCTCCTTTGCGTCAAAGAAATCGTTTTCAGCATGTCCAACCAATCGATCGAGGTCTTTTGAATCGACTATATCCTTAAATGATGAATTTGTAAGTGGCTCATTTTTCATGCTATTTCAGTTCAAAAACCTCCCATCCTTTCATAGACGAATCAAAAGAATACTTTGCGTTACGGTTTATTTTCCAGCCGTTAGGTCCGTCCTGAACGGCGATACCACCATCAAAACCTTTCCTGCTTTTAAGCCATGCTTGGAGTGCTTCAGCTTTATATTTTGTATCGTTACTTTCAGCAGTTATTCCAGCCTTGGTATCAAGGATATAGACTTTACCTTTTGTCTGGATGATCCAATCAGGATAAAAGAGTTTCTCCTTGTTCTCGTCCGGATTGTAATAAGAGATTGAGAAATATTCGCTTCCGGAGTCGCCATTTTTATACCACCAGGCGACACTCTTATTTTTCGCAGACTCAAGAAAATCAACAAACGCTTTTTCATTCGCGGCACCAAACATTCCTTTCTCAATCCAGAACGGCTCCATAGCCGACTTCTTAGTAGGGATAGATTCGTATTGGTTGGTAAAGAACAGTGCCTCACGCGGAATTTCAATATGCTCGATCCGCTTCGCACGAGCAGATTTTTTGTTTACTTCTTGCTCTCGGATAGAACGATAGGCCAGAAGTGCGTCGCCGATGACGGGAGCAAGAGCACCAGCTGGGCTTATAAGATCATTCACAATAGCTTTGTAAGCATCAGTGCGTGAGGCCCCCAGCTTATTCATAAGCCAGATATTGAGTGCAGTTTTCAGCTTTCCCCATGAGCGTTCAGGTGCAAATTTTCTATTCTCGTCCGTTTGCTTGGCGATTATCTTGAAGCAAAGCAGGTTATAGAGTCGCTCGAGGTCGTGCCGAGACATTTCTTGGTCATGGCTTCCGCCCTCCTCAAAAAGCTCTTTGGTGAAGTTGTCATAGTCGTCAATTTCAACACCGACAATCAAGCCGTTGGTTACTTTCGGTTTGAGGTCCAGCTTTTTGATATCGAGCTTATCCGCAACTTTCTTGAATGTCTGTTGGAACGAGTCACCAAGGTCATTGTAGTCGGCGCGTGTCATAAAGACTGATTCAAGTTTGATCGGCTTTATGTTTTTCTTGCGGTAGCTACCATTGATCGCTGGGCGATTTTCGGTCTTTGATTTGGCATATTCTGCCAAGACCTCATTTCGCTTATAGTTCGTATAGAGATAGCCAAGGTTGAGTTCGGGATGGGCAAAATGCGTTCCAAACGGCATACGCAATATGCGTCCTACGGTCTGAATAGCAAAAGTTGGATTCTTGATTTCGCGGAACATCACAAGTACGCCAGCTCGTGGACAATCCCAGCCGGTCGCGGCGGCCTGTTTGAATAGCAGGAATGAGACTGGAGAATTGCTTTTCTCCAAGTCCTCAAGATTCTCCTTTTCTTTTGAGAGCCATACGGCAATCTCATTCTCTTTCACACCTTTACGCTTGAGATAATCCAAAACAATCTGCTGTTTGGTCGTACCATTTGTTTCTTTCGTGGCTTGGTCGTCATTTGGCAATTGGATAAGCACCAATGGATTTACCTCGGCTTTAATATTTTTGTATAGATCAACAAGGTCCTGCCGTTTGTTGTAAGCAAGCTCCAAAAGCAATTCGTCTTGATCAAGTTTCTTGACTGCCTTTTGTCCCAAATCTTCTTCGGTTTGGAAAACAATCTTTTCTTTGATAAGTCCAGCCTCAACTACTTCGGATCGCTTTACTTCAACATAGCCGGCGGTGTCCGCACGGGTAGGAATGTATTTTGGTGTAGCAGATACCCGAAGCGTTATTTTCGGTTTGATGAGTCCGTCCACGACTTCAAGCGCGAGTTCCGTGTCTGAACCGATATGCTCCTCGTCGATGATTACGACTATCTTTCGACCATCGTCGTGAGTTTCGTTTATAAAATTATCGAATGTGAGTCCTTGCTCGTTTTCACGGCGAAGCTTTCGACTATCCTTTGTCTTACCTTTAATCTTTTGCCAGTTGATAAAGAAAACATCGTTTTTATGGAGCTTCCCACGGGAGAGGTCGTTTAGGTCAATCAAGTCGAGCTCAGATGCACCTCCATAGTATTCAAAGAGCTTCTTCTTGCTTTGTGCGTACGAGTCCTCGCTAAATGAGAACCATACGAATGCCACATCATTACCCTCAAAGCGCGGATCACTTACGATATCTCGTAAAAACTGTGCAAGCATAATCGTCTTTCCCGAGCCGGTTGGCGACTTGAAAACAAGTGGTGTGTTTTGATTTGGCAACTTCCAGAGCGAAAGAAACTCGTTCTTGAGTTTTGATACTGCGGTTTCCTGAAATGGTTTTAGTACAAACATATATTTTATAGGCGGTTTAGTTCCTTATATACCTCGAGGATCGGCTCGGGAATATCCTCGACTCGGATATTGGCGGAGGAATACTCGCCCTTGTACTCGTTCTTGCCCCAGCTAAACACATACAGCGCGACGGGCTGGCCTTTCTTTTCCAACTTAGCTATCAGTTCAGCAAGCTTTGTTTTATCCTCTTTGAAATAAATTGCGGTCATTCGCTCTCGTCCCTCGAAGATCTGCCACCAGTCGTTTTTCTCGACTTCATTCAGTGTGTCCTCGCGCACAGCGATCATCTCTCCGGCTTGGTAGGTAACTTTAACTTTTGCATCGTCCGAGATTTTCTTTAGCAAGCCAACGTTTATTAAATCTGTTTTGTAATAAGCAAAGTTTGCTGGAATACCCACTACTTTTTCATCCTTTCCGTTCTTATAGCCCTTTATTACTCTTTTAACTCGCTCATACGTTATTTCCTCGCAGATATTACTCTCATTATTCGTACACAAAACAAATTGCCGGTTGCCTCCATCGATTTTGTTGATTTCCAATACCGCATGTCCTGTTGTTCCGGAACCTGCGAAATAGTCTAGGACTTTGGCATTTGGACGATTACCAATAATTAATTCCAAACACTTTCTGACTGTGTGAATGGATTTAGGGAAAGGAAAGTCTTTTCCTGTGATTGTTTTCACCAAAGTCGCTCCATGTCTTCCGGCTTCTAGATCAGTTTCCGTCCAGACTGTTTTGGTCGTCGTATCTTCTTGCGTTAAGAAAATATCAAATTCACCCTTTGCTTCAACAGCAACCATTCTCTCAAGCTCATCATTCACTCTATCAAGTCCGAAATTCCAACGTCGTTCTACCCCATCCTGATCGATAGGCCATACCTCAATTTCGCCGGTGGCTAACTTGATGTTTTTACTTTTTGGATGAAAATCTTTCGCTGGAGCTTCTCCGATTCGAGAAATCTTCCCGTCTTTGACATAGACCGGATAAAACATCGTTGGTCGCGCTGTACGTGTTGAATTATGACCCCATCTTCGCATTTTTCTTAAAACTGAATTATCCTTTTTCGTGCGGGATATAGCCGATAGCCCTTTCGGGATAACGAAAAGAGCATACTCGTGGGTACGTGCGAAGTTATTTGTTATGTTTCCTCTCGGATTATGCACAAGAGTTATCGAAGTAACGTCATACGAGGGCATAAGCTGTTCGAGTAAAACCCGCAGATGATGTACCTCATTATCATCGATCGCAATAACGAGTACGCCATCTTCCTTGAGAAGGTTTTTTGCTAACACAAGCCTATTGGCCATCAAAGACAGCCATTTACTGTGTCTGTACTCATCATTTATATCAACGAAGTCATTGTTGTATTTCCAATCTCTAGCGCCAGTGTTATAGGGAGGATCAATATAAACCACATCAAATTGGCGACGGTGAGTGTAATTCAAAACTGCCAATGCGTGATAGTTATCGCCTTCAATTAAAAAGTTATTTGGGACTGAACCATCAATAAAGACTTTTTTGCCTTTTACCTCCTTAAGAATAGGAACATTCTCATTGCTCTCTAAAACAATGTCCTCGGGTTTGTGTTCCCAAACTAAACCATACTGACGACTCTTTTTAAGCCTCTTTACCTCGGCTTTCAAATCGGTTATTTCTTTTTGTAAGTCTTTTTCAGGCATAAATTTATTTTTTGATCACCTTACGGTCTTCCTCTTTGCCACCAATCCGAATGTAGTCCTCACAACTATCAACCCAAATTTTCTTGCACTTGCAGTAGGTAAACTTTTTATGGGTATTCCAAAAAATCTCATCTCCGCAATGAG
>ERZ1292623.3825-Hain-H51-01um-R1-3825-length-12654-cov-5_pt1 | contig 12654 bp, 8 predicted proteins | sample MGYA00564398_ERZ1292623 | MGnify/ENA primary metagenome ERZ1292623 (study PRJEB36523, sample SAMEA6512633) | groundwater metagenome | collected 2019-01-07 | study: AquaDiva: Metagenomics assemblies of 32 groundwater samples | reverse complement strand
AAAACTTTTTAAAGTTAAAAATCATTTAACAGGGAAAGAAATTTTCTCTACTCATCCATTTAAAGAGGGTAAAAAAATAATTACTCGAGAAGAATGGTTTCAAGACAATTGGGATGCGATGGATTATGGTGTTGATTATGATTTTTCAAAGTCTTGTTTACAACAATTAAATGATCTCAATGATCAAGTGCCAGTCTATGCTTTAAATGTTATTAGAATGGTGAATAGTCCTTATGCTTTCAATGCTAATTCTTTGAAAAATTGTTATTTGATTGTAAATGCAACTGCAGACGAAGATTGCATGTATGGTAATGGTGTTGATGATTGTAAAAATTGTGTAGATAATTCACATATTAATCATTGTGAAAGGTGTTATGAGTCTTTTTGGATAGATAATTGTTATCAATGTTATTTTTCTATGCGATGTATGGAATCTCACAATTTATATTTTTGTAGAGGATGTGTGGGGTGTAGCGATTGTTTTGGTTGCACAAATTTACGCAAAGCCTCATATCAGATTTACAATAAGCAATATTCTAAAGAGGATTATTTTAAAGAAATAGAGAAAATGAAGTTGGATACTTTTTCAGGACAGCAACAGGCTAGAGAAAAAGTCAGAGCATTTTGGAATACACAGATCGTAAAATATAATCAAGGAATTAAAAATGTAAATTCAAGTGGATCCTATGTGTCAAATTGTAAAAATGTAAATGATTGTTATCTAGTACGAGAAAGTGAAGATATGCGTTATTGTCAGTATTTACAAGTACCTAAAAATAAAGACAATTATGATGCGACAAATTGGGGACAAAATATAGAGCTCTGTTATGAAACAATAGAATGTGGTGAAAATGCTTATGGCAATAAATTTGTTAGAAATTGTTGGCCATCTTGTAGAAATCTTGAATATTGCGTAAATATGTTTAGTTCGTCAGATTGTTTTGGTTGCGTCGGTTTAAAAAAGAAACAATATTGTATTTTTAACAAACAATATACAAAAGAAGAATATGAAGATCTTGTGCCGAAAATCAGAAAACATATGGATGAAATGCCCTATATTGATTCACAAGGTCTCGTGTATAAATATGGAGAATTTTTCCCAATAGAATTTTCACCTTTTGGATATAACAACACTTTAGCAACCCAACATTTTCCATTAACAAAAGAAGAAGTAAAAAATAAAGGATACTCTTGGGTAGATATTCAAAGAGGGGAATATGCTATCACTCAAAAAGCCGAAGAAATTCCAGATTCGATAAACGAAGTTACAGATCAAATCCTAAGAGAAGTTTTTGAGTGTGGAAATTGCAAAAAAGCTTATAAAATATTAGAAAATGAACTTCTTTTTTATAGAAAAGAAAAACTTCCAGTGCCACATTTTTGTAGCGAATGTAGGCATGAGAGAAGAATTAGTGATAGATTAAAAATGCAACTTTATGAGAGGAATTGTATGTGTGCAGGAAATATAGATGAAACAAATCAGTATCAAAATACAACTACACATCATCATAAAGATTCTCCTTGTGGTGAACAAATGAAAACGGGGTACTCCCCAGAAGATCCAGATATAGTATATTGTGAAAAATGCTATCAGCAGGAAGTGTATTAGTATTTTTATACTATGAAATATAACGGCCGTGTGATTTTATAGTATGGACATTATAATATGATGTAGATTAAAAATTTATAAATACTACAAACTCTGCTATCGCAGAAAATAAAGTAAAATTAGAGTTATAGATATGGAAACAAAAAGTGAAAATAGAATACATTCGACAAGCTCAGTATCTACGATATGTCAGAATTGCAAACAAGATTTCATTATAGAATCGGAAGATTTTAATTTTTACGAGAAAATCAAAGTTCCTCCACCGACTTGGTGTCCAAAATGTAGAGCAATAAGGAGACTAATGTGGCGAAATGAACGTACGTTATATTACAATACTTGTGCTTTTTCAGGTAAGAAAATTTTTTCTATGTTTGATCCCGAAACAAAACTAGTCGTATATGATAAAGATATTTGGTGGAGTGATAAATGGGATCCAACTTATTATGGAATAGATTATGATTTTTCAAAACCTTTTTTTGTGCAATTTAGAGAATTACTTCAACGTGTGCCACTTGCAAACCTGGGCAATACAAATATGGTTAATTGTGATTATGCTAACCATAGTTTAGATTGTCGAAATTGTTTTTTACTTTATGCATCAATTTCAGCTGAAAATGTGCATTACTCAACTGGAGCAATTACAGTAAAAGATTCATTAGACTTATATAAAATAACTAAAGCTGAACAATGCTATGAAGATGTATTGTGTGCAAGTATTTTTAATACTCATTTTAGTTACGATAGTGATGAGTGTATAAATTCGATGTTTTTAACGTCGTGCCTTAATTTACAGAATTGCCTAGGATGTGTAAACTTACGTCATAAAAATTATTGTATTTTTAATAAACAATATTCAAAAGAAGAATATGAAAAAGTCCGCTTGAATTATGATTTAGGAAGTTATAAAGGTTTAGAAAAATTTAAAAAAGAATACAGTGAATTTTTAAAAACTCAATTTAGACGATTTGCTTTTATATATAAATCTGTAAATGTAACAGGAGATAATGTAATGACTTCTAAAAATAGTCGAATGATTTTTGATATTTTTGGTGAAGTTGAAAATTGTAAATATGTTTATCATTCAGGTATAAGTTTAAAAGATAGTTATGATGGATACGGAGCTGGAATGCGGACTGAATTTTTATATGAAAGTGTGGATACTGGAGCTGATGGATCTAAGCAATTTTTTTCTGTAATTAATCACGGATGTTTGGAGACTCACTATACTTATATGTGTTATAGCTCTAAGTTTTTGTTTGGTTGTGTAGGTGTTCGTAATAATAGCTATTCGATTTTAAATAAAAAGTACACTAAATCTGAATATGAAAATCTTTTACCAAAAATTATTAAACATATGAATGATATGCCATACATAGATAATAAAGAACGAGTGTATAAATATGGTGAATTTTTTCCTATGGAACTTTCACCATTTAAATACAATGAAACAATAGTTCAAGAATATTATCCTTTAGATGAAAATGTTATTTTAGAATATGGTTTAAAATTAAAAGAAAAAAAAGAAAGAAATTATAAAATTGAAATTAAAATAGAAGATTTACCAGATCGAATTAAAGAAGCGGATGAATCCATAGTAGGTAAAGTTATAGAGTGTGCACATAAAGGAGGGTGTAATCAACAATGTACAGAAGTATTTAAAATACGTGAAGATGAGTTGCAATTTTTAAAGAGAATAAATGTAGCCCTACCTAGATTGTGTCCCAATTGTCGTCATTTTGAAAGATTAAAAAAAAGGAATCCATTCAAGTTATGGCATAGAGAATGTATGTGTGAAAAAACGAGGCATTTTCACGGGGCAGGTAAATGTGAAGTAGAATTTGAGACACCGTATGCTCCAGATCGCCCAGAGATTATTTATTGTGAAAAATGTTATCAGCAAGAAGTGTATTAGTGTCATACTATAAAATAGTACGATCGTGTAGTTTTATAGTATGCTGTACATAAATTGATTGGAGATAAGTTTGAATTGTAGTAAAATAGATTAAAATAATATGCCACAAGCAAATCGAGTGCAAATAATCAAATATGCTCCTCCACCACCAGAGTTGCCAGTCTTTGGAAAGGTTAAGCCCGAGGATGTTTCTTTTATTGGACGGACTAACTATGTGGCTTCTCTTGAAGAGAAGAAATTTATTTTTGGCGTGAAGCGTGTAGATCGTCGAAGACATATGTACATAATAGGGAAGTCCGGTGTTGGAAAGACGAAACTCCTTGAACTTTTTATTCGCCAAGATGTGACTTATAATCACGGACTTTGTTTGATTGATCCACACGGGGACGTGATAGAAGCAATGCTAGACTATATTCCTCCGGAACGTATAGAAGATGTATGTATTATTGACCCAGCAGACATTGATTTCCCCGCATCATTCAATCCACTTGCAAACGTGGACCCGATGTTTAAATTTCAATTGACGCAAGGACTCATCGAAGTTTTTCAAAAACAATTCGGAGCGAATTGGACACCGAGACTCGAACACGTTTTTCGTTTTACTTGTTTAGCTCTCCTTGATTATCCACATGCGACGATGCGAGGGATGATATCAATGTTGACGGATAGAAATTACAGACAAAAAGTGGTGGAATATATTACGGATGATATGGTAAAAAGATTCTTCGCTATCGAATTTGCCGATTGGTCGGAAAAATTTGATACGGACGCTATCATTCCGCTGGTAAACAAACTCGGACAATTTCTCTCTGATCCATTACTGCGAAATATTTTTGGCCAAAAGCAAAATAAAATAGATATAAGTGAGTTAATGAATCAACAAAAAATAATTTTAATTAATCTTTCTAAAGGACGTCTGGGTGAAGAAAATTCTTCTTTCCTCGGTTCAATATTTTTGACGAAAATAAAACAAGCTGGAATGGAACGCGCGGGTATACCAGAAAAAGACCGTAAAGATTTTTATCTATACGTGGACGAGTTTCAAAACGTGGTGACACAAACTTTTGAAAATATTTTGTCGGAGGCCAGAAAATACGGCCTAAACTTAACTGTCGCGCACCAATACGTCGGGCAAATTATTCCAAAAGTGTACCAGGCAGTGCTCGGAAATGTCGGTAGTGTTATATCTTTTCGTGTCGGTGGTGAAGACGCAGTCAAATTAAAACCAGAATTTTCTCCGGTGTTTGATGTGAAGGATATGATAAACCTAGCAGTGACAGAATTTTATATCAAGATGACGATTGATGGTGAATCTTATGATCCATTTTCTGCTGAAACACTTCGAGTACTTCCTCCGACACATCCTTCATATAGACAAGAAATTATAGATGCATCACATAGAAAATATTCAATACCAAAAGGTGACGCACAAAGATTAATCGAAGAGGAAGAAATGACAATTATTCGAAGTACCGAAGAAAAAGCCATCATTGAAGGCAAAACAAAAAAAAGGAGAAGTACAGACGAAGAAGCTGAAGAAGAAGGAGAAGAAGGAGAAGAAGGGAACGAAATGCCAGAAGCAAAATCTTCACAAGAAGCTGAACCTATGATATAAAATTACCCGTTCTATAATTCTATAGAATATTAGAATGAAGCAAGAAATCAAAAACTGTCAAAATTGCAAGGAAGATTTCGTTATTGAACCGGAAGATTTTAATTTCTACACTAGAATGAAAGTTCCACCTCCGACTTTTTGTAGAGAATGTCGTTTGATAAGACGTGGAGCTGTCCGCAATGTTTCTAGCCTTCATCACAATATATGTAAATTGTGTGAAAAGAAGATAGTATCAGTTTATTCTACTGAAAGTAATTTCATAGTTTATTGTCGTGAATGTTTTATAAGTGATAAATGGGATCCAGAAGAATATGCACAGGAGTATGATTTTTCTAGACCGTTTTTTGTTCAATATATAGAGTTTTTAAAAAAAGTTCCAACTTTGGCATTGATGAATATGGGTGTATGTATAAATACCGAATACACGCAGTTTATATTTGATTCTAAGAATGCATATTTGTCTTATTCCACCACAGACTCTGAAGATATTTATTATTCTCAAAATGTTGATAAATCTCGCAATGTTTTTGATTCTTATATTGTTAGAAATGCTGATTCTATATATGAAAATGTAAATTGTGCTAACAATTATAATGTTTTCTATGCCCAATTTTCTAGAAATTGTATTGATAGTTGGTTTATATATGATTGTGTAAATTGTTCAAATTGTATTTTATCCTATAACCTAAGAAATAAACAATATTGTATTTTGAATGTTCAATACACAAAAGAAGAGTTTGAAAAAATAAAAAAAGATATTACTACTGATAGTTTTAAAGAAATTTCAAAAATGAAAAATCATTTTAATGAACTTGTGGAGAATAAAGCTATACACAAATATGCTGAAATTTTTTCTGTTCAAAATTCAACAGGAGATAGAATAGATAATCTTTCAAATTGCAAATATTGTTTTGATACTTATGATTCTGAAAATGTATCTTATTCAAACAGGGTTGGTCACGCCAAAGATTGTATGGATACATGGGGTTCCTTAAATGGTGAATTAATTTATGAAACTCATGGAGCTGGAACGAGAAGTTATAATTTAAAATTTGGTTTAATGTCGGGCCTTTATCAAGATTGTGAATTTGTGCATTTATGTACAAATGTGAAAAATATTTTTATTTGTGCGAGTCTAAAAAATAAAGAATATTATATTTTTAATAAAAAATACACTAAAGATGAATATTTTTTACTTGTTGAGAAAATAAAAAAACACATGGATGATATGCCTTATGTTGACCACAAGGGTTGTGTTTATAAATATGGAGAGTTTTATCCTATTGAGCTTTCATCTTTTGCATACAATGAAACTGTGGCAATGGATTACTTTCCATTAACAAAAGAAGAAGCTTTAAATAATGGATATCGTTGGCACGAAAAAGAACCTAATCGGTATTCTATTACTTACAAGAAAAATACCATTCCGGATAATTTAAATGAATTAGAAAAAAATAAAATGATAAAAGAAGTTTTTGAATGTGAAAATTTAGATACGAATAAACATGGTTGTACTAATGCTTTTAAAATTATTGAAGTAGAATATGATTTTTATAAAAAACATAAGTTGCCTTTACCTAGATTATGTCCAAATTGTAGATATTATGAACGTTTTGCAAAAATACCACCGTTAAAACTTTGGCATAGAAAATGTATGAAAAATGGTTGCAATAATGAATTTGAAACTGGATATGCTTCAGATAGACCAGAAATAATATATTGTGAAAAATGTTATCAGCAAGAAATTTACTAAATAGTTTTTTGATTTTTTTAAAAAAATTTGCTATAATATCCTTATGTCTAAAGATTATTATGAAACATTAGGAGTGAACAAAGGCGCTTCGAAAGAAGAAATAAAGAAGGCTTTTTATAAATTGGCGCATAAATATCACCCTGATAAAAAAGGAGGTAATGAGGCGCAATTCAAGCAGGTAAATGAGGCTTACCAAGTGCTTTCCGATGATGCTAAACGTTCAAAGTACGACCAATATGGTTCCGGTGACGGCGTGGATTATGGAGATTTTTCCGCCCAAGGCGGACCAGCCTCGGGCTGGGATTTTTCTGGTTTTGGAGATTTTTCCGCCCAGGGCGGATCCGCCTTTAGCGGAGATTTTGGAAATTTGAATGATATATTCAGTGATTTCTTTACTGGCGGTATGGGCGGGGGCAGACGAGAAGTACGACGTGGACGAGATATATCGACAGAAATTCAGATTTTTTTTGCGGACTCTATTTTCGGCATTAATAGAAAAATTTTAATTACGAAAACTTCCTCTTGTTTGACTTGTCATGGTTCTGGCGCAAAAGTCGGAACAAAGATGGAAACTTGTAAACATTGCAATGGTCAAGGACAAATTCGTGAAACGAAAAGATCTTTCCTCGGTAATATTTCTAGTACAAAGATTTGTGAAATTTGTCTAGGGTCAGGAGAAGTGCCAAAAGAAAAATGCGAGACTTGTAAGGGCAAAGGTGTATTACGTCGTGAAGAAGAAGTCTCTATCGTTATTCCAGCCGGTATCAGAAACGGGGAAATGATTCGTATGACTGGTTATGGAGAAGCAGTGGCAAAAGGAACAACTGGCGACCTTTACATAAAAGTAAATGTTGCTTCACATTCTGTATTTAAACGCGATGGCAATGACCTAGTGATGAATTTAAATTTGAAACTCTCTGATGCGCTTCTCGGCACAGAATATCCGATTCAAACTTTAGACGGTGATATTAAAGTCACTATACCAGAAGGTGTGACAATCAATGAAATACTTCGTGTGCGAGGCAAGGGCGTGCCAACAGGGAAAAACAAACGCGGAGATCTCTTAATAAAACTTTACATTAAATTACCTTCTAAAATTTCTCGCAAATCTCGCGAGCTCATAGAAGAACTTAAAAAAGAGGGGATATAAAAGGACTACACGAGGGAAATTTTCTGTCCTTCTTCTGTATCCTTGATTTCGTAACCCAGAGAATTGATTTCTTTGCGGAGTTTGTCTGATTTTTTGAAATCTTTATTTTTACGAGCTTGTTCACGTGTTTCTACCAATTTTTGAATTTCTTTTGGAATTTCTATTTCTTTTAAATTTTCAAAACCTAAACTGAGCACTTTATCAAAGTCTAATATTGTCGCTTTTTTGTCGGCGTCAGAAATCTCTTCATCTTTCAAAACATCCCAGAGTAGAGACATAGCGCGCGGAGTGTCTAAGTCATCACTTATGTATTCTTTAAATTTATTTTGATAATCTTTATTTATTTTTCCAGCTTTTTTTCCAAGTCCTAGATAAAGACCGTGTAATCTTTTTAAGGCTGTTTCTGCACCTTCTAGGGCTTTCCAGACGAAGTTTACTTTTGTGCGATAGCTTGCCATTAAGAGCCAAAAACGATATGCAATAGGGTCTATTTTTTTATCTATTAAACTTTGTAAGCGCAAAAAGTTTTTATCAGATTTTGCCATTTTTTCTCCACCGGTATCGACAAATTCATTGTGCATCCAAAATTTCACAAAAGGTTTTTTACCAGTTGCGCATTCGGATTGAGCTATTTCATTTGTATGATGAGTAGAGATATGGTCTATCCCTCCAGTATGAATATCAAATTGTTCACCGAGGAATTTTATGCCCATCGCAGAACATTCTATATGCCAACCAGGGAAACCTTGACCCCAAGGAGAAGGGAAGCCGATATTTTTGTTGAATTTCCACAGAGCAAAATCTTCTCCATTTTTTTTCTCTGAATTTTCTGCGACACGAGCATATTCCTCATTCCTTTCTCTTTTACCACCCCAGAGCGCGCCATAATCAGGCATTTTAGAAGTATCAAAATAAATACCATCGTTAGTCTTGTATGTGTAATTTTTCTTTTCTAATTTTTTTATTAAATTTACGTCGTCTTTTACATAGTCACTCGCGTAATATAGAGCTTTCGGTATAACGATGTTTAGATTTTTTAAATCTTGTTTAAATTTTTCTGTGTAAAATTCTGCCAACACTCGCATATTTTTAAGAGTTAATTCTTTTCCTTCTCGCAAAAGTCCTTTAGTCATTTTGTCTTCACCAGAGTCTGCATCACTCGAGAGGTGTCCGATATCGGTGATATTCATTACCTGTTTTACTTTATAACCACAATATTTCAAAGTTTTCTGCAAAACGTCAGCGAAAACATAAGCGCGTAGGTTGCCAATATGAGCGTAATTATAAACTGTCGGTCCGCAAGAATACATCTTAACCTCCTTTTTATTGATCGGAATAAAAGTCTCTTTTCTCCGCGATAAGGTGTTGTAGAATTTTAAAGACATTTTATTTTACTTAAAATCATTTTTACAAATTACAATCAAAGCGTCCAATAAACTGACGGTCAAAGGTCCTACTAAGATACCTACTGGACCCAACAGGGAAATACCACCCAAGACGGAAAAAAGAATAAAGATGGACGGTACATTTATTTTTTTGCCTACTACTATCGGTCCGAGGAAATTGTCCACCAATCCTACCAAGACAACAGACCAAGCCAAAAGGCCGATGGCAGATGCCGTGTCTCCAATGACGAAAAGGAAAACAATCGCTGGGATAGATATCAAAGCTGTTCCGAAGGTCGGAATGAGCGACATCACTGCCGCTACGACACCCCATAATGCGCCATTTGGAACATTAAAAATCCAAAATCCAAATCCCAACAGGGCACCCTGCACTAGAGCTATAAAAAGCGAACCCTTGATAACACCATTGATAGATAAGATAAGCCGGTTGATTATTTTTGCATCGTTTTCATCTCCGAGCGGACTGAATGCCATCAAAGCCTTTTTCCATTCTGGTCCGTCCTTTAAAAGATAAAAAATAATCAAAAGCATCAATATGAATGAAAAGAATGTCGAAAGCGTAGCACTAAATATATTTGCTATATTGCCTGATACATAGGATACGAAATGTGTCGCTTTTTGATTTATGTCAAAAGTAATTTCTGAAGGCAGTATTTTATTGACTGCATCATTAATCGCGGTCATTATTGGTTGTTCTCCTCCACTTTGCATAACAAGGCGATAAACATTTTCACTTTGCTTAAAGACTATCGTGCCGACGGCCAAAAGTGGACCACACAAGATTATAGAAAAAAGAAGCACAGTGAAAAGGGAGGCGAGGGGACGGTTTGGTATTAATTTTAAATTAATCCATTTAAAAGCAGGATAAAGCACAATAGCAAAAGAAACACCGAGTACTAACACCATCCAAAAGGGACGAAAAATAAAGAAAGTGAAAACCAGGGTTGCCAAGAGGAGACCGAGAAAAAAATACTTTTCTAAAACTTTTGTTTGCATATACCAATAAGTATAGCAAAAAGTTGCTTTTTTGTGAAATATCGTATAATATGAGCGATATGAAAACAGGAGAATTTGCAGTTATACAAACAGGCGGAAAGCAATATAAAGTCTCCACAGGGGGCCTTGTTTTTATTGAGAAAATAAAGGGAGAATATGCAAAAGGGGATAAAATCTCTTTTGACAAGGTTCTACTTGTAGACGATGGTAAAGACACGACTATCGGGACACCTTATATCAAGGGGGCAAAAGTAGATGCAGAAATCGTTGAAATCGGCCGTGCTAGAAAAATCCTAATTGTAAAATATAAACAAAAGTCTCGCTATCTCCGACGCAACGGCCATCGCCAGCCTTTCTTTAAGGTAAAAATACTGTCAATAGTTTAAAAGTTTTTTAATTTTTTACTGCCTGTTCTTGAGAGCATTTTTGAGAGTGTCGGTGTCTGAATATTCGAGCTCGGTGCCGGTGGAGAGACCTTTGCCGAGGGAAGAAATTTTGATACCCATTTTGTCCGCAATGTTTTTGATTTGTTCACGAACATAAGAATCTGTATGGTCGCCTTGCGGGCTCAATGAAAAAGCAAGGATGACTTCTTTCAATCCTTCACTTTTTGATATTTTATTTTTTAATTCTTCAATACGCACTCTGCTCTTTGTACTCTTTTCAACGATAGGCACAAGTCCGCCAAGTACAAAATATTTTCCAGTATAAACTCTGCTTTTCTTCACACTCTCTAGGTCAGAGTCTTTTTCTATTACCATCAGAAGGGAAGCATCAGTATTTTTGTCACTGCAAATATCACAAGTATTTCTGCTATTTTTAACAATAAAAAATTTAAAACATTCTTTGCATTGTGCTGTACCTTTTTTTAAATCAGAAATTAAATTTGATAAATTATCGTTATAGCCATTATTTCTAGACATCAAAAAATAAACGAATCTTTTCGCTTGTCTTTCTCCAATTCCAGGAAATTCTTTAAAAACTTCAGCTAATTTGTCTATGATGTCCATGGCTGATTTTAAAGGAGCGTAGCGACTATTAAAATCGACACCCCGTGAAATAACATTTGCATTTTACCCTAATAATTTATTTTATATTTCATAATAACTTGTTACCTTTTTATACCTATATTATCTTTTATGCAAATGTTCTTTTGTACTCAAAAGATTTCACAGGGGTAAATAAAATTATATTCGCTTTGCTCATTAATTTTAATTTAAAATGCATCTAAATCTTCTTTGGCTTTTGAAGTTGAAGTAAATTCGCTTAAATTACTCTTTTCCATATTTAAGAATGTTGTGGTTTTTTCATCAAAATAAAGGTCAATTTTCCCGACGGGACCATTTCGATGTTTCTCAATTAAAATTTCAGCAATATTTGTTTTTTCGGATTCGTCTTTTCCTTTGTCGTCTCTATGAATGAACATGACGACATCTGCGTCTTGTTCTATAGAGCCTGAATCACGAAGGTCGGAGAGTCGTGGTTTACCTCCTCGGCTTTCTACGGCACGAGAAAGCTGGGAAAGGGCGAGGACGGGAGTATCGAGTTCTTTGGCGAGGCTCTTGAGTGATCTTGAAATCTCTGTCACTTGATTCACCATTGAATCGTAGTTTTTTGATGTTGTCATCAATTGCAAATAATCAACGACGATGAGGTCGAGACCTTTTTCTATTTTTAGTCTTCGGCACAATGCTTTCATTCGGATGATAGAGTTACCCGGCTGATCATCGATATAAATTTTTGCTTTGGCAAGTTTATCTAATGAATCTCGTAGTAGTGAGAAATCTTTATCAGAAGACAGGCGACCCGTACGCAAATTCCAAGCGTTCACTCGGCTCTCGGCAGAGAGCATTCTGTCCACGAGTTGTTGAGAAGACATTTCTAGAGAAAATATCACCACCGATTTTTCATGATGGACTGCTGTCATGCGGGCGATGTCCAAAGCGAGAGTCGTTTTACCGACAGAAGGGCGTGCCGCCAGGATAATCAAATCGGACTTTTGCAAACCGGAAAGGATAGAATCCAGGTCTCGGAAACCGGTCGGCAATCCGCGAAGCATTCCTTTGTTTTCATGTAGTTTTTCTAAGCGTTCATAAGCTTCCGGTAGAGCGTCTTTCAAGTTTATATATTTTTGATTTTTAGGAGATGATACTACGGCAAATATTTTTTTTTCGGCCATATCCATAATGTTATCCATATGATCATCACTTTCT
>ERZ1292623.1712-Hain-H51-01um-R1-1712-length-20625-cov-5_pt1 | contig 12655 bp, 18 predicted proteins | sample MGYA00564398_ERZ1292623 | MGnify/ENA primary metagenome ERZ1292623 (study PRJEB36523, sample SAMEA6512633) | groundwater metagenome | collected 2019-01-07 | study: AquaDiva: Metagenomics assemblies of 32 groundwater samples | reverse complement strand
AGTTATTCCTAAGACACCAGCAATTTCTTTTTGAGAAAAATTATAATTATCAATAAAACACTTGGCTAATTCTCTACGAAGAGCAGGAAGTAAATACCAGACTTCAATTTCCTGCGGCATTAATTTTAAATTCATAAAAGAATAAGGAAGAAGAGATATAAAAATCTTTACATTATTGGCTCCATTAAAATTGGGACAATTTTATTTTTATATGAAATCTTAGATAAAGTTTGAAGCTGGTCCATTGATTCTGAGATAACCACTCTAGCATATCTAGGATTATCAAAGAATCCTCTTCTTACAATATATGAAAAAGTTTGTTTTCTTGGTTCAATTTTTCCATCATTCCATATTTTATATCTTCCCTTATTATAAGCAGAATTTTTAGTTAAATAATAAATAAGTAATATGCCTCTAGGATCATAATATTTATCCACTTCTTGAATATTAGGAACTCCTCCTTCTTTTTCCATATACTCTTTCCATAAACCAAGTAAAATATAGTCATTATTTGAAAGCCCTTGGAAATCAATAGGAACAGCAGAAGTTACAAAATTAGCAGAAACAACATTTTTTTTATTTTCCTTTTTATGACTAAACCTAACTAGAAAACTATCTCTTAAAGAATTATGATTTTGAGGACCATGAATATAATATAATGTCCCTTTAAAAATTGCTTCTATAACATTTTTATCAACATATCTTTTAAATTTTACAGCTTCTAATTTGCCTTCAAGGCTTGAATTCATAGATTATTCTTAAAACATTATATTTATAAAATCTTCTATAGTCATAACTAATGGAAAAAATAGAAAAATCAAAACCAGAGAAATTTGAATCAGAAATTATAGAATCTAATTTTCTTAGCGAAGATGTTAAACATCTTGTTTTAAGTATCCCTAAAAACTTTAAGTTTCTTCCTGGGCAATATGTTTCAATTATTTTAGAAAAAGAGGATAAAAAAATTCGAAGACCTTATTCAATCTGCTCATTTCCAAATCATGAAAATAAAATAGAACTATGTATTAAAATAGTTGAAAATGGAATTGCAACACCCATAATTAGTAAATTAAATATTGGTAATAAATTAGAAGTCTTAGGTCCATTGGGTGAATTTATAATAGATGAAAAATCAAAAGATAAAAATATTGTTTTTATTTCAAATGGGACAGGTATAGGTCCGTTTAAAAGTATGATACCTTGGATTCTAGAAAATGGCTTTGAAAATGAAATAACTTTAATTACAGGTTATAGAGAAATGCCGCTATATGACAAAGAATTTAAAGATTTAGAAAAAAAATTTCCGAATTTTAATTATAGGGTTGCTTTATCTTCTCAAGGCAAAAGAGTGCAAGATATTTTAGAAATAAATAAAAATGCTCATTATTATTTGTGCGGATTAAAAGAAATGATTAATTCTGTAAGAAACATTTTAGTTAAAAATGGCGTTGAAATGAGTTCAATTTTTAGTGAGAAGTACGATTAATAAGCTTAGTTAATCATAAGGATAAACCTACTGACATTTTGCTATGTAATATTAGAAACTACCATTCAACCTTCAAGCATGCAGGAAGTTTCCTTAACCTTGGATAACATGCCCCCACGACAACTCGGGCTTTATGGTCAATAAAGTCAGATTTATAAAGGGCGTTTATCAACGATAAAATTGTAAATATTTTATTTTGCTAAATTAATATAAACGCTCCTGGTGGACACCGACCTATAAGGTTTTAATAGAAAATATCTTTATAAATCTCACTATACTAATTACCTCGTAATGAATCAATACATTATCTGGTTTGTGATATATATTCTTATATTAATTATAATAGGAATAGTCTCTTCCAGGAAAGCAACAGAAGATGATTTTATGATTGCGAGCAGAAAGGTCAAAGGAGTTCAAGTTGCGGCAACAATGAGTGCGGGATTCTTCGATGGAGCGATACTATCAATTTATTTAGCTTATATTTATCAGTATGGTCTTTCGGCGATTTGGGCATTTGTAGGGTTAGCTTTAGGATTTTTATTCCTGAGGAGATATGCTTCTAGGATAAAGAAACAAGCAGATGAAATGAAAGTTTATTCTATGCCCGAATACTTTTATAAGATTTTAGGTAAAAAAAATGGATTAATATTTTCTTTTTTTCTTATTTTGCAATTTTTCTTATTATTAACAGTAAACCTTATTGTTAGCGGAAAAGTATTATCTTCAATATTTTTAATATCTTATCCTATTGCCGTTATTATTGGTGGTTTAACAATATTAACTTATTTACTTCTAGCAGGATTTAAGGCGGTAGTAAAAACAGATTTCTTTCAGTTAATTGTTATGTTTTTAATGACGATCGGAGTAGCTGTATTGTTATTTAATAAAACTCTAGAAGTTCCATATGCTGATTTTAATTTGATGAGTATGGGTATTGGTAATATAATCGGTTTTGTAATTCTTGGAGGATTGGGAATCATGGTGGCCCCAGATTTATGGCAAAGAATTTTCGCAACGAAAGATGAAAAAAATTTAAAGAATGGATTGTCTTATTCAGCTATTGTGCTTCTTGTTTTAGGATTCTTAATTAGTGTTATAGGTCTTGTTACAAAACAAATGTTTCCAAATATTCTCCCAGAAGATGCCCTTGTTACAGGTTTTGCAAATCTGTTACCAGCAGGACTTACTGCTCTAGGCATGGTATTGTTATATGGAGTAACATTATCTTCTTCAGATACAGCCACTTTTGTAGTATCTTCAATACTCACCAGAGACTTAAAAAATTATACAAAAAGATATAATGAAGAATCTATGAAGAAACTTACAAGAATATTTATGATTTCTTTTGTATTTTTAGCAGTTCTTTTGGGAATTGTTTATCAGAATATTATCGCATTGGGCTTTTCATTCACTAGTCTTAATCTTGCTTTATTTCCAGTTGTATTTGGTACACTGTATTGGAAACTGAAACATAGAGCTGTTTTCTGGAGTTTAATATTGTCTTTTTTAAGTATCGCTATTTTATTTGTAGGAAATTATCTCAATCCTCAAACAGCAGTTATATGCTTACCAGTTAGTGCTGTCTCTTTAGTAATATTTCAGAAAATCTTTAAAGAATAACTTGTTCTCGACAAATTATCGCTTAAGTGGTGTTTGTTAAACCCTAGGATGAACGCCCTACGATTACTTAATCCTAAGGATTAACGCCCCACGAGCAGAAGACCAAATTAGTGGATATTCCCCCCACAAAAATTCAGTAGAATGAATAAAATTCATTTTCATACATTTCTTTTAATTCCATTAGGATTTTATTAATATAGTCTTTAAATATTTAACTGAAGAATAGTACTTATATATGAAAGCATTTAAATATATTAACAATAGTTAAGATATATGCAAGAATTAAATGTTATTAAAGATAATAATGATATAGAAATTTCAAGAGAGAATTATGACCATTATAATGAAGAAAAACTTGTATTTAAAGCATCTCCTGGAGTTTCTGAAGAATTAGTTATACAAATTTCTAAAGATAAAAATGAGCCTGAATGGATGTTGAAAAAAAGACTTCTTGGTTTGAAAATTTTTATGGAAAAACCAACACCAACTTGGGGTCCTGATCTTTCAGAGCTTGATTTAGATAAAATAATTTATTATATGAGACCTGATGCTAAAAAAAACTCGCGCTCTTGGAGTGAAGTTCCTGAAGATATTAGAAAAACTTATGAGAGGCTTGGAATACCTCAAGCAGAGCAAAAATCTTTAGGAGGAGTAGGAGCACAATATGAAAGTGAAATAGTATATCATAATTTAAAAAAAGATCTTGAGGACAAAGGTGTAGTATTTTTAGATATGGATGAAGCAGTTCAAAAATATCCTGAAATGGTTAAAAAATATTTTATGACAACTTGCATTCCAATTAATTTGCATAAATTCTCGGCTTTGCATGCAGCTGTTTGGTCAGGAGGCACATTTATTTATATTCCTAAAAATGTAAAAGTTGACGTTCCTTTACAAGCTTATTTTAGAATGAATGCAAGAAAAGGCGGACAGTTTGAACATACATTAATAATTGTTGATGAAGGAGCAGAAGTTCATTATATTGAAGGTTGTTCAGCTCCACATTATTCTGAAAATTCATTGCATGCAGGAGGTGTTGAAATTCATGTTTTAAAAAACGCTAGATGTAGATATACTAGTATTGAAAATTGGAGCAGGAATACTTATAACTTAAACACAAAAAGAGCAATTGTACATGAAAATGCAATAATGGAATGGGTAAATGGAAATATGGGCTGCCTTACAGGAGACTCTAAAATATTTACTAACCCAAGTGGACCTATTGAAATTCAATCACTGAAAGAAGGAGATCTAATTTATGCTTGGGATGAAAATACAAATTCAATTAAAAAATCTAAAATAAAAAATAAAATCTTTAGTGGTGAAAAAAGAGTATATAAGTTAGAAGCCGGAGGAAGGGAAATAGAGGCTTCTGCAAATCATCCTTTCTTAAGTTTAGTAAGAAAAAAACATAGTCCTTCACATAAAAAAGGGTTTTTTTATCATGAATGGAAACCATTAGAAGAATTAAAAATAGGGGACATTATAGGGATATCTAAAAAAATACCAATAGAAGGAAAGCCATTTATTTTACCTAAGTTAAACATACATGAAAATGTAGAGAGTAAAAATCAATATTTAAAATTTAAAATGGATGTCTCACACTTATATAATAAAAATATAGTTTATCCAACAGAAACAAGTGAAAATTTTATGTGGCTAATGGGATTGATAGTTGGGGATGGACATATTGATTTAAAAAATAATAAAATAAACATTGCAACACATGAAAAAGAAGATTATCGAGATCAATTAATTAAAATATTAAAGGGACTATTTAACTATAATGTTACAGAAAAAAAAGAGAGATATATAATAATAAATTCCAAACTTTTATGCAAATTGTTTTTAGAAATAGGCTTTGGAGGAACTGCTGGGACAAAAAAAATCCCTAATTGGGTTTTTACCCTTCCTGAAAATCAAATTTCATCTTTTCTAGCAGGTTATTTTGATTCTGATGGTCATGTTTCAAGCAACGCGATTTACTTTACAAGCATAAATAAGGAGCTATTAGAACAAGTTAAACTCTTAGGGATTCAAACAGGCTTTGGAATTTCTAAGATATTTGTTCACGGAAAAGCTAGAGAGTTATTAATATTAGGTAAAAAAGCAATGGCAAAAGATTCATGGAGGATATTATTTGACGGCAGGAAAATAAAAGAATTGCCTTCAAAATGTAAAAAGAAAAAAGAAAAAATCATGAAAATAAAAACAAGAAGAAGTGACGTTTCTTCAAAAGGACTTAATTTCAAAAGTAAAACTAATGAAGAAGTTGGTTTTGTAAAAATTAAAAAAATAGAGGAAATTGGAGTAAAACCAACTTTTGACATAGAAATTGAAGACTATCATAATTTCATAGCTAATGGATTAATTGTACATAATTCAAAAATCACCATGCTTTATCCTTGCAGTGTTTTAATTGGCGAGAATTCAAAAACAGATTATATTGGAATTCAATATGCTGGACAGGGACAATATCAAGACACAGGATGTAAAGCAATTCATCTTGCAAAAAACACAAGTTCTACAATATTAAGCAAAGGAATAAGTAAAAAAGGAGGAGTAAGTTCGTATAGAGGATTAGTACAAATAAAAAAAGGATGTACTGGGGTTAAATCATCTGTGTCATGTGATGGTTTAATGCTTGATAATGAAAGCAGAGCATTAACGTTTCCTAGTATGGAAGTAAACGAAAACGATGTAAAAGTTTCTCATGAAGCAACTGTTGGAAAAATAGGAGAAGACCAGTTGTTTTATTTAATGTCCCGTGGATTAAGTGAGGGCGAGGCAATAATGATGATAGTTTCTGGATATATTGAACCAGTTGTCAGAGAGCTTCCTATGGAATACGCTGTTGAGCTGAATAGATTAATAGAATTAGAGATTGAAAATAGTGTATGCTAATTACAGAATTTTTAATGAAAGTCTCTTTGGGAAGCAGAAACACGATAGTTATTTACAATTTCTATTATCGTGGGCAAATCTTCTTCTAACCTAGTTGCATGTTGTTCCCAATCAGTAACGCTATAAGAATTCACTCTTTGAATTAAGCTTTTAAATTCATGATCTGGAATTTCATGTAAAACCCTATTTCTTAATATTAATTGTTGCATATCTACACTTTGTTTATTTAAATCTAATGGGTTAAAAATATATTTCTTAAGCGGACTTTCAATACAAAATACTCCTTCTTGGCTATTAAAAGGATATAAAAAAACAATTAAGGTATCATGGTCAAGGGTTGCCTTTGAATACAATTTCATAGATTTTCAGATAAAAATGAGTTTATAATTATTTCTATAGTAATTAGGAAACCTTTTAAAGTTAGAAAGTCATAATAAAAACATGAATACCTTTACTGCAATAATTGAAAAAGAAGAAGATATATATGTAGTTACATGTGCAGAAGTTGGAACTGTGAGCCAAGGAAAAACAATAGAAGAAGCTATAGAAAATCTTAAAGAAGCAACTCAGTTATATTTAGAAGAATTTCCTATAAAAAGCAAGAGTAGAGCTCTTTTAACTACTTTTGAAATATCAGATGTCTGAACTAAAGAAAATTTCTAGAAAAGAGTGCATTAAAATATTATGTAATAAATTTGAATTTAAAGTATTAAGATAAACTGGAAGCCATATAATATTAAAGAAAATTACAAAAGAAGGAAAAATTGGAACAGTGGTACCAAATCATCATGAATTAAAAATAGGAACTCTTAAAGGAATATTAAAACTAGCAGAAGTTTCTGAAGAAGAGTTTTCAAAATACCAATAATTTAGTTCTCCCGTGTCGCCTTTGGTTCTGATTGACCATAAGTATACTAGTCTTTTCTTGTATTGCAACATTAAAGGGACTTAATTAGGTTAAAATATAAGTTACTAGAAATACAGACTAAATTAACCAATAACTAAGCGGATTTATTAAACAAATGAAAAATTTTTGCTAGTAATTTTTTTCTAGTAGATTTAATAGGGTGAGCAAATTGTTCAAAAGCAGAGATATCTTCTTCAGTAGGATAATTTTCCAATCTAAGAGCTATTATTAAATCTCTTCTTATTTGCTCTTGAGTAATTTGACCTCCCCTATATTCCATCGGCTCAGATTTACTACTCATTTCAGCCCATATTAAATCATTAATATTTATTCTACAATCATCAAAAGCAAGAGTTCTTTGAGCTTCATAAGGGTACCAACAATTATGAGTTTTTCCTGATAAATCAGTCGCAAGAGCATCTAAAGGACCATGTCCTTGATTCTCTGTATAATAAGGAAGTCTAAGATATATTGAACCATTTTTATCAGGTACATCTACTCCATTTACTGATTTTTCTATATAAGCGACCCATCCTTTCGAAGGTAATTTGCCTATTTCTTCAAGAAACTGATCATAGTTCATAGCCATATATTATATTAAAAACGTTAATTTAAAAAGATTATTATAATAACAAACTTTATAATTTTCTTTCCGAACCTTTATATAAATTAACAATAGTTAATTTATTAAACTAATAAAATATAAGATTTTTATGAATATAATAAAATATAGAAGAAATAAGTTAGTTTTAGAAAGTAGACTAATTGGTAATAGAGTAAACCATGAGTTAGTTGTAGATGAAAGAGATGGGCTCTCAGACGAACAATATAATAGTTTTTTAAATGAAATGATACTGGCAAACAAACTTTATTTAACAATACCGTATGAGTTACCATATAATCTATTAAAAGGAGATCCTAGAAGTATTGAAGTTATAAGAGCTACAATGCAAGGCACTTGGCTTGAAATTTTTGGTTATTCCATTAATATAACTGGAAGAACTTGGGTTGAAGGAAGATAAATAAAAGATGAACTATAAAGACAAATTTCCAATTTTAAATAACAGTAAAAAACTGATTTATCTAGACAGCGCTTCAACTTCTCAAAAGCCTAAATCAGTTATTAAAGTTATGAAAGATTTTTATGAAAGAGAAAATGCAAATATCCATAGAGGAGTGTATAAACTTAGTCAAAAAGCAACTGAGAAATATGATAAAGCTAGAGAAGAAATAGCAAAATTCATAAATGCTGAAACAAATGAAATAATTTTCACTTATGGAACAACAGATGGAATTAATAAATTATCAAGAGTTCTTCCTTTATTATTTAAAAATAAAGATGAAATAGTATTAAGTCAAATGGAGCATCATAGCAATTTAGTTCCATGGCAGGAAGCTGCTAGAAAAAATAATATGAAACTTAAATTCATTCCTATAAATAAAGATTATAAACTTGATTATGTCCATGCGGAAAAAATAATCAATAAAAAAACAGCAATTGTTTCAATAACTCACATTTCAAATGCGCTTGGAATACTAAATGATATTGAAAAAATAATTTCAATTGCCAAAAAACATGGAGCTATTGTTATTATTGATGCAGCTCAATCAATTCCACATATTAAATTAAATGTAAAAAAACTAAATTGTGATTTCTTAGTTTTTTCAGGGCATAAAGTTTATGGCCCATTAGGAATAGGGGTATTATATGGAAAAAAACAACTTTTAGATAAAATCACACCATTTAATTTTGGAGGAGATATGATAAGTAAAGTAAGTTTAGAAAAAACAGAATTTGCTGAAATACCAAGGAAATTTGAAGGCGGCACTCAAAATATATCAGGAGTTGTGGGATTAGCAGAAGCAATTAAATTTATTCAAAAAATAGGAATTAATAAAATTGAAAGGTATGAAAAAAAACTTGTAAAATATACATTAAATAAATTAAGAGAAATGAAAGACATTAATATTTATTCAAATGAAAATAACTCTAGTATAATCTCATTTAATTTTAATGGGGTACATTCTCATGATGTTGCAAGTATTTTAGATGATTATAATATTTGCGTTAGAGCAGGGCATCATTGCTGCATGCCTTTAATGAACAAATTAGGAGTTGCAGGGACAGTTAGAATAAGCTTAGGAATTTACAACACAAAAGAAGATATTGACAAATTAATTCAAGGATTAAACAAAGTCAGTGAGATTTTTAGAAAATGAAAATAAAAAGAGCCACAGAAAATGATTCTCGAACATTATCCGAAATATTTAGTATACTTTATAAACCGGAATTAAGATGGTCAGAAGATAAAATAAGAGAGAATATTATTTGGGGAAATACAGAATATTTCCTTATTATTAATGATGAAGAATTTTTAGGGGGATTATCTTTAAGATTAAATAAAAATGAATGTGAATTAGAGGCAATAGCTATTAAACCCAGATTTCAAAGGTCTGGTGTTGGGTCGCAATTATTAGAATTCGCAGAAAATTTAGCAAAAGAAAAAGAATGTAGAAAAATATGGTGTTATAGCTTGGAATCATATAATATTGGGAAATTTTATCAAAAACATGGATGGCAACAAGAAGTTTTTATTCCTAAATTTTTTGATAATCAAAATTGTTTTAAATATTCAAAGAAATTAAAATGAACGAGTTATTATATCTTAAAGACAGTTATATAAAAGAATTTTCCGCAGAAATAGTTGAATCTCTAGAAGAAAATGGAAAATTCTTTATTGTTTTAGACAAAACAGCATTTTATCCTCAAGGAGGAGGTCAAGTTTATGATACAGGAAGAATAATTTATGAAAATAATGAAGAATTTAAATTAATTTCATGTATAAAAAAAGATGGTAAAATTTTGCATGAAATTTATAAATCTGGCTTAAAAAAAGGTGATAAAATTAAAGGAATAATAGACTGGGATAGGAGATATAAATTAATGCGCTCTCATACAGCAACTCATATTTTAGCAGAGGCAATTTTCAAAGAAACAGGAGCTTTAATAACAGGCAATCAAATAGATGTTGATAAATGCAGAATTGATTTTGACTTAGAGAATAATGATCAAGAATTAATAAAAAATGCAATTGAAAAAGCGAATAAAATTATAAAAGAAAATCTTGAAATAAAAATTGAGTTTAAGCCAAGAGAAGAAGCAATGAAAATACCGCAATTATCAAAACTTGCAATGGGTCTCCCTGAAACTATAAAAGAAGTACGCACAGTTTCTATAGGAAATTATGATATTCAAGCAGACGGCGGAACTCATGTTCATAACACTAAAGAAATAGGCAAAATTGAGTTTATAAAAACAGACAATCGTGGAAAAAATAACAGGAGGATTTATTTTCAGGTAAAATGAGTAAACTTTATAAATATAGAAAAACTAATATTAATAGAATGTTCCCTAGTGATCCTATAGGGTCACTAGATGTTTTATTCTTAAATAAAGTTAATTGTAAGGGTTAAATCATGGAAGAAACACTTATATTTATTGATGAAGGATTCTTATCAAAATTATCTAAATATTTTGGAGAAGGAAAATATATAAAAATCGATTATATAAAATTTGCAAATTCTTTAGTAAAAAAACAAAATCTTAGTTGTAAACACATTTTTTATTATACTGCTCCCCCATTTCAGCAAACTATTCCAACAAAAGAAGAAAGAAAAAGAAAAGAAGGTTATGATAAATTTATAGCAAAATTATCTAAAAATATAAACATAACAATAAGGGAAGGAAGAGTCCAAAGATTAAAATTCAATAATGATTTTAAGTATAAGCAAAAAGGTGTTGATACATTAATGACTATTGATTTGAGTCATATTAGAGAAGATTCTCCAAATATTAAAAAATTAATTATAGTTACTTCTGATACTGATTTTTGTCCAATAATTAAAGACTTGGAAAAGAGAAATATTGAAGTCATCCTTTATACCTATTTTGATAGAAAAAGAAATAGTCCTTTTTCTATATCAAATGAGCTTTTAAATTGCTGTTCAAAATATGTTCAATTAATTAAACAAGATTTTGAAGACTCGATATTAGAAAAATGACCTCAACATCAATGTATAGGGAGCATATTTTGGATTTATATAGAAATCCAAGCAATTTTGGAAAATTAGAAAATCCAACAAATTACTATAAAGAATTTAACCCATTGTGTGGAGATGAAGTTGAAATTCAGTTAATAATAAAAAACAATGTTATTGAGAATGTAAAATTTATTGGAAAAGGTTGTGCAATAAGTATAGCTTCTGCATCTTTAGTTACAGATAAAATAAAAGGGAAAAGTATAGATGATATAAATAAATTCTCTAAAGATGATGTTTTAAAAATGTTAAATATTCCTATATCTCCAGGAAGAATTAAATGTGCAACTCTTTCGCTGGAAGCATTAAGAAAGGCAATAATATGAAAATATTTGAAATAAAAGACTTACATGTTGAAGTTGAAGGAAAAGAAATTCTTAAAGGAATTAATTTAATAATTGAGAAAGGTAAGATCAATGTATTAATGGGTCCTAATGGCTCTGGCAAAAGCACTTTGGCAAATGCAATAATGGGAAATCCTAGTTATAAACTTACAAAAGGCAGTATTATATTTGATGGAAAAGATATAACAAATTTGTCTCCTGACAAAAGGGCAAAACTTGGAATTTTTCTAAGCTTTCAGTACCCCCAAGAAATAGAAGGAGTTACAATCTCAAATTTTTTAAGAACTTCCCTAAATAATCTTAATGAAAAGAAAATATCTGTAATGGATTTTAAGGAAATTATTAAAGAAAAAGCTAATTTGTTGAAATTAAATGAAAGTTTTTATGAAAGATATTTAAATCAGGGTTTTTCAGGCGGTGAAAAGAAAAAATCTGAAATACTGCAATTATTAACTTTAGATCCAAAACTGGCAATTTTAGATGAAACAGATTCTGGGTTAGATATTGATTCTCTTAGAGCTGTTGCAGATGGGGTAAATAAATTTATGAACAAAGATAAAACTGTTTTAATTATCACACATTATAAAAGAATTTTAGAATTGATAAAACCTGACAAAGTTTTTATAATGATTAATGGAAAAATCATAAAAGAAGGAGGCGAAAACCTAGTTAATAAATTAGAAGAAGAAGGTTATAAATGGGTTGAAGAAGATTAATCATAAATATTTAAGGAATATGAAGATAAAATTTTAAGTTTGTTGTATCTTCATAAGCTTTAGCCAATTTTAAAGCATCTTCATAAGCTCCAATTCTATTAATTGAAAGTTGAGGTGGTCCAGGCCCTAATCTAACAACAATTTCCTCATCCCCCATTTGTGATATGTTACTTCTTCCTCTTGGATAAATAAACCTTTCATTTTTATCTTTGGAATAATACCTTGTTCCAATTCCTTGTGGTTCAATCACAGCACTAGGAAACTTCTCTAATGTAACTGTTTCCAATATTTGAAACAATTCGGATATTTTAGTATCTTCTTCACTTTGACTTATAATTTTTACCATTTTACTTAATTTAAATAAAAACAACCAATTTATAAATATTTATCTACTCCCTATTAAATCTTGATCCAAAAGCTGTTTTTGCTTCCCTCCATATTTATTCAAATCAACTTTTCCATTTTTTATTATAATTCCATCTTTTTTTAATAACTGTATTTTCTTTTTTACTCCGCCTTTTGCAGAATAATTTCCAATATTGCCATTAGAACAAACAACTTTGTAGCATGGAATTTCTTT
>ERZ1292623.3824-Hain-H51-01um-R1-3824-length-12657-cov-6_pt1 | contig 12657 bp, 8 predicted proteins | sample MGYA00564398_ERZ1292623 | MGnify/ENA primary metagenome ERZ1292623 (study PRJEB36523, sample SAMEA6512633) | groundwater metagenome | collected 2019-01-07 | study: AquaDiva: Metagenomics assemblies of 32 groundwater samples | reverse complement strand
CGAGACTGTGGCCGGTGGTGGCAGTGCCGAATCTTGAGTAGGAGACGGATGCTCCACCTGCGACTTGCAAGCCACCTGTAGTGAGAAGGTGCGACGCCGATGCGGTGCCTTGCACTTCAAGCTTGGTGAGAGGACTCGTGGTTCCGATGCCAACATTGCCAGTACCTCCACCCCCTAACACACCTGGCATTAAAACGATATGTCCACCAGCACCAGTGCTATAAGTTGAAAGTCTTAAATAAGTATTAGTCCCATCGGTTCCTATAGTCCTTATATCGGCATATCCACCACTCAAATTTAATATTCCAGCACTTGCTCCGGTATTTGCTCCCAAGTTAATTGCTCCATTTGATGAAGTGTTTATAATAGTTTTGCCGTTTCCAAAACTAACTTGACTATACTGAACCTCAAACATTTTGGTTCCATCATTGCTGTCTACTAATATTGCACTCCCGGTACCCCCTCCAGTAGTTCCTGCCCGAATATATAAACCAGCAGTAGTATCCGTATCGCTTGTGGCAATCAAGCTAAGCATGTGTCTGTTGGTAATGGTTGCATTCGTTCCGGCAATAGGAGCACCGACAATACCGAGAGTTGAAGCTCTGGTCAGGGTGCTTGCGCCTGCAAAAGCATAAGTCGGGGCTGTAACTTGTATGGCTCTTTGGGTAGCTAAGGCACCAGTTGCAAATTGAACCGTTCGAGCGAGATTAAAATTAATATCCGAAGCTTCCGTGGATGCCGCTAAGGTTGTGTGGGCTCCTCCCGTAAACCTTAACCCTGTTGGACTGCCTATAGTCGAAACTGGCTGAGCAATATCTAAAAGTGCACCAGGATTGGTAGTGCCGATGCCAAAGAATCCGTTGGGTAGTATCCGGCCTCCAGCAAAGGAGACTTGGGTATCCAAGAAATCCCAGGTGTAGTTGTTGGAGGTGGAAGCGATGGAGAAATTCGCATCCAACGTCGCTGAGTTAACGATTTCGTCAAAGTCTAGGGAGTTGGAGGTAACACTTCCGTCGGTGCCGCAGGTAAATTTCCTAGTCGTTGCATCCCAATTTAAAGTATCAGTTGCCGCATCGCAGTCCGCCAGTGTGCCGCCGGATGTTGAGGGAAGGACAAAGGCAGATGCGGAAGCATAACCAACCGCTTCAAAATTACTTGCAACACTGGCAGTTCCGTCAAGGAATGTGCTCCCGTCTACCTCCAGGTCTCCCGAGATAAGAAGGTCATTAGCAGAGGAAAGGATGGATGAGTAGCTTGTGGTGTTGGTGCCAAAGCGGGAGTAGGAGGTGGAAGTCGGAGCGCCTGCAGAACCAAATTGCACTGCGCCTGAAGCAAGAATGGCACCGGAAGACTCAAATAATATCCTATCAGTTCCCGCGGTTGTAAATTTAGCAAAATTACCAGTGAAGAATTCTTGGGAGGTGGAGGCGGCAAGATCAATTTGGAGAGCATCGCCGGTTAAGCGACCCTTGGAATGGGTAACAGTAAAGAGGTCGCTCGCAGACAAGGATGCAATATTGGCGGAAAAAGACGCATTCAAGGCTATCGGTCCATTAACCAGGAGACCGCCGTTACCAACGGCTAATCCATTACGAACAAACAAATCGTTGCCAACATCTATATTCTCATAGACAGTAATGTCACTAGTACTAATATTACCAGCATAAAGGGCGTGAGTTTCCAGTCCGCCTATATCTATAATCTGTAGACCATCAGCAACGTCCGCCACATACGCGTATTTGCCGGAAACATAAACAGCTCTAGCCGAACCGGTCGTATTGTAATTCCCAACTCGAACTGGACTTCCCGGATTGGAAACATCTATTATTTCGAGACCGAAATCGGCATCGGCGATATACACATATTTTCCGGACACATAGAGCCCGTTGGCCGTGACGGTTGTATTATATAATCCGGTAAGTGTCGGGCTGGCTGGGTTAGAAACGTCGATTATATAAAGGCCAGCTACTTCATCTGCCAGAAACGCGTATTTGCCAGAAACGTGGATACCTCTAGCTAGAACCGTATCATATCGTGCAACACGATTTGGTTTTGAAGGATTTGATATATCTATAATTTGGAGGCCGAGGCTATCGTCGGCGACATAGGCGTATTTGCCGGAAACGTAGACCTCAAAAGCGCCAGCAGTGTCATAGTTTCCGACAAGGGTTGGACTTGAAGGGTTTGATATGTCAATAATCTGGAGACCGGCAGTATAGTCTGCTACATAAACGTATTTGCCGGAGACGTAAATACCAAGAGCTAGGCCGTCTGTATTATAATTTCCAACCAATATGGGGTTGGATGGATTAGATACATCGATGATCTGAAGACCAAAAGAATAATCTGTTATGTAGGCGTATCTGCCGGAAACATGAACATCTATGACGCGCCCCGGGGTGTCGGCGGTCCCGACAAGAACCGGACTTGATGGGTCAGATACATCCAGAATCTGCAACCCAGCGGTGTCGTCGGCGACATAGGCGTATTTGCCGGAAACGTAGACACCCTCAGCAAGACCGGCAGTATTATATGTTCCTGCGAGTGATGGCGAAGCTGGTTTGCCCAGAGTCCAGCCCAGGGAATTTGAGGCAACAGAAGCAATTACGTAACGGCTGGAAAAGGCAGAGGAGGTGCTCGGGGCACGTACCAAAAAGTCGCCGTCGCGTACTACAAGGCCGAAGGTTTTAGTATTTGTTGCAGAGTCTGTAAGCCGGAGCTGGTCTCCAGAAGTTCCGAGTTTGCTGACCTCAAGGGTCCCTGACACCGAAGCGCCATTACTAAAATTCCAAATACCAGAAATGGTTTCATTGGCCGCCCGAGAAGCCGGCCCATTTGTCCAATCCAATTTAACAACGGCTTCAGTAGAACCGGAGGCGGAAACATTGAAGTTTCCCGCTTCAAACGAAATCGTCGCGGTTGGGTTTAGAACACTAGTTAGGCCTTCCTTAATTTGAAGAGCAGATCCGCTTCCGCCGCTTGATGATGTTCCGCACGAGAATGTTCCCGTGGTTGCATCCCACATTAATTTAGAGCTTCCGGCGACATCGCAATCGGTGAGACCGGCTCCAAAAATCTTTGATGCGGAAGCAAAACCGGATATTTCTACATCTGACGAGAACGATGCCTTTCCGCCAAAACTGGAAGTTCCGCTTACTACCACATCACCATTTTCATTTAACCGGAACTTTTTAGACTGAACCGTAAATAGAGAATCCTGCGGATCTTCGGAATTACCGATTGAAGTATCCCCGCTGACTCCAAGGCTTGAAAAGGATCCATTACCTCCGTAAAGACCTCCGAAGAAAAATGCAAGATTGTCAGTTTCGTTTCCGTTTTCAACAACATCATCAAGTGTTAAAGAAGCGTTGGTTACCACACCGCCAGTATTAGTAACGTTTGTAACATTATTAATAGTCACTCCTGATCCACTGGCGATTGTTGCAACTAAATCATTTGGCCTTAACCCTTGCCATAATTCGGCATTAAGATTTTTAACCATCTTAGTGCTGGCAACTTCCAGGGTGCCGTTCTCAATCGCAACATTACCGCTCGTGACTTTTAGTCCCTGGTTAAAGATTACTTTACCGATTACGCCCAGCTTACCTTGTACCGCCAATGAAGATCTAAGTTTGGTCGCACCATTTACCGTGAGCGTCTTACCCACGACAACATCTCCCTGAAGCTGAACGTTGTCATAAGTAATGTTCCCGTTTTTTGTAACAAAAGCGAGGGTAAAATCTTGGGAAGTGAGGTTATTTAATTTTTCAGCGTTGGTGATTGAACGGATGACAATCGGCACATTACGCGGCGGAAGAGATGAACCGGAAGGCGAAGACGATGGGGTTGGGATTGAGCCTACGATCGTGAATCCTGTCCCTGGTTCAGTTATAACAACGTCGCCTAAATATTCGTCCGTTTTCTGGTCCCGATGCATGAAGCGCTCGTAGAGAGACAAAATTGGATTATTTGAAGTTCCAAAATCTTGGGTGACATCCACAAGTCCAAAGATGATGAGAATCGTTGCGATTGCAGATACAACAGCGCGCCTAATGTTGTGTTCCGATTTCCAGTGCGATACCGGTTCGTAAACTTCTGTCGGCACCGGTTCAGAAATAGGAGCAAGAATCGGCGCAGAAGCAAGAATTATTTGCGGCAGAGCGGGCGGCGTGTTTACGTTTATCGGTTCGTTGAAATCACCCTGAGTTAACCCTTTTTTTAAAAGATTAACTGCTCCGTATTTTTGGACGTATTCCCGGATTGCCTCTTTGGTTGTAAACCAATTGCGGCTAACTTTCTGGCCAAAAACTTTTCCTCTTCGGACAAGGAGACTTATGTATTCTTGGGAGTATGGGGAAAACTTGGACGCTTCCGCTAGAGAAATTAAACTGTCTTTTTTCTTAATTAAACTAGAACCGGCATATTTACGCACATACTCTTCAACGGCCTCGGTTGTTGTAAACCAATTTCGTCCGATCTTCTGGCCAAATATCTTACCCCGACGCACGAGGAGACTTATATATTCTTGGGAGTACGGAGCAAGCTTAGATGCCTCAAAAAGAGATACAAGATTATCTTTTTTAGTTACCGATCCTAGTTCGTTAACGATGTCTTTTTTATCTAGCATAACAAGGGTTTTTTCGTATCGGATATCGTATCGGATAATCTATGTCGCAGGTTTATCAGAATGCCTTTTAGATTTTTCCTCGCGTGTGACTCTATATACGCGCGCGAACTTATGTTGCAAGTCTACCATGGCAGTCACGCAAAATGTTGATAAAACAGGCCTTATTTTAAAGGTTTTTTATTTGTTTACCGATCTAAAGAAAAAATGCTGAAAATTTTTATAACTTAGCGCTAAAACTTATGCACATTGACCGCACTAACCAAGAGTATAGAATTAACTATAAAGGTTCATAAACATTGTAGACAAAAGATTACTATAAAGATAAACATTTTAATTGTAGGGTTTACCATTAAGTTCAGTAACCTTTCACAAGGTAGCCCATAAATTAAGTTTTAAAATTCTATGCCCAAAAAATTTCTCAATGTTAAAGAGGTTGCCAACTTACTCGGCGTAACGCCCTTGACGATTCGTAACTGGGATCAAAGAGGCAAGCTAATTGCCTATCGGAACCCGGTTAATAATTACCGGTTGTATAAAATAGAAGATGTAGAAATTCTTCTTCGCCAGATAGACCAGAGCCGAGAAAAAACCCGAAGACTAAAAATAGACATCGGGTAGAGCAAACTAAAACCACCTCATGCGAGGTGGTTTTAGTTTTGTTTAAAATAAATTTATCTACTCCTTAAACCACGCTTCCCAATAACTCTTTTATTAAATTCATCCACAACCATAAGAGTACGAAAATTATTCATCCTTTCCACGTAAACATTTCCGTTTAGATGATCAATCTCGTGTTGAAAAACTCTAGCGTGAAGGCCAGAAAATGTTTTGGATTGTTGTACACTATTCTCGTCTACATATTCAACTTGTATAGATTCGGATCGAGGCACAAGGCCACGAACTCCATTAAGGCTTAGGCATCCTTCCCAATCATCTATCAAAACTTTTGAGCGTCCTGTAATTTTGGGGTTGATAATAACCGTTGGAGACAGCGGTTTAGCATCGGGACGGGTTTTACTTGGTTTAACTTCAATAACGGCGAGCATTATTGATTCGCCAATCTGGGGTGCGGCAAGACCTACGCCTTCAACCTTGCGCATTGTATAGAACATCTGCTTAACAAGATTATGAAACGCCGTAGAACGAATGGTCTTTAAGGTAATGTTCTTCCCCTTCTTTTGTAAGACTGGATTCCCGAAATTAGTTAGTTTGAGAAATTTCATATTTATGAATGTCGCCTTTGCAACCTTTACGGGCTTTGCCCGCCGAAGGTCGCTTCTGCGGACATGTGCCAAAACTTTGTTTCTTGCACCAGAAAATTACGCATCTCCCTGCAAGATATCAACAGGCAAGCGTATTTATTTGACGAATGCGTAGACCAGCCCGAACACAAACGCGGTCAGGGCAACAATGTGCCAAAAACGAATATTATGCATATCTATATGATACCAGATATTGCAAAGAATCAACAGCACTCTTGGCGGGGGCGCCAGGATTCGAACCTGGATACCTGGTTTTGGAGACCAGAGTCTTACCGTTGGACGACACCCCCATTCAATCCCCTGCACTATATCAAAAATTAATATGGGAGTCTATTTGAACTTTACACCAACTCTCGTAACCCCACAGCGAGGACTCGCCGGAACAATAATTGTTAGCAAACAAATATTGTGAGGCGGAGGGAAGTTTTTAAAGCGACGGATTTAAAAACTATCCCGTATCCGAGTCTTGGGGCTGTGGAGTTGGTGTAAGGGTTCCCAAAAAATAAAACCTCCGGAATGGAGGTTTTATTTTTAGCCGGTCATTTTTGCTTCCTTGTGCGGAGTTGTTTTCCTGCACCGGGAACAAAACTTTTTATATTCCAGCTTTCGTTCAACTTTCTTTTTGTTTTTAGACGTAAAGTAGTTCGCTTCTTTACAGACGGAACACTTTAAGCGCAGAAGGTTATCTTGAGACATGTTGTTATATATTCTATCAGACTTTCTTAAAAAATCAATCCTGGAGCCGTTGGTCGGATTTGAACCGACGACCTACTCCTTCACTGGTACCCCTGTTTCCACTACACATAATATCAGGGGGTTAGACTGTATCTTGAGCATACCTATGAAGTAGGGTTAGCTCCCCTTGTCAGTCGTTCGGGCGTACAGAACGCCACGGTCTTGGCCGTATGCCGGCTATTGACCGTTATTCGGGATTCATCGGATAGTTTCCACACCGACGGGCAATATGTTCACCATGGAGTTGCTCTACCAACTGAGCTACAACGGCATATAAGGAACGTAACTCGCGTATTGTATCTTAAACCTTGTATTCTGCCAACATATTGTCAATGAGGTTTTTAAGTCGCACATTTGAACAATAAACAGTAAGCACCCCGTGCTGACTCTTTTCGCGATAGGTACCTAGGGATCTTGCGGGCGTAACAACGACTTTTTGAAATTGTTGCTCATTGATGCCAAGGCTACGCAGTTGTGATATCCAAAAAGATAGGACATTCCTTGGCGGCATATCGCTAAATATCTGTAAGCCAAAACGTAATTTGGATGGTTTTACTTTAAATATTTTTAGTAAGAATCGAACAAAGGCTTTAATGAGTTTCGGGTCAGTATTTCCTAGGCGAACACTCGTTGGATTACGTTTATTCCCTTCACCCCAATATAGACCTAGTCCAAGACCAGCGATAAAATGTATAGACTTATAGTTAAGATTACTAGGCGCTACGAAAGGATCCCCGTCTGGATTATGCATCCGATATACTGCTTCGGAAATAGATCTTTTCTGTATATTATACCGGCTCAACCAGTAGTTAACCTTACCCTCTGAAAAATTCAGGTGCTTAGCAATTTTTGAGACAGAAAAACCACGCTCTTGATACAAATTTTTTAGAAGGTTACGCGAGTGTGGTATCTTCACACCCTCATGATAACACCAACTAATCTGTACCGTAAATCAAATCCTGTTGATAATACTACTCTACTAACTCGCATAGAATACTTTGGTGGGGGCGGTAGGATTTGCACCTACGTAGGCCGGACGGCCGACAGATTTACAGTCTGTTGTGATTGACTACTCCACCACGCCCCCTATCGGCGATCATTGGAATCGCTGTCTTACAGAGCCGGCGGTCGGGATTGAACCGACGACCTACTGTTTACAAAACAGTTGCTCTGCCACTGAGCTACGCCGGCACTCCTAAGCTCTGTCGTACGACAGAGCTTCGAAGCGCGAGCAAGCGAAGTAAGAACGCTACTCGCCCTTCCGAAGCTCTTCCACAGGATGAGCGAAGGAGGGAGCTATGGCGGCAAGAACATTTACACTAGCTGGAACCGCACTAGTATAGCGTATTTTACTGTATCTGGAAAGGGTCACGGAACACTAACACTCGCCCCAATTCTACTTAGTCTTAACTGCTTCCACCTGAGAAAGTTTGTTCTTGAGGCCTTGGTCTTCGGGGTTCAGAGAGATTGCGGCTTTGAAAGATTCTATTGCATCGTTAAAATTCCCCATCTGTACGTAGACATCCCCTAAGGTCTCATATAGCAGCCCGTCTTTTGGATTCTGGGCTATTTCTACTATTAAGCGCTGTTCCTCTTCTTTCAGCTTTTGAGGATCCAGTTTAGATTTTTTACTTACTATGCGCACACTTGGTTCAACTGCCGGCACAGATGTCACCTCATCTGCCAACGGCGTTTGGACATCTTCGGGCATGCTATCTTCACGGGCGGTGCGGACACGATTTATAATGCCCGCCCACCAGCGATCTAGTTTTGAAAACCAAACTCTGGTCTGGCGCAATGCCTTTTCCAGCTCAGTAAGCCAATTAGACCAGTGTTCCCTCACTTGTATCTTATTCGCGGTGTTAATTGCTTCAGGAAACATGTCATGCCACAAGCTGACGCCAACCTCATGCGATTCAGGGTTAAGCTTGCGCAGATAAGTGAGTTTTTTGCCCACGATGATACCAGCTCCAATGAGCGCAACAACGGCAACAGCTATTGGTATGAGAATAAACAAGGATATTAACAAACAGCGTTATTGGCGCCGTTAGAGTTGAAAAACTGAAAACTTACCGAGTTGAATATTTTCGCCAAGCTTGGCGATCATTCCGGAGATAACATCCTTTATAGTCCTTTCGGGGTCTTTTATAAACGGTTGTTCTAAGCATTCCTCGGCGTCGGCCGGTTTCATGGCGGTAATATGCATCGCGAGATCTCGGCCGAGTCCCTGGAATTCTTCGTTGCGGGCAACAAAGTCCGTTTCGCACAAAAGTTCCACCATCGCGCCAACCTTTTTAGTGGAGTGGATGTATGAGCTTACAATTCCTTCTTTAACATCGCGGAAAGCACGCTTTTCGGCCATATACGCACCAAGAGACTTAAGAGCTTCAATAGCCTTGGATTCATCGCCTCCCGCAGCATCTAGTGCTTTTTTGATTTCGTTTAATGAGAGGCCGGTCGCTTCGCGAAGGGCCTTAATTTTTTCCATATCAGCCATAGTTTTTTGAAACTCGGCGAACCGGGGTAATTAGTGTACGAGCTCGTTGCTTAGCGACTGAATAATAAGATCAACTGCCATTTTTGAGCGATCATTGCCAGGAATGGCAAAATTTACAAGCTTAGGATCAGCATCGGTGTTTGCGATAGCAATAGTCTTTACACCCATCTTGTTTGATTCTGAAACAGGTAGCGCCCCATCTTTAATAGAAGCTACAAAAACGATGTCCGGGATGCGGGTCAACCTCTTTAGGCCGTCAAAGTTTTTGCGCATCTTTGTGAGTTCGCGCTCAAGCATAAGGCGCTCTTTTTTGGTGTACTTCTCCCAAACTCCGGTCGCCTGCTCTTGTTCCATGGATTCAAGCTTGCGGACGCGGGCGTTTATGATTTTAAAGTTGCTAAGAGTTCCGCCAAGCCAGCGATCCACAACGTAAGGCATGCCTAGCTTTTCGGCGAGTGCCTTTACTGACTCGCGAGATTGCTTGGTTGGTGCAACGAACAGTATGATGCCTCCTGCGGCAATGACCTCTTTCAACGCCGCAACGGCTTTTTCTAATTGTTCTTGTGTTTTTAGGAGGTCAATAATACAGATCCCATCCCGAACCGTGAAAACATACTGTCCCATGGCTGGATGAAAAACGGTCTTTCGGCGCCCAAAATGCATGCCGGCCTTGAGCATGTCTTCGTAAGGGATTTGTGTGAATTGTTCGGTAGTCATTCTTATAAAAGGCATCGTGCTTTAGGCACGAAACGCCTCCCCATAGTATCGTAGGGGTCTTAAAAAGTCAATAATATCTTAGCTCCTTGTTCTATTGAGTTTTGATGCTAGAGAAACAGCTATCGTCGTAAAGCTGGATACTTCTTATGTCCAAGAAACCGCCTGCATAGGAGCTTATCCAGCCTGCGGCAAAGCCTTTAAATTGAAACAATGACGGGTCGGGGTTTGCCGGTTTGAATGGAATACGAACCCACGGCCGGCCTTCAACCTGGGCATAAAGCTCGTGCGCTTGCGTATATTGCCACTGGATCTTGATAAACTTGTCCGGCCAGCCACCAGACGTACCCTGCGGTCGCATTTCTTCAATGAAATTACCTGGCCCCGCGGCATTGTGATAGTAGGCGGCCATTCCGATTCCATACGTGAATTTGGCGTTGGGGTCGTAGGGCTCAACAATAGGGCCGAATGCGGCCGTTGCTCCAAAATCCCGCCACCAAGTGCCGGATCCGGATTGAGGCCAAAGAGGATCTGTATATCCGCCGGCAAAAACGGTTAACTTTTCAGCCTGACCTTCTCCGTAAGCAAGATTCTTGAAGTTGGCATATATTACGCCTCCCCAAATTTCTTTAGGTGTCGTGAATTGCTTTATAATTGCGCGTTCGTAGGTGTGCGTACCTAGCGGCCCTCCAGTAAAACGCACGGAAGCCATCTTACTGGCCCTTGAATACAGAGGAACAACGTTTATGTATTCTGGGTTTTTAACCTCAAAAGTGCCCCTGGCATCCGGTCCATCCCCTCTCTGCCACCGAGCATCAACAAACGGTTTGCATGAAAAAATGCTTTTACATTCACCGCCGTAGCACATTTGACCCCCACCGCATTGGCTGTCGGTAGAACAAGTAACAACGTTGTCTTTCGCTTCGGCTTTTATCCTTCTAATCGAAAGGTTCGGACTTACATCACCAGCAAGAGATTGACTCACCCAACTAACCGAAAGTGTATCCAGAACCGCGGACCCGACAACAGCTAAGCACAAAACCATTCCTGCTCCAATCAGCGACGCTTTAGCAACACGCGGAACGGATTTCCAGAAGCGATCAACAATGTAAGGTAATTTCATAATTTTTTATTCGCTTTGAGGTTTAATTGAAAAACAACTTGCATCGTGAAGTTTTACACTCCTTATATCCAAACTACCGGCACTGCGAGCACTCACCCAGCCTGCGGCAAAGCCTTTGAACTTATAGTACTCCGGGGAAGCCGGATTTGGATTTGAATTTGCCTCTGTCCATTGCTTTCCATCAACTCTCATAAAAAACTTGTGTTGCTGAGTAAGGTACCACTCTACCTTTATGTACCGATCCTGCCAGCCATTTACGGCATCAAGTATCCAGAATGGCGCGTATATAACATTTGGTCCGCTTGCATCATGCCAGAAGGCATTACTGCTAACACCGGCTTTTCTGCCCGGTTTTGAGCTTGGAACATAACCGTTATTCGTAAAATCTATCGTCATGTCCCGCCACCAAGTGCCGGATCCGGATTGAGGCCAAAGTGTGTCGGTATAGCCACCCAGAAACACAACCGGTTCTGCATTCGGATAGTGTTGTAGGTTTTTTGGATTTACCTCAACAACACCTCCCCAAATTTCTTTAGGCTGATCAAACTTCTTGAAAATAACTCTTTCAAATGTGTGGGTTCCCAGAGGACCGCCGGAAAATCTGACAGCCCGCGAATCGGACCTTGAAGCATTTAAACTGGTTGCTGGAACTACGCTTACGTACTCCGGGTTTTTAACCTCAAATACTTCTTTTGCGCTTGGGTCATCATTGGCCTGCCATTTTGCATCAACAAACGGTTTGCATTCAAAGATGCTTTTACACTGGCCGCTGTAACACATCTGTCCGCCTGGGCACTGGCTGTCGGTGGTACATCCTATTTCTGGGCGTCTCTTGATTGCCACCTTGTCACTATCCACGCTTTGTCCTGAAACCTTGGGACTTAATTCTCCTGCTAAAGAGCGGCTGATGCCGCTTGAAGAAATAGTATCTGTTGCAACTGTACCAACAACAATCAGGCCGAATAATACTCCCGCACCCATTAGTGAACGCCCGGCAATATGCGGCATAGCTTCCCAGAAACGACTAAAGATGTGGGGCAATTTCATATTGATACATTATATAGCCTTGCAATACCGCCAACAAGCGCACCTGTGTATTTCCTAGCCAGACGGATTAAGGAATCTAGACAACAGAACCCTAATCTGCTATTATTATCTAGCGATAATCGTCATTTTATGAAACAAGACATCCACCCGACATATTACCCGGAAGCTAAGATTTCTTGCGCTTGCGGAAAAAGCTGGAAAAGCGGCTCAACCAAGTCTGATTTAGATGTGGCCATCTGCTCAAATTGCCACCCGTTTTATACCGGCCGCGAGAACCTTGTAGATGCTCGCGGACGTGTTGAACGCTTCGCAAAGCGTATGGAAAAGAGTGCGCAAAAGGCCACCTCTCGCATCTCAAAGGCTCCCCGAGCAAAGAAGAACGCTAAGAAGTCCAAGTAGATACTTCCGAGCTAATGGTTTACGACTGGCGCCAGCATCAGCAGCAGTACCCAAAACCGTCCGCGCCCAGCGCACCGGATAATGAAGCTATCGTTGAAATCCGGGCCGGAGCCGGAGGCCAGGAAGCGGCGCTCTTCGCCGCCGAGCTTTTTGATATGTACAAGCGGTATGCCCAGCTTAAAAACTGGAACTTTTCCGTTATTGATACGAGTAACACCGATATTGGAGGCTTGAAATCTGTAGTCTTTGAAGT
>ERZ1292623.3823-Hain-H51-01um-R1-3823-length-12660-cov-11_pt1 | contig 12660 bp, 13 predicted proteins | sample MGYA00564398_ERZ1292623 | MGnify/ENA primary metagenome ERZ1292623 (study PRJEB36523, sample SAMEA6512633) | groundwater metagenome | collected 2019-01-07 | study: AquaDiva: Metagenomics assemblies of 32 groundwater samples | reverse complement strand
CATAATTTGATATAGCTTAGTAAGATTTAAATAACCTTTTATAAAGACATAAATTAGTCGATTTATTTTTAATGTTTTGAATATTTATGCTTAAAATTAGTAACAAGATATTCCTCAAGCGCACTTTCCCAACCCTTCATATTATTTAGTCCAAGCAAATCTAATTTATAATTTCTCATTACTTCTGAATCTGGTCTTGGTGCTGGAGTTGCTGTAGAAGAAAAAACATTATATGCATCTTTCGGATAAGTTTCGGAAGTAAATGAATTTAGTCTAACATCTTTTATATCGAGAATTTCAAAAGTCTTTTTAGCTACATCATATCTGGTGCCATATCCTTTATTCGTCATATGATATATCCCATAATTCTGAGTTTCCAATAAAGGCATAAAATTTCTTGCAAAATCGGTAGTAAAGGTTAATGAACCTTTTTTGTCAGTTAATATATTAAATTCTTTTTTTCCATCTTCGAATTGTTTTAATAATTTATAAATAAATTTTCTATCTCTTTTTTCTCCCCCCCCCACCATCCATCCTGCCCTTATAATAAAATATCTATTTAATAAACCTTGAACTATTTTTTCTCCCTCGTATTTCGTCTTCCCGTATAAATTAATTGGATTTGGTTGATCAAATTCTGTATAAGGATCATTTGATTTACCATCAAAAACGCCCGCCGTGCTAATGTAAGTCATCAATACATTATTTTCTTGACAAGCAAGTGCAACGTATAATGTTCCGATTGTATTTGTTAAATATGCGTGATCTTGTTCAACCTCGCACTTATCAACATTGGTTTCAGCAGCTAAATGCGCAACAAGATCCGGTTTATGATATCCTATAACAGAAAAAACCTCTTCTTTATCTCTCACGTCTAATTTTTGAATGCCCCCTTCTTTTACAGTTTTATGTGTTCTTATAAGTTGATGGGATTGCCTCTCTAATTCATTACATAAATCGTTACCCAACATCCCTGCAGCACCAGTTACTAATACCTTCATTTTAATTATAAATTAAAATTGGTTGTTAAGCAAAATTTATAAATACTTCTTTTTTTTAGATAGATTATAAGACAATTATGATTTTATGGGAATTAAATATGAACAAAAAATTAATGATTTTTATACCTTCTTATAAATCACAAAGAACTATCTGCTCTGTCATTGAAAGAATTCCAAATGATATAAAAAAGAAGGCTAAAGAAATTGTTGTCTTTGATGACGATAGTCCTGATGATAGTTATAAAGTTCTTTTAGATTATAAAAAAAAGAAAAAAATGAATAAATTAAAAGTACATAAAAATAAAAAAAATCTCGATTTTGGGGGGAATATGAAGGTTGGATTTGATTACGCTATAAAAAATAATATGAGTATTCTAGCAGTATTACATTCTGATGGGCAGTATCCTTCCGAAAGAATAGGTGACTTAATAAAACCCATAGAAGAAGGTGAAGCTCATACCACATTTGGTTCAAGATTTTTAGGGGACCCTCTTAAAGGTGGAATGCCATTATGGAGATATCTTGGAAATATTTTTTTAACAAAAATTGAAAATATTTTAGTTGGTAAAAAATTTTCAGAATGGCATTCTGGATTTACCGCATATGACTGCAATGCTTTAAAGAAACTTCCTTTTAAAAGTTGTGCTGATGGGGGGTATGAATTAGCAACAGATATATTATTGCTATTTTTATCAAGAAATTTTATAGTAAAAGAATTTCCGATTAAAACACATTATGGGAAAGAGTCAACAAGTCCTTCAATAAAAAGAACTTTTTCTTTTTTTGTACATTGTACTAAACTTGCGTTTTTATTCTTTCTACATAGAATGGGGATTATACAAATTGATAAATATAAAGAATAAACAAATCAAAAAATAAGTCGATTATAATTATATAAATATCTATTTGTTTATAATTGCTTAATTAGTACAAAGATAAATTTATATAATGTAATTTATTTCAAAATTGATGGGTAATTTGAATTATAATATTAAAAAATATAAAATAAATAGTTTAGAGGTTCTTTTGGGGTTAATTCATTCTAAATTATTGATTCGATATAGAAATAAAAAGCTTTTAAAATTAATTTATAATGATTTAATTGATTCACCAAGTATATTAAGTGTTGGATGTGGCACTGGTTTTATAGAGAACTATATTGCAAGTAGAAATAAAAAAATTAAGATTAAAGGAATTGATGTTCTTGTGCCGGAGAAGACTTATATTAAAGTCAAAAAGTACGATGGGAAAAAAATACCCTTCAAGTCAAATTCTTTTGATGTTGTTATGTTCCTTGATGTATTACATCACACAGATAATATTAAAGATCTTATGTCTGAAGCAAAAAGAGTCACAAAAAAAATAATATTAATAAAAGACCATTACTATGATACCAAATTTGATCATTTCCTTCTAAGAATGGCAGATTATATTGGTAATAAGGGATTGGGGATAAATCTAAATTACAATTATTTAAAAGAAAGTGAATGGAGATTGTTAATAAAACAATTAAATCTTAAAATAATTAAGTTTAAAAAATTCAAATATAACTGTTTGCATCCAAGTAAAAATATTATTTTAAAGTTGAATAAATAAAAATTAAACTGTAAATTTCTCTATGTTTTTCTTCATAAAAGAAAGTCCTTCGTCCAATGACATTGGGGTGATATCTATGTCACGTTCCATTTTTGTGACATCATACGTTGTATCTGGCATTCTTTTGGCAATACCGGGAAAGTAATCTGAAGATACCGGTTCTATAAGATTTGTATCCAAGCCAAAAACTTCGGCTGTTTTTACGGCAAATTCGTAACGATTAACTCTATCTTTACCTGCAATATTATATAACCCGTAGCTATCTCTCTCGATCATCTGCCAAATTGCCTTAGCTGCTTGAATGTTAAATAAGGGATTAGTATATGTATCATTAACCATTTTTACACCTTCCCCAATTTGCAGTTTTTCTATTAACCAGGTAACCGGATTTCTTCTTTCATTCGGGTGATTCCAACCGTACATTAACATCAATCTAGCAATGACATAATCTAGATTAGAGTTTTTAATTAATTCCTCGATAATTAATTTCGTTTTACCATAATAATTAACTGGATTCGTTTCGCTTTCCTCTAAATATGGGCTATGTTCTCCATCAAACACGGCATTTGATGAAGTAAAAAGCAGTTTAGCCCCATAATTTTTACATAAATTCAAAATATTTTTTGTTCCTTCGACATTTACCAGATAAGCTTCATCTTTATTACGTTCACAATAGTCAACATTACCAATTGAAGCCGCATGTATGACATAATTTGGTTTAAAATGATTAAATACTTCTGTCACTTCGTTTTTCTTAGTAATATTAAATTTATACAATTTAAAATCATGATAATTTAAAGCGAAATCACTATTATATGTAGGAATAATATTATATTCTCCGGGTGCCATCTTAAGCAAACCCATTCCTAATAAGCCCGATCCACCAGTTATTAAAACGGTTTTTTTCTTTGCTCTATTTTTCATTGCTTATTCAACCCCCCATTTATTATATCATTTTAATTATGATCTAAAATTCTCTATTTGATAAAATTTATAAAGTTAAGTATATTATGGTTGATAAATATAAAAAATAATAATTAAAAATTTACTTTATATAGATAGAAACACTTAACCAACATTTCTTCTCTAAACTGGGAATAACTCTTAAAATTAAATTTTCAGATTTTTTTAATATTTTTGATATCATCTTATAAAATTTTGTATTTTCTCTGAATATCAAAGAAATGAATGAAAACAAATAAAATATTTTCCTATAAGATTTTTTAAAATTTTTTGATATGATCAATAAATCTTTATATTTTAAATATCTTGGTTTTGTTTCTTTAAATTGGGAAAAAAATAATCTATAAAATCTTATTAATAAATTTTCATCAATTGGTTCAATGGAAATTAAAATTCCATTTTTTTTCAGAACTCTTTTACATTCTTTTACCACCTTGATATGATTTAAGTGCATCAGTGTCGTTTTTATGAAAATTACATCAAATTGATTGCTTTTAAATTTCATATTATGTGCGTCCATTTGAATTAATTTTATGCTTCTTAGTAAATTATATTTTTTAGAAAGTTCTTTACATGATTTTAAACTATTTCTAGAAATATCTATTGCGGTTACTTTAAAGCCCATTCTTGCAAATTTAATTACATTATCTCCTTTTCCGGGTCCGATTTCCAATAATTTTTTATTTTTAGATTTATTAAAATAATTTTTTAGATAATTTAAAGCATAATTCATTGCTTCTTCTTCATATTGGGTAAGATCTGATTTTTGTTGTTCATTTATATTTTTAGGTAACCAAAAATCATTATAATAATTCTTAATTTTTTCTACATCTTTCATAAATCTTATAATCAAAAAATCTTTATATAAATATCTATTTCTCATGATAAATCTATTTCGAAACCTTTTTATAATTAGTTAATGAATTTTTTATTTATGACATATATCCCATTTATAGCTGCAATTCTAGCATTTGTTGTTACTTGTGTAGCTACAAATTGGTTAATTCGTTATTTAAGAAGAATTAATTTAGTTGTTAAAGATATGAATAAGAAAAATACCCCTTTAGTTCCAATTTCTGGGGGTTTAGCTGTAATGTCCGGTATTTTTTTAGGATTAATGTTTTATATATTTTTTCAAACCTTTTATTATAAATATACTAACACCTTAATTTACCTCCTCGCGGGTTTAATTTCAATATTAATGATAACCTTTGTTGGTTTCGTGGATGATATCATAATACGTAAATCAAAAGATAAATCTTCCGGCTTAAAACAATGGCAAAAGCCTTTACTTACATTAAGTGCTGCAGTTCCTTTAATGGTTGTTAATGCGGGTGTAACAACAATGGCTTTACCTTTTATTGGAAGGGTTGATGTAGGGTTAATTTATCCTTTAATTTTTATTCCAATAGGGGTTATAGGTGCAGCAAATATGGTTAATATGCTGGCTGGTTTTAATGGAATGGAAGTTGGAATGGGAATTATATATACTGGAATGCTTGGATTATACGCATTTTTTAATAATAGGGAGGTAGCAGTTGTAATTGCATTAATAACATTAGCTTCATTGATTGCATTTTATCTTTATAATAAATATCCGGCTAAGATACTACCTGGAGACTCATTAACTTATTTACTCGGGGGGGTAATTGCAAGCATAGCTATTCTAGGAAACATAGAAAAAGCGGCAATTATCGCAAGTACTCCATTCTTTATTGAGTTTGTATTAAAATTAAGAAGCAAGTTTAAAGCTAATAGTTATGGTTATTATAAAAATGGTAAAATAAGATCATACTATAATAGTAAGATTTATTCTATTCCTCATTTATTAACGAGAACTGGAAAATATACAGAAAAACAAGTATTTTGGTTTATGATTATTGTTGAGTTAATTTTTTCTAGTTTAATTTGGGTGGTTTAAATGATAGATAGACTAATAAATTATATTAAAAAACATGAATTATTAAAGGATAATTTAATATTACTCTTAGGTAATTCATTCGGGGCATTTTTTACGTTTTTATTTCATTTTTATATGGGGAGAAAATTAGGACCAGAGGATTATGGTGCTTTGGGAGCAATTCTAGCATTAATTTATTTATTTACAATACCATTAACAACTATTCAAACAAGCATTGCTAAATTTACGTCTATATTTAAATCAGAAAAAAAATACAAAGAAATTCATTATTTATATAAGGCTTCAACAAAAAAATTATTAATATTTGGGATAATTTCAATGTTTATTTTTTTATTATTAAGTAATTTAATCGCTAATTACTTGCATATTTCCTTAACTCCATTATTGATCTTAAGCTTGTATATTATATTTTCATTTTTACTTTATATTAATCGCGGATTATTACAGGGGTTACAGAAATTCAATAAGTTTAGTATAAATTTGATATTTGAGGGTTTAATAAAATTAATTTCGGGAATAATCTTAATTCTTGTTGGATTTAAATTAAATGGGGCTATAGGAGCAATAGTTTTTGCATTGATATCTGCATTTTTAATAAGTTTTTATCAACTAAAAAACATAATAAAATATAAAATAAAAAAATTTGATAGCAATATAATCTACAAATATACAATTCCTGTTCTAATTGCATTAACGATGTTAACTGCATTCTATAGCCTGGATTTGTTATTAGTTAAGCATTTTTTTATTGATAAAAGAGCCGGATATTATGCTGCAGTTTCTTTATTAGGAAAGGTGGTGTTTTTTGGTTCTATGCCAATTACCCAGGTTATGTTTCCTAAAGTTAATGAGTTATATCATAATAAAAAGAAGAGTAAAAATATGTTATATAAATCTGCATTAATGATTTTAGCATTTAGTTTACCTGTAATTCTAATTTATTTTTTATTTTCAAAATTTATTATAAAAACTTTATATGGTGAATTATATCTAGAAGCTTCCAATTTACTCGGTTGGTTTGCAGTAATGATGACCTTGTTTTCATTAATTTACCTAATATCGTTTTATAATTTAGCTATAAACAGAAAAAATTTCCTTTACATCTTAGGATTATTTAATATATTAGAAATAGTTTTAATTTATATTTTCCATGATACCTTGATGCAAGTAGTAAGTATTTTAACTGTGTTAATGTCTATATTAGCATTCATAATGTTTTTAAAAATGCTATTAATAAAAGATGGTAAAATTAAGTATAATAATTCCGGCGTATAATGAAGAAAAAAGAATAGCTAGAACTTTAGATAATTATTCAAGGTTTTTTTTTAAATATATTAAAGATTATGAAATTATTGCTGTATTAAATGGCTGTAGAGATAATACTTTATGGATAGTAAAAAAATTTAGTAAAAGAAATACAAAGATTAAATACTTAAATTTTGAAGAAGCTATTGGTAAAGGTGGAGCAATACTGGAAGGGTTTAAGTCTGCAAAAGGTAATTTGATTGGATTTGTGGATGCAGATATGGCTACCCCCCCAAATACATTTTATGATTTAGTAAGAAACATTCATGATTATGATGGAATTATTGCATCTCGTTGGTTAAAAGGCTCTAAAATAAATATTAAACAACCATTATTAAAAAAAATTGGTAGCAGGGGGTTCAATTTTTTAGTAAGGTTATTGTTTAATTTAAAGTTTAAAGATACTCAATGTGGGGCTAAATTATTCAAAAATTATGTAATTAAAGATATTTTAAAAGATCTCAAGCTTACAAGATGGGCCTTTGATGTTAATTTACTTTATGCGACAAAGAGAAAGCATTATAACATTAAAGAAATTCCGACAGAATGGAATGCTGTAAAAGCTTCACATTTTAATTTATTTAAAGCGATTCCAGAAATGTTCCTTGGACTAATAAGATTAAGGTTATTTTATTCAAGGTTTAAGTTTATAGTAAAAGCTTATGATAAATTACCTGAATTTTTAAAAATTCATCATAGATTAAGATAAAATGGAAGAAAATCAATTTGTAAATAAATTTGTAGATATAATATTCTCAAAAAATAATGTTAAATATCTAATCTTGTTATTTTTAATCGGTTTTATTTTAAGAAGCATAGCTGCAATAAATATTTCTCCTAATGCAGATGAAATGGTTCATGGTACACATGCTCTTGGAATAATTAATAGCAATAAACTACAGATAATGGATGAAGATGCTGTTTGGTTTTATATAACAGATTTATTTTATAATATATTTGGACAGAATTTATTTGGATTAAGATTTGCTTCTATAATTTTTGGAGCTTTATCAATAATTTTAGTTTATCTTATTGGAAAGGAATTATTTAATAAAAGAACTGCTTTAATTTCCGCATTTATTTTAACTCTGTCGTCATATCACATTTTAATGACTTTAGCAGAAATGGACACATCAATGATATTATTCGTTTTAGTAAGCATATATTTTTTAATAAAAGCGTTAAAAGAGAATAAAAATTTGTCTTATTATTTAAGTGCATTATTTTTAGGAATAGCGATAATGATTAAACAGATTGCAGTTTTATTCATTCCCGCGTTTTTTATATTTGTTTTATATTACAAATATAAAAATAAAGAATTTAATCTAAAATTTAAGAAATTATTTTATGTTTTAATCATAATTTTTATTACTATAATTCCAATTTTAACATTTAATTATTTATTATATAAAGATAAAGGCTTGGTTGATTTACAATTTTCAAGATTTTTAGGGGTGGGAAAGGAAACTTATTCTTCAATAGAAGCGACATTAAAACCATTTAGATTTAGTGATTTATTTTTTAAATATGAAAATCATCCGCCCGGTTTATATGAAGCTTTTACAATATTATATAATTACGCTCCATTAATTTTAATTCTTGGATTAATTGGAATAATATTTAGTTATAAAAGGAATAAAGAATTTACATTATTAATATTATTATCATTTTTGATTCCATTTATATTTCTAGCTGGGACTTCTTTATTAGCAATACATTTTGTCTTCTCAATTCCATTATTATGTTTGTTTTCAGCTAACTTTTTGGATTTTATTATTGTAAAGGCTGAAAAATTTAGATTAAAAACAAAAACGGTTCTTTATGTTATATTGTTAATTCTTTTAGTATTTACGATATTTGAAGTTAAAGATCAAGGTGCTTTTAAGGGTAAAAATGAAATTACAAAGATAGTTGATTTCAAAAAAGACAATATTAAGGAAGATTCGTTAGTTGTTGTTGATAGCAGAGTGTATCGCGGTAGAATTGTTTTAGCATTTAATGATAGACATTATTTAGAAGCAAGTTTATTAAATGATTTAATACAGAATCAAGATAAATTACCTGAAGATTATAGCTCAATTAATACTTACTTTATAGAATGTGTAACAGATGATTGTGGCTGGGGAACTATAAATTCACAGCCCGAGTTTAATAAATCTATGGAGGATATTGTAAATTTTTTTAAAAATAGTTCTACATATTTAACAACAATAAAAAATAGTTATGGTGACGATTACTTCAATATTTATAATACAAATTTAAGGTTAAAACAGAGTTCATTGCAATTAGCAGATTCCACTCATTCTTGGTTTTATTATCCTGTGAGATACAAAGGAGAAAGTTTTGATGATTATGAAACTAAGAACTTCTTTGATAAATTTTTAGATAAAATAGCTCATTATATCTTATATTTAGAAATATTAATTTCTTTGATAACACCATTTTATATATTTTACTTATTGTTTAAAGAAGAAAATGAAGCTGAGCATAATAATTCCGGTATATAATGAAGAAAAAACTTTAAATCAACTTGTTGAAAGGGTTGAAATAGTAAATCTTGGAAATATAAAAAAAGAATTAATTGTAGTTAATGACTGTAGTAAAGATAATTCTCAAAATATAATAAAAAAATTAATGAAGAAATATAAGAATATCAGATTAATTAATCATGAATTTAATCAAGGGAAGGGTGCTGCAATAAGAACAGGATTAAATTATGCTGATGGGGATATATTAATAATACAAGATGGGGATTTAGAATATAATCCAGAAGAATACAAAAAATTAATTAAGCCAATATTAGAAGGAAGGACTAAAGTTGTTTATGGTTCTAGATTATTAGGAAAAATAAAGGGTTTTAATATTCCCGTACATTATATTGGGAATAAATTCTTATCATTAATTACTACTTTACTATACTTTAGAAGAATTACAGATATGGAAACTTGTTATAAAATGATGACTGAAGATGTAATTAAAAATATAAAACTAAGAGCTAAAAGATTTGATTTTGAGCCAGAGATTACAGCTAAAATAATTAAGAGGGGTTATAAAATTATCGAGATTCCAATAACATATAATTCAAGATCATTTCAAGAGGGGAAAAAAATTACTTGGAGAGATGGATTAAAAGCAATTTACTATTTAATTAAGTACAGATTTTTTGATTAAAATGGAAAAATGGACTGGAAGAATTGAAAGACCTTTGAGAGTTTATACTAATCCTAGAATTACAGATGATATTTATTTACATTTTTCTGAAATAAGAGATTATATTAAAAAATATTCAGATAAAGTTTATGGAATTACATTAGATGTTGGTGCTGGAAAATCCCCCTTTAAAAATTTTTTTAAAAATGCTACTAAATATATCAGATTAGATAAATTTGATCATAATAACAAACCAGATATAATTGCAGATGCTACAAAAATACCATTAAAGAATAATTCTGTAGATTCTGTAGTATGTTTTCAACTTTTAGAACATGTTCAAGATCCTCAAAAAGCAATTAATGAAATTTATCGTGTTCTAAAGAAAAATGGAACTTGTTTGTTAACAACGCATATGGCTGCTGCTTTACATGGCGAACCTTATGATTATTTTAGATTTAGTAAATATGCGCTAAAAGATGTTTTATTTAAAAAATTTAAATATGTTAAAGTCGAACCGAACGGTGGTGCGTTACTTTCAATAATGCAGTTAATTGTTTGGGGGATTAGTGAAAAATTACCTAAAATAATTGCATTGCCATTTGTTATAATTTTAAATTCAATTGGGAAAAATTTAGATAAAATATTTTATAATGAAGTATTTACATTAAATTATATCGTGTATGCAAGAAAATGAAAATATTGGATTTAGGTTGTGGAAATGCAAAATATAAATTTAAGAATGATATAGTTATAGGTATAGACAATGTTAAATTAAAAAATGTTGATGTTGTGCATAATTTAAACAAATTTCCTTATCCATTTAAAAAAAATGAATTTGATTTAATTTATACTAGCCATACATTAGAACATTTAAATGATTTAGATAAAGTACTTCAGGAACTAATTAGAATCACAAAACCCGGGGGGAGAATTTTAATTAGAGTACCTCATTTTTCCTGCGGCGTAAGTTATCGTGATCCAACACATAAAAGATTATTTTCATATTTTACATTTAATTACTTTACAGATGAATGTTTTTATACTAAATCAAAATTTAAGATAATAAAAAGAAAATTAAATTTTACAAGACAAAACTTTACATTTTTAAACTATATTTTTAATCCAATAATTAATATAAGCCCTTTAATATACGAAAGATTTTTTTGTTGGATATTACCATGTGCGGAAGTAATAGCTGAATTAGAGGTTAGAAAATGAAACCAAAATTTTCGATAGTTATAGCATTAGCGCCTTATAGGAATGCTGAAGTACTTAAATCTTTAAAAAATATTAATTACGATGAGAAAAAATATGAGATAATAATTAAAAAAGGGTTAAATCCAAGTGAAAATAGAAATTATGGAATCAAAAAAGCTAAAGGGGATATTATTTATTTTTTAGATGATGATGCAATCGTTGATAAAAATATTTTAAAAAATGCTGAAGAGTTTTTTAATAAATATAATGTGGATATTGTTGGTGGACCTCAATTAACTCCAAAAGATGATAGTTTTTTTGCCAAAATTTTTGGAACTGCGATAGAAAGTTTTTGGGGCAGTTATAAAATGGCCGATCGTTATAGAAGAGGAAATTTAAACTTGGATGCAAATGAATTAAGTTTAACAAGCGCTAATTGTTTTGTCAAAAGAAATGTTTTTAATAAAATAAAGGGTTTTGATGTAAGATTATGGCCTGGTGAAGATCCTGAGTTTTTTTCAAGAGCAAAGAAAGCTAGCTTAAATATTGCTTATTCTCCAAATTTAATAATTTATCATAGAAGAAGAGCTAATTTATTTGGTTTTCTTAAGCAACATTATAAATATGGAAATGTAAGATTAAAAAAAGAGGCCATTAACAAAAATTTAGCTGGTTTTGTTTTTATTATTCCAGCCGTTTTTTCCTTATATTTAATTTTTTTACCAATTCTATTATTATTTTCCAAAGGTTTCTCTTTCCCAATACAGTTACATTTAATAATTGATATAATTGTTGGAGCTTATTTGGCATTAAAGAAAAATGTACTTTACTTCCCATTTTTACCAATTATATTTTTCCTTATGCACTTTTCATATGGTTTAGGAATGCTAGTAAGTTTATTTGAAAGATGAAAAATCCAAAAATCAGTATAATAATCTGTACCTATAATAATAAAAATCTAGTTAAGAGATGTTTAGATAGTATCTTTTCTCAGAATTATAAAAACTTTGAAGTTATTTGTGTAGATGGTGGAAGTAATGATGGAACTTTAGAATTATTAAAACAATATAAGGTTAAAATTGTTTATAATAAAAAACAATTTCCTGAAGGTCCTGGAATGGGTAAATCTCAAGGCGTAAAAAAAGCTAAAGGTGAAATTATAGCATTTATTGATCAGGACAATAAATTAATTAATCATAATTGTCTAAAAGAACTAGTTTTTCCTTTAATTCATAATAAAGAAATTTTTGGGGTAGCCTGTAAATTATATATTAATAAAAATGATAATATTACCAATAGATATTTAAGTTATGTTGGAACAGATCCTTTTGCTGTTTATCGTTCTTTAGAAGGAAGAATGGCCTTAAACAAAGTAAAACTAAAAGATGAAGGAAGATATTGTACTTACAAAATAAACTTAGAAAATTGTTTGTGCACTGGTGGAAATGTATTTTTAGTTAGGAGAAATTTATTAAATAAAATTGGTGGATTTGTACAAGATGTTGAAATGATTTATTCTTTATG
>ERZ1292623.1980-Hain-H51-01um-R1-1980-length-18951-cov-4_pt3 | contig 12661 bp, 17 predicted proteins | sample MGYA00564398_ERZ1292623 | MGnify/ENA primary metagenome ERZ1292623 (study PRJEB36523, sample SAMEA6512633) | groundwater metagenome | collected 2019-01-07 | study: AquaDiva: Metagenomics assemblies of 32 groundwater samples | reverse complement strand
GCGCAAGGGCGTGTGGTCCTGCCTGGACCGGCTGCATGAACGGGCGATCACCCTGGCCGTGCGGGAGTTCTCGGCGGTGGGCCTGGTGCCAGCATTTGAATTCGACGCTGCCAGGGGGATTTTGGGTTGACCGTTTTCGGGAACCGCTATAGCGTGCAATTCGATAGCGTGCGGTGGTCTGCCTGCACACTTCAATGGTCGGCAGCGACGGCTCTCCCCGGTCGCAGCCAACAGCGGTTCGCTGACCCGCTGGAAGCAAGGGGATAGGGGCTCCCGGCCCCATCGTGAATCGGAATCAAAGCGGGTTGCTAGTAAGCGGCGGCGCCAGCGATAACCATTGACCCTCGGGCCTGGTTGCTGGTGCTGCCGCAGAACGTAAAAGAATTCGCGCGGTAGCGCAGATGGCAGAGCGCCGGGCTCATAACCCGGAGGTCGGCGGTTCAAATCCGCCCCGCGCAACCGAATACTCGACGAGCACCAAGGTCTGCGGGCCTTGGCGGTGCCGGGCCGTAACCCGGCATTGATTCTGCGGGGAGGGGATTCCTCCCCATTTCGGCGGTGCCCAGGTGTGGCGATGCGTTTGCGCATAAGCCCCGCTCAGGGGCCATGGTGTCTCCTCCGTCATCCTCCTGACGGATTCGCCCCGGCCGGGCAACCGGCTCGGGGTATTTTCTTTTTCGGGGGGCGCGATGCCCAGGCGGGTGCTCAAAGCCGGTTGCCGGTGGTGGCTGATTGCGACCTTCGTCTTTGCTCCCATGTGCGGGCTTGCCGCGCCCAAGGCGCAATCTCCTGGCGAGTGTCGGGCGTTTTGGGATCTCGGTCTCGTCGCCCGAGCTCTCGCGATGACCGGACACGACGCCAAGGCGACGGTGGATGTTCTGGTCAAGGTGTACGACATCGGGGGCGATGAGCGAATCCAAGCAATCGTCGCCGCCATCATCAAAGCCGCTCTGGCGAGCCGATCGGCGACGGCGGGTGAATTCGCTGTGGCGCTGCACAAGGCGTGCGTCGAGCGCGGCGGCGACATGGATGGAGTGCTGGGAGTAGCCCTGTGAGCATTTCCGCGTTGCAACAGATCATGCCGCGCGCGCCGGTGGAGTGGCTGATCGCCCTGTCGGCTGCGATGCCGCAATGGGGGATCGTGTCGACTGCGCGGAAGGCAGCGTTTTTGGGTCAGGTGGCGCACGAAAGTACCGAGCTGACCAAGCTTGACGAGAGGCTGTATTACACGGACGCCAATCGCGTGCGCGCGATCTTCGCCCGGCATTTTGATTCTCTCGATGCCGACGATGCCTGGGGCTACCTGCACCAGCCTGAGCGGTTCGCCAACCGGGTATACGCCTCCAGGATGGGGAACGGCGACGAGGCGAGTGGAGATGGCTGGCGGTTTCGAGGGCGTGGACCGCTGATGCACACGGGTCAGGCTGAGTACGTCGAGCGCGGCGCGGCAATCGGCTATGACCTGGTGGCACATCCCGAGGCGCTGCTGATCCCGGACATCGGATCCCGGGCGTCCTGCTCGTACTGGCAGTCGCGGGGACTCAACGCGCTGGCAGATCAGGGCGATCAGGAGGCAGTGTCGAGGCGCGTGAACGGCGGGACGATCGGCCTGCATGAGCGCATGGCCTACGTCCACCTGGCTCTCGAGGCGCTCGCCTGATGTTGCTGTCGACGCGGATCTTGCGGGTGCTGGAGCACGGGCCGCGCGCCAAGCGGGTGTTGGCCGGCATCGCTGCGGCCCACGATAAGGCCGAGGAGTTTCCGTGGGTTTGGCACTGGCTGCTCGAGTCCGGCGCGATCCGCAAGTTCGGCGGCCGGAAAGACGCTGTGTACGGATTGCCAAGGAGGGGAAGGTGATGGGGCTGATCGCGCGATTCTTGCCGAGCCTGATCCCGGGACTGCAGGCGCTCGTCAACCCGTGGGTGCTGCTCGCCTTGGTGGCGATGGCGGCTGGCTGCTTCACCGCCGGCTGGAAGGTCGAGAGCTGGCGCTGGGATGCGAGTCTGACCGCGATCGCCGAAGCGCACGCCGAGGCGCTCAAAGCCTACGCCGCCAGCCAGCGCGAGATTACTGCCGGCGTAGCCCGCAATCTGACCGCGGCCGAGCGGGACCGGGACACCTGGGCCGATTCATTCGATGAGGAGCTTCGCCATGCAAAACCCAACAAGCTGGCCGATTGCGGCGAGCCTGCGACGCGCTCAGCACCGACTGCTATTGCTGGCGAGCCGGAGGGCAGCGGGGTTCGTTTGCCGACCGGTGATGGTGCTGAGCGCGGCGGGCCTCGCCTGCTTGCTGGCGGTGTCCGCCTGTGGAACCGTGGACTCGCGACCGGCGCTTCCGCCGCCGAGCGTGGACTCTGGCTTGATGCAGCGGACGCCGGCGCCGGTCCCGTTGAGATCGTCGACGCCATCGCCAATGTCAAAGCCAACGCCGAACTCCTCGGGCAGTGCCGGGCCCGGGAAGCCGGCTGGCACGAAACAGCCTGCCGACAAGGTTGGTGGGTAGGGCCCGAGTGCAGTCAAACCAGCGGAGGTGGTTGAGATGAACTTGGTCTACGTGTTCATCATGCTGGTCGCGGCGATGCCGATCTTGGCCTGGGCACAGTCCAGGGCCGCCGGTTCGCCGTTCGACTTCTCGCTACTCGCCACATACGGCTGGGTGTTCGTGATCTCGTTCTTCGGCGGGTTCGCCAGCTGGGCGCGGAAGGTGAAGGACGGCAAAGCGCGCTGGTTCAACTTCGTGGAATTGATCGGCGAGTTGGCCATCGCCAGCTTCGCGGGCGTGATCACGTTCCTGCTGTGCCGGTGGGCCGAAACAAACGAGTGGCTGATGGCCGCGCTGATCGGGATCTCGGGGCACATGGGCAGCCGCACGATCTTCCTGGCCGAGCAGGCCCTTGAGCGGTGGTACAGAAGGATGTTTCCAAGCGTAGGGGGTGACGATGGCACGGGCAGCAAAGAAGGCTAAGGGCTTGACGGAGAAGCAGGAACGCTTCGCCGTCGCCTACTTCAAACTCGGCAACGCCAGCGAGGCGTACCGGGTCGCGTACAGCGTGACCAGGATGAAGGCCAAGCAGATCAACAGCGAGGCCAGCAAGCTCCTGAAGCACCCCGGTATTGCCCGGAGGGTGGCTGACCTGCGTGGCCAGGTGAGCGACCGGGCGGTGCTGACCGTCGAAAAGACGCTCGCGGAGCTAGCGCGCATCGTGTATTGCGACCCGGCCGCGTTCGTGGATGAGCACGGCAACCTGATCCCGCTGAAGGACCTCCCGGTCGACGTGCGCGCGGCGCTGGCGAGCTTCGAGAGCTTCGAGGAATACGACGGTCGCGGCGAGGACCGCCAGGCCACCGGGATGGTGCGCAAGATCAAGCTGTGGGACAAGGGCGCGGCGCTGTCGCTGGCGATGCGCCACCTGGGCCTGTTCGAGAAGGACAACAAGCAGAAGGTCGATCCGTTGACGCTGCTGATGCAATGGGTCAATGAGCGCAACGCCGTCGCCGGTACTCTCGGGCTGCCCATTAAAGCCTGAGGAGATCGGCAGCCTGCGGTGGAGGCTCGACAACCTCTATTGGATCGTCACCGACGAGGGCGAGCGGGTCAGGTTCAAGATGAACGAGCAGCAGCTGGCGCTGTTCGAGAACTTGTGGTTGCTCAACCTGATCCTGAAGTCTCGGCAGCACGGCTTCACGACGTTCATCTGCATCCTGGCGCTCGACTGCGTGTTGTTCAACGACACTGTGTCTGCCGGGATCATCGCGCACGGGCTGAAGGAGGCGCAGGGGATCTTCCGCACGAAGGTCAAGTTCGTCTACGACAACCTGCCCGACTGGCTGCGCGCGATTCGATACCCGATGAACGACAGCGCGAGCGAGTTGGTGCTGTGCAACGGGTCGAGCATCAGCGTCGGCACGTCGATGCGATCTGGCACATTGCAGTTCCTGCATGTGTCGGAGTTCGGGAAGATCAGCCGGCGCTACCCGGACAAGGCGAAGGAGATCGTCACCGGGGCGTTCAACACGGTGCGGCCCGGCCAGGTGATCTTCGTGGAGTCGACCGCCGAGGGGCGCGACGGCCACTTCTTCAAGATGAACCAGGCGGCCGAGAAGCACGCGCAGATGGGCGCGCGGCTCACGGCGCTCGACTTCAAGCGGCACTTCGTGCCCTGGTTCAAGGACAAGCGCAACCGGATGGACCCCGATGGCGTCCCGATCCCGGCCAAGATGAGGGAGTATTTTGCGACGCTGGCTGAACAGGGCATCGAGCTCGACGCCTGGCAGAAGGCCTGGTACGTGAAAAAGGCCGAGCAGCAGGGCGACGAGATGAAGCGCGAGCACCCCTCCACGTCCAAGGAGGCGTTTGAGGCGGCCGTCGACGGCACGTACTACTCGAAGCAGATGTTGCTGCTGCGCACGCGCAACCGCATCCGCGACGTGAAGCCGGTCCCCTCGATGCCGGTCAACACGTTTTGGGACCTGGGCCGCAACGACCTGAATGCGATCTGGTTCCACCAGCACATCGCGGGCGAGCATCGGTTCTGCGACTTCTACCAGAACAGTGGGGAGGACCTGGCGCACTACGTGGGCGAGATGCAGAAGCGCGGCTACCTGTGGGGCCGCCACTTCCTGCCGCACGACGGGGAGAACAAGAACCTCGAGCGCAACGAGTCGCGCGTCGACCGGCTCGTTGAGCTCGGCATCGCCGAGTCGAGCATCGTGGTGGTGCCGCGCTGCGAGCACCTGGGCGACGCGATCGAGGCGACGCGCAGGATCCTCCCGATGTGCTACTTCGACGAGGAGAACTGCGCCGAGGGCATCGACTGCCTCGACAAGTACGGCAAGGAGTGGGACGAACGCAACGGCACTTGGCGCGATCACCCGAAGAAGTCGCCCTGGAGCCACGGCGCTGATGCTTATCGCCAGTTCGCGCAGGGCTGGACGCCGGCGACCGGCGGCACGTTCAACCGGACGAAGAACCGCAGCTCGAGGACCGTCTGATGAATTTCCGGATCGAGGAGGGCGACCCGGAGAAGGCGGGGCGCTTCGATGACACGCGCACTACGTACTTCGGGCGGCGCCAGCGGCTGCCGGTGTTCTGGGTCGATGGCGAGCGGTTCACGCTCAGCCTGGCCAACATGATTCGGGCGGCCCAGTCGATCGAGGATGCGAGCAGCATCCTCGGGGTGTGCCTGGATGCGATCGAGGGCGGGGACCGGCGCGGCATCGAGGGCTACGCGCTCGCCCTGCAGCAGAAGTGCCGGCAGTTGATCCGGTGGAAGGACAAACCCAAGCGGGACGTGCCGCGGCGTCTGCGGCGTCCCAACGTCACCTATCTGTGAATGGAGCGAGCATGAACGGAAGCGGGCAAGCAGCGAACGAAGCGCCGGAGCGGGAGTTGTCGAAGGACGTGATGGCCTGCGCGCAAGAGCTGGCGACGGTCCTCGCGCAGATCCGGGACGGGCAGCTGAACCCGGCCACAATCCTGATCGTGTTCAAGGGGGAGAACGGGCAGTTCGGCTTCTTCGGCAACGAGGGCGATGCGTTCACCCGCGTGGCGTTGCTCGAAACTGCGAAATCGGTGGTGATGAGCGGCATCCTGGCGCCTTCGCCGATGGTGCCGCCGCCGGCGCGGGCGCACTGACCCGTGTTCGGCTGGCTGTCGAGCAAGTGCAAGGGCATCGGCGATGCCATTTGCCGGCATGCCGCTGTCTGGTATCGCGCCGCCGAGTGGTGCGAGGACATGCGGTGGTGCCTGGCACTGCGCGGGCGCCGCGACGAGTGCATTGCCACGCTCTCGGCGGTGCAGGAGGCCAGGACGTGCCTCGATTACATGGCCGCGCCCGCCGAGCTGCGGGACACGCAGGCGTTCATGCCGGCAGAAGTGACGCCCGAATACCTCGCAGGGCAGGCCGCTGAGGAATTGGCGAAGGCGGAAACGCTACTGCGCGAGCTGGCCGACTATCACGACTGACCAGGCTGCTGCCTGGTTTTTTTATGGGGGTGACGATGCACCGACGTTCGTTCTTGCGGGCGCTGGCCGGCTTGTTTGCGGCTCCGGTGGTCGCGGCGGGACCGCCGCCGCTGCCGGCTGCCGCGCCGGCGCTACTCCCGGTCGAAGTCGGAGCGTGGGGCGGCATGGTCTTCCACAAGAGCATGGTGTTCGAGCTGAGGAGCGCGGCATGCCCATCCTGCTAGGCGGCGCGAACGCCCGCTTCCAGCGCGTGCACGGCGACATCGTGGCGAGTTATCAGTACGTAAACGATGAGCGCGCGATGGCGCTCTGGCCGCGCGAGAAGAAGCAGCACTCGGCGGCGTTCATCGTGTGCGACTCGGCCGCCTGGCGCTACGACCCGGACCGGCCGCGCGGGGAATGGTTCGGAAAGCAGGGCGAGTTGATCTGCGGCCCGCTGTATCTGATGCAGCAGGCCATGATCGCCGCCCGCGTGATGGGTATGGACGGCAACAAGTCCACGGTGGTGCGCATCGCCACGATCATCGCCGAGGGTCTGGAGGACCTGGTGCGCCTGCCGCCCAACATGCCGCCGCCGAAACCCAAGCCGATCGGCGAGGCAACGCTGCTGATCGACGGGCAGGTCGTTTCGACCAGGGAGATTTGAGCGATGTCCGGGTTCACCAACGTCCGCGCGCAGGAGCACCAGCACACCGAGGAGTTGTGGCTGGACGAGGAGATGGCGGCCGGCGATGTCAAGGACGGTGACAAGGAACACGAACTCGACTCCGATGAGAACCAGAAACTGAAGTCCCGGCTGCAGAGCTGGTACTTCGAGGAGCGCGAGAAGCAGGCGGTCAATCGTTACCAGATGGCGATCGACCACGACTACTACGACTCCATCCAGTGGTCGGAGGAGGACGCCGCGGACGTGGAGAGTCGCGGGCAGGCGGCCATCGTGTTCAATGAGGTCGCTGTGATGGTGGATTGGATCATCGGCACCGAGCGCCGCGCCCGCGTCGATTGGGACGTGCTGCCGCGCGGCCCGAGCGACGTGGCCACAGCTGACGTGAAGAAGAAGGTCCTGAAGTACGTCAGCGACATCAACGATGTGCCTTTCAACCGCAGCCGCGCGTTCGATGACGCCGTGAAAGCCGGGCTCGGCTGGCTCGAGGACGGCGCGCGCAACGACCCGACGAAGGACATTCTGTTTTCCGGGTACGAGGACTGGCGCAACGTCCTGCACGATTCCGCCGGCCTGGATCTTGACCTGGGCGACGGGCGCTACCTGTACCGGTGGCGGTGGGTGGATCTCGATGTGGCCGTGGCGATGTTCCCGACGCGCGAGCGGCAGTTGCGCAAGGCGGCGGTGAACCACCAGCTCTACGGCAACGACGACGACGATTTCTACTACCTGGGGCAGCACTTCCAGGCGAGCGATCGCAACGGCCAGGTGATGTCGCGCCGGACGTACACCGGCGACCCGTTTATGGTCGGCACCAGGCGCCAGCGCGTCAAGCTGATCGAGGCCTGGTATCGGGTGCCGACGAAGTGCCGAATGTGCACTGGCGAGGTCTTCGACGGCCAGGTTTACGAAGAAAAGCACCCAGGCATGGTGCAGGCGGCGAACGATGGGGTGATCAGCCTGGTCGACGCCGTGGTGATGCGCATGCACTACGCCGTGATGACCGCGGGCGACCTGATGTGCAAGGGGGTGACGCCATATCGTCACCAGCGTTTCCCGCTCACGCCGATCTGGTGCTATCGCCGCGGGCGCGACCGCATGCCCTACGGTGCGATTCGCCGGGTGCGCGACATCCAGGACGACATGAACAAGCGCATGTCCAAGGCGCAGTTCATTTTCTCGACCAATCAACTGTGGGGCGAGGAGGGCGCGGTTGAGGATTGGGACGAAGCGCGCGAGGAGGCCGACCGGCCCGATGGTGTGATCATCCGCCGCAAGGGGAAGGAACTCGAAGCGCGCCGCGACAGCGAGATGGGCGAGGCGCACCTGAAGCTGATGGAGATCGAGTCGGTCAAGATCCAGCACTCGGGCGGCGTGAACAACGACAACCTGGGGCGGCAGACCAACGCCGAATCGGGCGAAGCGATCAAGGCGCGACAACTGCAGGGCAGCGTGTCGAACACCCAGGTGTTCGACAACGAGCGGATGGCCGTCAAGTGGCAGGGTGAAAAGCAGCTCTCGAACGTCGAGCAGTTCTACACCGAGCCCAAGGTGATCCGGATCAGCGAGGCCAAGGGTCCGATCCAGTGGCTGCACATCAACCAGCCCGAGGCCCAGCCTGACGGCAGCGTGCGATGGCTGAACGACATCACGGCGAGCCAGGCCGACTTCGTGGTGAGCGAGCAGGACTATCACGGCACGCTGCGCCAGGCGATGTTCGAGTCGATGATGCAGATGGTGGCGAAGATGCCGCCCGAGCTTGCGCTTCGCCTCCTGCGCCTCGCCTACGAGTTCTCCGACTTCCCGAACAAGGACGAGATCGTCGCCGAGATCCGGCGCATGACCGGCGAGCCCGACCCGAGCCGGAAGATGACGCCAGAGGAAATGCAGCAGATGGAGCAGCAGCGCGCCGCGCAGGAAGCGATGTTCGCGCAGCAGCAAGCTCAGATTGCCGCGGTGGTGGCCGAGCAGCAGGCGAAGGCCAAGAAGCTGAACGCCGAGGCCGAGAAGATCATCGCCGAGGTCGATCTGATGTTGCGCGGCGCAGACGGAGATGCCGCGAACCAGATCACCGACGCCGTGCGCAAGGTCCAGGCCGAGAGCGCCGCCCAGGTCGAGCGCGTGACGCGGCAGATGGTGCACCTGCAGGGCGAGCTTTCGCAATCGCAGATCCAGCTTGCCAACCGCACGCATGAGATCGACAAGGAGGCGGACACCAAGATCGAGGTCGCGCGCATCGAGGCTGACGCGAAGAAGCACGCCGAGGATGTCAAGAACCACGCAGCGGAGGCCTCCGCACCGCTCCTGAAGCAGCTCGAGGACGTGGGCCGCACGGTCGCCGACCTGGCCAAGCAGCTGGCCGAGGAGACGCGCGATCGGGAGAAAGCCGAGAAGGAACTGGCGAAGACGATCGAGCAGGGCGAAAAGGATCGCAAGGCAGAGGCCGACCGGAAGGCGAAGGAAACGGCGGCGGCGAAGCCTGGTGCCGAAGCGGCGCCGGCGGCCGGCGAGTTGCACGTCCACATTCCTGGCCAGCCGAGCGGCGACAAGACGGTGACGCTGACCGGCCCCGGTGGGCAGGAAATCAAGGGCACGTTGAAGACTGGCGCGGCGGCGGGCGGGTCGAGCCCCGGCAAGGATGCCCTGGTCCAGGCGGCAGCCGACATTGCGGCGAGCGTGAAGGCGATGGAGGCCGAGCGCGGCAAATCCAAGACCGTCACGGTGAAGGGGCCAGACGGCAAGGAACTCACGGGCACTGTTCACCCTAGCCAGAAGGAGAAAGGTTGATGGAACTGAAACGGCTGTACCAAAGGGGCGCGGACGGGACGCTGGTTCGCGACGAGAAAGACCTCGCGAAGTGCATCGGTGTGCAGGTCAAGCGCATGGGCCTCAAGCAGAAATTCTCCCCTGATCTGATCGCCGCGGCGACCGCCGAGGGCTGGCTGACGATGGCCGCCGGCAAGATCACGATCAAGCACACCGAGGGCGAGATCACCTTCGACGTGGTGCGCAAGCCCGGCCGCTACTGCTGCCATTGCGGCGAAAAGCTGGCGGGTCGAGACATCGACCCGGGCGGTGCGATGGCACGCGCGCACGTCGCCGCAAAACACTCCGGAGAAACCTCGCCGGATCCAGAGAACCCATCCGGCTACATGGTGACTGCCGCCTACAAGGGCGTGCAGGACGGCGAGCCAACCATCATCGGCAAAGGAGCCTGACATGCCCGACTTCGTTTTCAACATCGGGAAGGGCAGCGTGGCTGGCAACTACCGGCGCGTAGACAGCAACGATCCCGCAAACTCGGCGCTCATCATCCTGATTCTGGCGACTGCTGGAATCGAAACCGACGCAGTGCTCAAGGACGTGGATACCGTGGCCGCGTTGGTCGCCGGCACGACGAACGAAGTCACTAACGCCGGCTACGCGAGGAAGACGTTGACGGACGTGGAACTCGTGGCATTCGCGCCGGACGACACGAACGACCGCGTGGACCTCGACATCCCGGATCAGACCTGGACTGCCGTCGCGGCTGGCGACGGGTGGAATGACCTGGTTGTGGCCTACGACTCGGACACGACCGCCGGCACGGACGCGAACATCGAGCCGCAGACGCAGCACGATTTCGTGCTTACGCCGGATGGCTCGGACATCACGGCACAGATCGCTGCCGCAGGATTTTTCCGGGCGAGTTGATCGTGAGCATCGTTACGTCCAAGGTGGTATCGGATGAGATGCAGGAGGCTGGTGTTCGCCTCATCCGCGAGCGACACACGGATCACCTCGGCGTGGTGCATGAGCGGATTTACCGCGCGCCGGCTGGGTTCGACGCGCAGGGCGCGCTCGCGCAGAGCGCCGTCGTGCTTGCCGAGCAGCTTGCGCAGGCCGAGGCCGAGGCGTTGCTCGGAGGCGGCAATGGCCCTTAATCTCCAGCACCAGACCTCGGCGCAGTTCGCCGCGCGGCTGCGCGGGATGTACAAGGGCGCGACACGGGAGCAGGCGGCGCGCATCGCCGTGTGGATCATTGCGCGTATCGCCGCAGGCGATCTCACCGACACGCAGATGTGCAACGCCTTCGGCCTGACCGTGACGCAGTGGACGACACTCAAGGCGAGGATGCAGACGCTCCGCGATCAGTGGACCGCGATCCAGGCGGCGACGGGCGAGTAGTAGACGATGCCGACACGCTACATCAAAGGCAGCGGCAGCAACACCAGCCCGTACGACACCTGGGCCAAGGGTGCGCCATTGCTATCTACGGTCGCGGCGGTGATGGCGGCTGGTGATGTCAGTTATGTCAGCAACTCCAGCGCACCGACGACCGTAACGGTTAGCACGAACTACACTTTCCCGTCGACGCCGAACAACCTGCCGCAGTTGATCGGCGGGGACGATGCCGCCGAACCGCCGACCGCGGAGGCGCAAGCCACGTTGACGCAGACGATCGCTGCCGGGACGAGCCGCACCAGCTTCATCGGCAGCGTCGCAGTGCGCAAGATGCTGTTCGTGATGAACTCAACGGCACCCGGATGGGACGGTATTTTTCGCTGCGTGCCGACGACAGCCACGAACCAGCAGGTGTACGAGTCGTGTAAGTGGGATTTCAGCGGCATCAACACCGCCAGCAGCCAGGTCGAGATCAACTTCACGAACAATGCCGGCGGCGGCGCGTCGAACATCGGGGTGGAGTGGCACAACTGCGATGTGACGCTGTCGTCGCACGCGAATTCGAGATTCCTGCTCGTCAATCGCTTCGTGTGGAACGGCGGCACGCTGACGATGGGCGCCACGAAACCGGCGAGCCTGTTCAATGTGGCCGATCCCGGCTGGACACGCGTGCGGGACGTGGAACTGCTGGTGCGCAACGTCGATCTTTCCTCGCATACCGGCGCCGGCAAAAATCTAGTTGATCCGTCGATGAACCACAATTCGCAGCGCTTCACGTTCGATACTTGTAAACTTGGCGCGACGCTCGGCATTCTCAATGCCGCCATCGAGGCGAGGAACAGCGCCGAGGTCCGTATCCGCAATTGCGACTCCGGGGCGACGAACTATCGCAACGAGTTCTATTGCTACGAGGGATCGCACGTCACCGTCGTCGACAACTACCTGACGAGCGGGGGCGCGGCGGGTGAGAAAGCCGACGGCACCGCTGGCACGGTGCCGATCTCGTGGAAGATCGTGACGCTGGCGCCCGGCCCGAGTTTCTACAACCCGTTTCGGACGGAACCAATCAGCAAGTTCAACACTGTCATCGGCAGCAGCAAAACGATCACTGTCGAAGGTTTGATCAATACCACGTTGCCGAACGATGATGAGATTTGGATGGAAGTGAGCTACATGGGCACGGTCGGCAGTCCGGTCGGTGCGGTCAGCAGGGCGGATCGGTTCGCCAATTGCAGCGGCGCGGGGGCGGCGCAGGAGGCAGGGGCGGGCGATGGCGCGTGGACGACGACGCTCGGCACGCCGAAGAGCTTCAAGCTCACGGCGGCGATCACGCCGCGGCAGGTCGGCTACATCAGCGTGCGCGTTTGCTGCGGCGTGGCGAGTAAGACGTTCTACATCAACCCTGATTTCACGATAGCCTGACATGGCTCGCCAGATCGTAGTCCCAGGACTGGGGCATATCAGCGAGACCGGCGCGCGGCAGGGCGTAGTTCCTGGTGCGGGGCACCTATCGGACACGATTGCGTCCGGGCTCAGCGCAACGGTGAACCAGGTCACGGAAACCGATACCGCGCAACCGATCGCCTGGGCACCGAAGCAGCGACTGGTCAACCAGGCAAGTGAATCCGACCTCGCGCAACCGATCGCGCGCGTAAAGACGACGGCCATCGGCCAGGCACTCGAAACCGACTTGGCGCAGCCGATCGGTCGCAACAAGCTACGCACGCTCGGGCAGGCGGCGGAAGCCGATCTTGCGCAGGCGCTGACGCGCTTGAAGTCGAAGGTGATCGGGCAGGTATCCGAGACTGACCTGGCGCAGCCGATCGGTCGCAACAAGCTACGCACGCTCGGGCAGGCGGCGGAAGC
>ERZ1292623.3822-Hain-H51-01um-R1-3822-length-12662-cov-4_pt1 | contig 12662 bp, 12 predicted proteins | sample MGYA00564398_ERZ1292623 | MGnify/ENA primary metagenome ERZ1292623 (study PRJEB36523, sample SAMEA6512633) | groundwater metagenome | collected 2019-01-07 | study: AquaDiva: Metagenomics assemblies of 32 groundwater samples | reverse complement strand
GGAACAAAAGCCAGCCCCAAAGGCGCGGAGTGCGCGGGAAGATCAACATGGCTGCCGGTTTCCGTCGGCTCCTCACAAGGATTTCGAATGTAGGTATTTTTATCAAAATCGGTATCGTGAATGTTTTTGCCGTAGCAAGTCGGCCAGCCGTAATTCCCTCCTTCCCGGATAAGGTTGATTTCATCCGGCGGCAAGTCGTCGCCCAAATGATCACGGCCCATTTCCGTGGCCCACATCCGTCCGTCCACATAGCTCCACGTGAAAAATACGGCGTTTCGCAGCCCACGCGCATACTCGCGGAAATCGCTGCTGTCCTTGTTCATCGAGAAAATCTTGGCCCGGCGGTCGTCTGATTCGTTGCAGACATTGCAGGACGAGCCGATGGACACATACAGCCTCTGGTCCGGGCCAAAGGCAATAGTTCTCGTGAAATGTCCTCCCCCGGAGGGCAAATCGACTAACTTTCTTTTATTAGTGACGCGAGCTTCGCTCTGGTTATAATCAAAAACACTGACTTGATTCGTTTCGCCGATGTAGAGCTTACATTGTTGGACCGCCGCATTACCCTCGCAGTCCATGGCCAAGCCGTGCGGCCGATTGAGTCCCTCCGTAACCACCAGCACCTTATCGGCTTTATGGTCAACGTTTTCGTCCGGCAACGCGACCACCCGGCCTTCGCTCGTCAGGGAAACCAGCAGCCGCCCCATTGGGTCCCAGGTCAAGACGCGCGCGCCCTCAACTCCCGAAGCGAAAATCGAGATACCGAAATTATCCGGCAGGTTCAAAGGCAAGTCAGTATCATTGACCCCGGGGCGGCTGATATCCCGCGGCGGTGGGGTGATGACCGGCCGAATGCCCTTGATGAAACCGACGAGCTGGGGTAAATAATTGAGCGTTATCCAAATTGCCCCGACGACAACCAAGGTTCCGAACACGACAAGGTTAAACTTTTTCATATGCACTTCCGTCACTTAATCAGTTTCTTGAACTCCTCCACCATCGGCACCCGTTCGGCCTCAAACCCATATCCCTCGGCCGTGTAAAGTGCCGCCCAGTCGGCAAGGACCAGTGAGGAGAAGATTTTGTGCATGGCGTTCTCCCCCTGAATCGGTAAAATTTCCACTGGCAAACCGCGCTCCCGATAAAGTTTCGCGGTTGCGTCCATTCGCTTTTGGATTTGCGGGTGATCGCTGCTGTCATGCAAAAAGAGAAAATAAAATTTTTCTGACAAACTTTTAGGATCGGGTGCGTCCCCGCCAGAGGCGGGTCCGCCTGCGGCGGAAAATCCGGACATCTCGTTGTGATTCAGTTCCGGAAAAATATTGTAAAAGGTCGGGATTTTGCCCGTCTCGTTAAATTTGATTTTCCAGTTATAGGCGAGCGAATAGTTTTTTTGCGACGCGTAAATTACCGGCATCCGACTCTTTAGCTTTTGCGCGAGCGCTCGGCCTTTTTCCTCGATATTCTTAGGCTGCAAACTTTTAGCCAGCTCCCGGCTCTGCCTGAGGAGCTCGCCTTGCTTCATGATTTTCAGAAGCGCTCGCAAATTGAAGCCCAGGGCCGAACGGGGCTGAATCCCCGTATCCGGCATCTGAACATAAGGAGTTTGATACTGCTTGGCCAGTTCCAGAAGCTTGCCGCCAACCGCAATCGCCGCCACTGCGATTCCTTTACTTCTTGCTTGTTCAAATGCATCCAGTGTCTCTTCAGTATTACCCGAATAGGAACTCGCGATGAGCAAAGTTTGCGAAATTCGCCTCTCCAGACGTTTTTCCTTACTTCCCCCCTCTCCTGACGAGGGGAGGGTGGCCGAAGGCCGGGAGGGGTCGAGAAAAGCCGGCAATCCGTAATCACTATGTACGATGATATCCAATTCCGGTTTTAAAGTCTTCAAAATATCCGCGGCGAGGTGCGAACCGCCCATGCCGGCGACAATGTATTTTTTGTATTTTTTCACCGGCCCGTTTTCCACCTTCGGGACGAACCGGAACTGCTTCGGAAAACTGAGAATCGCGTCGCGCATCATATTGTTAAATACCGTTCGAAGAATATTATTTTATGGCTTGATAAGCGCGTTCCAATCCGCGGCAAACTTTTCAATGCCGACGTCGGTCAGCTCATGACGAATGTCGTAGTCCTGCCAGGGATTGTCAAGAGAAACCTCGCGGTAGGGTATTGGCTTCAACTCCTTTGCCGTTTCGACCTCTCCCTTAATCCCTCCCCACGCCTGGGGAGGGATAGAGAAGGGGGCTCTCCACGCCTGGGGAGGGAAATTGGAGTCGGCCCACTCCTTCAAAACCTTCAACAGCGCGGTCAGGATGTCGGAACCGAGCTGAATTGCGTACTGCAAATGATTGAGATTCCGTACGCTCGCGGTCAGCACCTCCACATGCCCGTCTCCCGCCCGATACATTTTGATAATATTCTCAACGAGCTGCATCCCGTTCTCCCCCCGATCATCCAGCCGCCCGACAAACGGCGAAACAAAGACCTGCCCTTTTTTTGCTCCCCTCGTTGCCGCGTACACGGCCGCCGCCTGCTCCTGGGAAAAGCACAAAGTCAAATTGACGCGCATGCCTTCTTTAACGGCAATTTCAGCGGCCTTCAGGCCCTCTTTGGTTGTCGGAAATTTGATGTGTGCGTTTGGAATCCAAGAAAAAAAATCTCGACCTTGTTCTAACATATCCCCTGAGCTTGTCGAAGGGTCAGCGTAAACCTCAACTGATACGGAACCGGCGGGGATCAGAGCGGAAACCTCAACCACGACTTTTTTATAAAATTCCAAAATCTCTTTTTGGGAAAATTTCTTGCCGGTCGTTTCCGGGTTCTTGGCAATTAAGCTGGGATTAGTCGTCTGACCGTCCAAAAACCCGAGAAACTTTATGACTTCACGCGTTTCGTTCGGATCCCCAGAGTCAAGAAAGATGCGGGTTTTTAAATTTGAGGGCCTCATATGGCATTTTTAGACCGTCGCCAGCCACTGTCCCGGTAATTTTAAGAAATTATCAGGCTTAATAAGCACTTTGATCTGCTTTCGTCCAATTTGACTAAAATCAACAACCGTATAAACGAGTTTTGTGTGGTCGTCCCACTGCATACCCGAAAAATAATCAAAAGGACTTTTAACATCGGCAAAAACAATCATATATTTGTTCAGTGCTTCAACAGCGTTAGATAAGGAATGATAATCTTTTTGCAGTTGCCTAACGTATTCTTTAGAAGAAGATCTAAGGTACTTAAATTCTAGAACCGCCATTAGGTCATCCGGTTTATAACTCGTCGCTGTTCCATAATTGTTGGCGACTCTTTCAAGATCGTTGTCTTGTACGAACCGGGGATTAAGGATAACTAAATCATACCAAGCCCTGCCCTTCCCGCCGATTTTAGTTTTTATTGAACCGTACTCAGGGTGGATAAGGTTGGTGTTTTTGCCGTCACGGGTTGTAAAAAGTTTAGCGAAAACGGGGTTGCGATAGAAAACTGCGTAGCAGTAAGTATGAAAACCGATTTCGTTAAAAAACAAAAATGGACGGTAATAAAATTGGGAAACCACCGTACGCAAACACTTGTGAATATTCTCTATCAACTTCTGGTTCAGACTATTTTGTGCTACTAACAAACACCTTGTAAAAATGTTTATAATTCTCCGCGATCTTCCTGACGGTTTCCTCTCGACTCGTCTTCCCCTCTTTCCACGACAAGAGTGGTTCCCAGAAAATCGTCCGGCCGATGGCAAACCCGATAATCCCTTTCACTTTCGCTCCGGCCTTGAGCCATTTCTCCACCTGCGCGGCATCCGCGCCGCGACCCAAAACCACGGCCGAGACTCCTCCCCGGCCGCCGGTCCGGGCTTGGCGCACCACCTCTTCGTAATGTTTCGGATCCTCAAGGCCTTCAATCTTCCAGATATCCGGCTCCACTCCACCTGCCTGCAGCTCGGCTATCATTTTGACCATTAGCCCGGGCCTTAGTTCGTTATCATAACGCGCCTGGTCCCCTCCGACCCCGGCAAGCTGTTGCTCTGTCGCCGGAATGAGTGGCTCTATCAAAAACTTGTAACCTTTCTCATGGCACCAGCCACTCAAAATCTTAAGCCTTTCTCGCTGCCTTAAATTCATCTCTTTATCACTTTCCGGGTTGTAGCGAATCAGGACCTTGGCAAATCTGGGTTTAAGATTTTCAATATGCTCGGCAAACTGTTCGCCATACTCAAAGTCAAACTCATCTTGCCCGCTTTTCTCTTGAGTCAAAAGCGTCAAATAACCGGCGGGTTGAGCCTCACGGTGTACCTTTTTCCCAAACTGTTCATCCACCAACACTCCCGCGTTTTCTTTCGGCGGAAAGTCTTTGGCCACGGCCTGTTTAAACCCCTCATAGACCAGCCACTTAGCCTCGCTAATTTCTCTAGCCTGCTCCGCGGTCAGCGGCTCTTTGTAGCCGAACATCTTAAAAAAGGACGAGCGGTGATCAAAAGCAAGGATGAAAAGCGGTTTACTATAGCCTAAGTTTTTCATAAATACTTATTTAATTACGTAATTAATACTTACTTGTACCTGCCTGTCATTCCGCATCAAGTGCGGGGTAAACTTTGGCCGGAATGACAATTACTTAGTAGTATGATGATGAGTGGTGATGTACCGTATTGTACCAGACGACCCGCGCATCACGACCGAATGGGTGATGATGCGGTGCTTCGCAAACCGCACTCCCTCTAAAAGCGGCCCGTCAATCACGCCCGTGGCAGTAAAGGTTAACTGCTTGCCCTTTGCCAAGTCCTCAGCAGAGTAGACTTTATTTAGATCTTTGATCCCGGCCTCCAAAATTGCTTTCTGATCTTTCTCATTCTTAGGCGCAAACCGGCAGAAAAGCTCGCCGCCCAGGATTTTCATGGCCGCGGCGGCGAGCACTGCTTCTGTCGAGGCGCCAATTCCCAAAAGCATATCGATCCCCGACTCGGGCAGGCACGGAGCGATAGCGCCCGCCACGTCGCCGTCAGTGATGGTGCGCACCCGCGCGCCGGCAGCGCGAATTTCCTTGATCAACCCCTCATGCCGCTCGCGGTCCAAAACCACGACCGTAATTTCCCCAATGTCTTTGCCCAAGGACTTGGCCACGCGCTCAATATTCTGTTTTACGGGAAAATCCAAATCCACGACTTTAGCAGCGGCTTTGCCTACGGCCAGTTTATTCATATAAGTATCCGGCGCAGAAAGGAGTGACCCTTTGGGCCCGGCGACAATCACGGAAATCGCGTTGTAGCGGCCGTGGGCCACACTGTCCGTGGCTTCCAGAGGATCAACGGCCAGATCCATTTCCGGGCCTTTGCCGGTGCCGACTTTCTCGCCGGTGTAAAGCTCCGGAGCTTCGTCCTTGGCTCCCTCGCCGATAACGATCGTGCCGGCAAAGTCAATTTGGTTGAACCGGGCGCGCATCTCGTCAACCGCGGCCTGATCCGCCGCGTTTTTGTCCCCGCGGCCAATCCAGGAGGCGGGGGCGATCGCCGCCGCTTCGGTCACCCGGACAAATTCTAAAGCCAAATTTCGATCCATTTGCATTCTTTGTCATTCCCCGATTTAATCGGGGAATCCAGAAGTTTTAATCCTGGTTCCCGAATTAAATTCGAGGTGACGATTTAGAAACAATTCTCTTTACTTCCTTAATAATAGCATCGCGCGATATCTCTTCATAATCCAAAAGCTCCTGCGGTTTGCCGCTTCGCGGCATTTTGCGCACCGCTAAAGAGATAATCCTACCCTCTCCCCAGGTGATGGGGAGAGAAGGAGAGAGGTCGGTTTTACCAGGGAGTTTCTCTGCCCAAGGCGGATCCGCCTCCCCGGCCTCGCCAAGCGAAGCGGGGCGGGCTGGCGGAAAACCTCTCCCTTTATCCCTCCCCATGCTTTGGGGAGGGAGGTCAGAAAGAGCGCTTCTAATCGCTTCCCCAATCCCGCCCTCGGGATAATGGTCCTCGACCGTGATTATCGCTCCCGTTTCTTTGGCAGCCTGCGTCAATGTCTTTTTATCAATCGGTTTGATGCTGTACAAGTCAATCACCCGAATCAAAACCCCTTGCTTCTTGAGTTCTTCATAAGCGGCCAACGCTTCATGCAATGTTATCCCGGCCGCCAGCACTGTCGCCACGTCTTTCCGGCTATGGCGCAAAACTTTACTCCCGCCGATTTTGAACTCCTGCCCCGGGGAATAAAGCACCGGGGTTTCCATTCGCGTTGTTCTGATATAGACAATGCCTTTGTGCTTAGCTGCCGCTTCCACAAGCTTATCGGTTGAAACCGCATCCGATGGATACAAAACCACGCTTCCTAAAATACTGCGAAACATTGCCAAATCCTCGAGGCCCATCTGCGACGGCCCGTCCTCGCCGATGGACACCCCGGCGTGCGAGCCCACAAACTTGATGTTGGCGGCCGAATACTGGCTCATTCGGATTTGGTCAAAAGCGCGCGTCAGGAACGCGGCAAAGGTCGAAACAAACGGGATCTTGCCGCGCCGCGAAAGACCAAGAGCCGCACCCACCATATTCTGCTCCGCCACAAACATCTCCAAAAACCGGTCCGGATATTTTTCCTTGAATATCTCCGCGTAAGTTGAATTGGAAACCTCGGCGTCGAGGACTACGATATTCGGAAACTTCGGATAAATCCTGACTAGGGCGTTACCGTAAGCCTTCCTTGTTGCCGCCTCTTCTCCGATTTTGTAATTAATTTTTTCTTTGCTTTCCGATCTACTATCTACTGTCTCCGGTCTACTAATTCTCTCCGGCTTTGCCATCTCTCCTCGCATCTTCTTGTCGACTTTCCCCAATTCTCGTAGTGCCTTCCTCAAATCCTCCGGGGAAAGCGCCTTCCCATGCCAGCCTTCTTTGTTTTCGATAAATGAAACTCCTTTACCTTTAATGGTTTTGGCAATGATCATCACCGGCCTTCCACCCCCTCTCTTTTCTCCCCCTGTCCCGTCAAACGGGATAGGGGGAGATGAAGAGGGGGTCGCCTGTTTGTACGCTTTCAAAATCTCATTCAAATTATGCCCATTCACGACTATAGTCTTCCACCCGAACGCCGCGATGCGTTTCTGATAAGCTTTAATATCATGCCCGTAAATCGTCTGCCCTCGTTGACCCAAACGATTGACATCGAGAACGCCGACCAAATTATCAAGTTTATAGTACGCGGCGAGCTGAATCGCCTCCCATTGCGAGCCCTCGGCCATTTCACTGTCCCCCAAAAGCACATAAGTGCGATAGGGAAGCCGGTCAAGCTTGGCATTAAGGGCCATGCCCACGCCAATTGACAACCCTTGTCCCAAAGAGCCTGTCGCCGCTTCGGTATAGGGAAATGCCGGGGTAGGATGCCCCTCCAAAGGGCTGCCAAATTTGCGCAAAGTCAAAAGCTCTTTTTCCGTCAGCGCGCCAGCCGCTGCCCACAGCGCATAGAAGAGGGGCGAGGCATGGCCTTTGGAGAAAATCAGCCGGTCATTGTTTGCGTATCCCAGACGATTCAAGTCAAAGCGAAAATAGCCGCCAAACATCAATGCCGTCATCAGTTCCACGCCAGACAGCGAAGATGTTGGGTGCCCGGACCCCGCGGCCGTGGTCGAGACCAGAATATAGTAACGAACGAGCCTGGCGAGTTCTTTGAGTTTCACAAGGTCAGCCATAGTATTGCAATTATATCGAAAAAAAACGCGGCCGGAAAGGTTTGCACCTTTCCGGCCGGAAGACCACTTACACTTGGACTGCGAATTGTTGCTTGGACCGTTTATGAGCGTACATTTCTTGGTCTGCCCGCTCGATAAAATGCTCGAGCGTGACTTGGCTTCCTCGCATCACAAGCTCACTGTGTACCCCAAAGCTGAAGGGAATTTGAGGACCAAGTTGCTTAAGCCTCTGTACTACACAGCTGGCCTCATAAGGATCGGCGCCGGGGAGAATCAGCAGAAATTCGTCTCCGCCAAATCTGCCAGCCCAATCCGTCGGCCGCAAGCCAGAAGTCAAGATTCGACCAAACTGCCGAATCACTTCGTTGCCCCGTAAATGACCAAACTGGTCATTGTAGGCTTTGAAGTGATCAAGATCAATGTGCACGACCGCAAGCCATTTGCCGACGCGCCTAGCATCCGCTAATGCTCGAACTGCAAGTTCTAGAATAGCCCGCTGATTATAAAGTCCGGACAGAATATCTTTAGAATACCCCTCGCGGACATCCCGGCCGTGAATAAAGACCTCAACGAATACCAAGTATAACCCTGTGAAAAACCACCGCGGTTTTTTCCACCACATCTTCGCCTCCTGTTTGGTTGTTGCGCTAACTAAAAAACAGGTGGCGAAACCTGCTCTGCAAAATACGAGTGCCGGTTTCACCCTAAAGCTCCACGCGTCTTATCCCGACAAGTCGGGAAGGTGACCAATTCGACGCGCTTCACAGCTCACATTATTTAGTTAGCACTCTATCTTACCTGATTTTGGACTTTTCGTCAAGTGTGGCGCCTAGCGGATTCGGGAACCGGGCGGAACTTCGCGATCCGGCATTAAAAGCACCGGCCCCTCGGGGCCTTCGGCCGCGAGCAACATCCCCTGGCTTTCAACGCCCATGAAAATTTTCGGTTCCAAGTTTGCCACCAGCACAATGCGACGGCCGACCAATTCTTCGGGAGCATAATATTGCGCAATGCCCGCCACAAGTAGCCGCTCGCCGTCGCCGGTGTCGATTTTGAGTTTTACGAGTTTTTCCGAGCCCTCCACCGGAGTCGCTTCAACCACAAGCGCGATACGCAGGTCTAATTTTTTAAATTCTTCAAAAGTAATTGCAATTGACATAAAAAAATAATACGTCAGAGGCTAAATCCTCAATCCCTTTCGGGTCACGGATTTCCTAAAAAAACCCGGTTCTGGGGAACTCTCATCTGGTGCCGAGGGCGGGATTCGAACCCGCACGGGGTATTCCCCCAAGGGATTTTAAGTCCCTAGTGTTTGCCGGTTTCACCACCTCGGCTCGTTCCACTAAAAGGCCGGACGGGAATCGCACCTGTTGTCAAGCGGTTTTGCCCGCCTGCCATCGCCTCAGGCGTGAACGGGATTTGCACCCGTGTGAGAGGTTTTGCAGACCTCTGCCTAACTACTCGGCCATCACGCCTCAGGCTGTGGCGGGCAGCAGACCGCTCCCTTATTTACCCCGTAGACAGAGCTATGCTGTTCTTCGGGGCCACTTGTGCCCCTGCGGGGCATCTACCGAAGGTACGAGCTACCAGGCCAGCAGGATAATTATAAAGTTTGCGGGTGGTGAGGGCAACACTATATAATGTGCTTAGCAATGCCCAAAGGTCTCTCGGAAATCCAAGTCAAAGAGATTATGACCACGAAAATCCTGGCGGCCCAGGCCGAGGACAATGTTTTGGACGTGGCCAAGGCTATGCTCGAGAAAAATTTTAACGGCGTGCCGGTAGTGGACAAAGATGGCAAATTACGGGGAATGATTACCATGAAAGAACTCCTGGATTCCAAAGGCATCTATTTGCCGACCGCGATCAATCTGCTGGCTAATCTCCACATGATCCACGGAGAAGACCTCACGACGGTAGACAAAAAACTCAAAGCCCTGTACAAACTCAAAGCCTCCGACGTGATGAACCGCGAGCCGCTGTACCTGGTATCCAATACCAGCTTGGAAAAAGCGGCAGAGGCCTTTTTACTTCGCCATGAAGATCTGCTGCCGGTAGTTGATGACTTTAAAACCTTAGTCGGGGTGGTTTCCAAATACGACATCCTCAAATCTCTTACCAATCCACTGGAGCCGATCAAACCTCGTCCGTCTCTGACTGAGGAAACCGAAATTCCCAAACTCATCGAGGAGGTGGAAAAGAAATACGTGGTGGTCAGCCAAGCTCGGGCGCGATTTTGGTACTTCGCTCTGATTGCTTTTCTGGTCATTGGAATAATAATATCGTTAGCGGTAATCATTCGCATTCGTATCCTCTAAATCCCGGAGAAGGCAGGGCGGCAACGGAAAACCCCTTCTCGGGCTTTTTTATTATCCCTTAGGCGAATACTCCGCGCTTTCAAGCGCGGAGATGAAGCCAAGCCCGGAGCGAAGCGGAGGGGATAACACAGCTCCGGGAGCCGCAATGAATCGGCGAATGCCGATGCGGCGACGTATTCCGCAGAGCCAGAGGCTCAAGGAATATACCAGCCTTCAGGCTGGGGAGCTTTATTAGCTCGCGCGAAATTTCGTTACTAAAACCCTAAACCGGTGTTTCGGCTGACGACGGCGCGGGACTGGCCTCGGCTGCTGCCGGCTCCGGCGACTCCGGGGTTTTGCCCCCGCTTTTTAAAGCCTTGAGCGAGAGGCCTAAGCGGTGCTCCTGCGGCTCGATGGAGATGATTTTGAACTCTCGCTCTTCTCCTTCCTTCAAGACGGCGCTCGGGTCAGCAATTTTTTCCTCGGAGAGCTCCCCCAAGTGGGCGAGCCCGTGAATGTCCGGATCGAGCTCCACAAAAGCGCCAAAGGGGGCAAGTTTCAAAACCTTGCCTTTAATGACCTGCCCAATCTGGTACTTTTTTACGGCATCTTCCCACGGATCCTTGAGGAGCCGCTTCAGGGAGAGACTGATCCGGTCATTTTCAATGGCGATGATTTGCGCTTTGACTTTATCCCCGACTTTAACGATGTCTTTGGGATCCTCAATCCGCTGCCACGCAAGCTCGGAAATATGAGCCAGGCCTTCCAGCTCGTCATCAAACTTCACAAACGCGCCGAAATCGACGACTCCCGTGACCGCTCCCTCCACCACTGAACCGACGGTGAGCTTGCCGATCTTTTTCAGCAACTCTTCCTCAATAACCGCCCGTTCCGAGACAATCAACTTTTCCCCCTGCGGCTCGGCCGTAATAATCCGGACCGGAAAATCTTGCCCGACGAAGCTGCGCAAAACGCTTAAAATTTTATTTTTGTCCCCATCCTCCACCCGGGGATAGTGCGAAGGTGCTAGCTGGGAAACCGGCAAAAAACCGAGGACGTTGTTGATTTTTACCATCAGGCCGCCCTTATTCGCCTCTAAAATCTTGGTCGTGACCACTTCTTTATTCAAAAGCTTCTCCCGAAGCGCCTGCCAGACCCGTTCCTGGCCGGCTTTGCGGAATGACAGTTCGATATTGCCTTCTTTGTTTTCAATATCAATGACCGAAGCGTAAACCTCACTACCGGCTTGCAGCGAGGAGAGAATTTGTTCATCGTCATACAGCTCCCGGCCCCGCACCACGCCGATGCCGACTCCTTCGACATCCACATAAACCTCGTTTTTACCCACGCTCAAAATGCGGCCTTTGATCACGTCGCCTTCCTGTAAAATCCGGAGCTTACCAGCCGCGGTGGCGGCCAGCAAATCGTTCATGGATTGCAAAGTCTCGCTCATATTTTAAACGGATACCCTGATGGTATCCGCAAACTGCCTAAAACAAGGGTTAAGGGTTAAAACTTCAAATTGTGGCTTAAAAGCTCGTCCGGAATCTTTGATTTTTCTGGCCAGCTTAGCCTAGCAAACACCTGGAAAAAAATCAAGTCTTGCGATATAATTATCCTATGGTAATCACTTGGTTTGGCCTTTCCTGCTGCAAAATCTCGTCCGGCAATCTGACCGTCGTCACCGATCCTTTTTCCAAAAGCGTAGGCCTCACTCCCCCCCGGATGCAGACCGATATCGCAGTGGTTTCCAATATTAAAAACCCGGCCTACAACAACCTGACGTCTCTCGGCGGAGATAAAATTTTTGTTGCGGACGGGCCGGGAGAATTGGACGTCAGGGGCTTGTTTATCCACGGCGTGGCGGCGACCGGCGATCCCAAACATAACGATAATGGCTTTGATTTTACCACGATTTACGCGGTACGGATGGAAGATATCCGTCTGGGATTCTTGGGAAGCCTTAAACAAAAGGAGCTGACTGATTCGCAACTTGAAGAACTCGGCGAGATAGACATCCTGCTCATCCCCGTGGGGGGCAAAACCGTTTGTGATGCCGAAGAAGCAGTCACGATCGTTAACCAGATCGAACCTCACCTCGTCATCCCCTTGCATTACGCGCAAAAAGGCCTGCTCCTGCCCCAGGACAAGGTCGAACACTTCTTAAAAGAAATCGGCTCCGCCAAAGAAACGGCGCAGGAAAAATTGACTTTGAAAAAATCAAACCTCCAGGAGCTTGGCGAAACCACCCAGGTGGTCGTCCTTTCGCCGCAACGCTGATTTGAGATGAACTGGCTGCGTAAAAAACTGATCGCGCTGCAAAACCGACCCTATGAGGAAAAGCTTAAACTTTTGCGCCGAGTGGCCATTACCGCCGCAATTCTCCTCCTCGGGTTTTGGATTTTGACTCTCCAGTTTCGCAAACCCCCAGCCGCCAGTGAGCCAAACAAACTGGCGCCGGTCTGGGAAAATTTAAAAAATCTGAAAAATATCATTCCGCAGCAGACCCAGCCTTAGGTAGTTTATGAAAAAACCGAAGCTAAAAAAATCCACCGGTCAATCCCCGCCTGCCGACAATCCCCCCACGGGTCGGGAAATTGGCTATGTCAAACCGCGGGTAATTGAAGAAGAAATGAGGGAGTCCTACCTGGACTACGCGATGAGCGTAATTGTGTCGCGCGCGCTACCCGATGT
>ERZ1292623.3819-Hain-H51-01um-R1-3819-length-12663-cov-23_pt1 | contig 12663 bp, 12 predicted proteins | sample MGYA00564398_ERZ1292623 | MGnify/ENA primary metagenome ERZ1292623 (study PRJEB36523, sample SAMEA6512633) | groundwater metagenome | collected 2019-01-07 | study: AquaDiva: Metagenomics assemblies of 32 groundwater samples | reverse complement strand
GGACCAGCCTGGGCAGCGCCACCGACGGCACGGTGGCGGCGGGCGTGGACGTGGGTTCCATGCAGACGCGGATTTTTTACAAGGAACATACTGGCACGGAATCCAATCCGACCATCACCAACACCACGAACAACAGCTCGACGGCGGTGATTATTGTATTTCAAAAGACCGCCGCTGGTTGGGAGGCGATGGTTGGAGCGGGCGGCGGGGATAACACCGCCGGCACGGCGTTTTCGGTGACGATGAGTTCCGATGTCGGCCACGCTGCCGGCGACATGGTGGTGGGGGGCGCGGCCTTCCGGTCGGATGCCGCCGCGCAGACTTCCGGCAACGGCATGACCATCGCCGGCACGACCTTGGGGGCGTACACCAAGAGTCCGGCGACCGACCAGGCGTCGAATTCAGGCGGCGACATGGCCATGACCGTGGGCTACCTCCCGGTGGATTCGGGTACCTCCACCGGCGCGCCGGTGTTCAGTTGCACCCTCGCGGCCGCGCATACCGGATCGGCCTTCTTCGCCCGGTTGCGCGAGGTGGCCGCGACGTTCGTGTTCAACAACACGCTCGCCATGATGGGGGCCGGGTAATTCCATGTTGCTGCCTCTGTTACAAAACAACTTGTTGACGGCGGGGGGCCAGCTATATCAAGTTGCGGCCAGTGACGGTATCTATATGCTTGATCCCACCCGTCGGGAAGAAGCCCATGTCCGCGCAGATCCAGTTCTGCTGGGTGATCAGCGCTACAAGGAGCTGGGTCGTTTTGTGGCGGAGGGACTTCTCATGTTTGATTCCCTAGTCCGAGAGCGTTCGCATCAGCAGCGAGCTGCGGCTCTATTGTCTGACGCGATGTTTCGGACTGTTGAGGTGCTCAGACGTGACGGTATGCTCGTTGTTGATACCGCCGAGGTGCTGAAACTGCTTAGTGCCATCGAACGCTTGGTCCAGGATGGTTTGTATTTGCGAGATACTAAAACTTCTGATCGTTCTTCCATTCATCGGGAAGGAGTATACCTTGGAGATACGGTGCAGCGGGACCAGGTACTTACTCTGTACGAACGCTTGTTGCTGCGTGATTACGTGGTGCGTGTTGGTGACCTAACTCTGTTGGACCGCGTTCTCATTGAGGAATCTTTCACTCGATCGCTTGAGCTGCGGGGATACGATCCGCTGTTCCTTGTGGATGCAACGGTTCTTGATCTCGATCGGCTGATCGTAGACTTGCTTGCTGTTGATGGAGTGCTGCTGTATGACAGCGTGACCGTACAAACCGCGGAACGCATGCTCATCTCAGCCTTCTTGTCATACCTGAACCCGCTGGGCATCGCGATGCAAAGCGCCGATGTTCTGGGGCGCAGCTTAGCGGCAGCCTCAGCCTTCGGCATGGACTGGTCATACGCACGTCCGCGGGTGCTGCAATGAGCCGTCCTGTATTTGAGCCAGGTGACACTATCCAGTTCACCTTCGCCGCCTCCACCGCGCCCAATAGTGGTCCAACATTCAAGGTACTTGATGCCACGGCTACGGTGATCGCGAGCATCACCTCGGTGCAGAGCGATACCACTCATTACTATGCGTTATATACAGTTCCCACAACGGAGGGTCCTTATGTAGGAGAATGGTTTGCGCAAAAGACTTTTTCGGGTAGTGCGTACAATTTTATTAAACGATTTGCATTCAACGTTCAAAAAGTGAGGGCACAATGACCGCGTTAGATATTGCAATAGTTGTACCGGGGTTACCGTTCAACGGCAAGACCGCCACCGAGCAAGCATTGGGTGGTTCAGAAACCGCTGGGTATTACATGGCCCGTGAGCTGGCCAAGCTCGGGCACCACGTCCGGATGTTCTGCAACTGCGATGCGCCCGGTATGTCGCCGGGCACGTATGAAGGCGTTCGGTACTTCCCGTTGAATGACTGGACTGACTTCTGCCACTTCGTCCCACATGATGTGACCATCATCCAGCGCCAACCCGCGATGTTCCAATCCCCGACGAGTGCGCGGTTAAACTGGTTGTGGTGCCACGACCTCGCACTGGGTCGCCAGAAACACGATGTTATGGGGGTAATGTGGAACGTAGATCGTGTACTGGTACTGAGCGATTACATGCAGAAGCAGTACCATGATGTCTACGGAGTATCTGATGCGAGCATGCTGCGTACACGCAATGGCATCGATCTGTCGTTGTTTGCCGGCCTGGAGAACATCAAGCGGAATCGCAAGCGGCTTGTGTATGCCGCCCGCCCCGAACGCGGGTTGGACAACTTACTCCACAAGGTGCTGCCCAAACTCATCGCTGCTGACCCCGAGATTGAACTACACCTATGCGGATACACGAACCCCGCATCACACCTGGAAAGTTTCTACCAGCAAATCGATGCGCTCATTCGCCAGAACAAGGATCATGTGACGTGGCACGGTACGCTAGGCAAGCGCCAGCTATACGAGCTGTTCGCCTCCGCGGGTATTTACGCATACCCCACGCCCAGCCAGATCAATGCTCCGTTTGCCGAGATCAGCTGCATCTCAGTTATGGAAGCGCAGGCTGCGGGCCTGCCGGTCGTTACCACGAACAAAGGAGCGCTCAACGAGACCCTGGCTCCGGGGGCAGGTACGTTGGTTGATGGCGAAGCATGGAGCGATGCGTATGTAGACGCGTTTGTCGCTTCGGTGCTTGAACTCATCGGCGATGATGATAAGTGGAATCGCGCATCAAGCGCTGCGCTACTGCATGCGCAGAATTGCAGCTGGGAGGGAGTTGCACAGCAGTGGTCAGACGAGATGATTGCCCAGATCAAAGCGCTCTCCGCGCGCCCTGATTCTCTGGTACGCCATTTCTGGCGCCACTCTGATATCATGGCTGCGCGCGAAGTGATCAACCGTCATCCGGGCGAAGTAGGCCAGGATATCATTGATCGTATTGAAACCGATTGGGCATTCACGAAGAGCGCAGACGCCTACCGCGAACAGTACGAAAAGATCGGCAAAACTCACGGCCCCAACATCGGGCACGAAGTTCATGAACCGCGGTTTCAGGTCTTGCTTCAGCAGATGAACGACCACCCTGAATGCACGCGCATTATCGACTACGGGTGCGCCTACGGTAACTACCTACTCAACCTGATCCCCAAGGTTGAAGGCCGGCAATGGATCGGGCTTGATGTTGATAAGAACAGCATCGCGTTGGCCCGGCAACACGCCGAGAAGCTTCTTACTGAAGAGCAGCGCGCTTCGCTCAAGCTCATGACCGTAGACCGGGAGGAGTGGGCTACGTTCAAGACCGGTCCTGCTGACACCGACGTGAAGCTCGCCAACTGCTTGATCCTGTACGAAGTGCTGGAGCACGTGATGGATCCGATCGCACTCATCGACCGGGTTGAGAAGCTGGTCGAACCGGGTGGGCGTATCATGATTACGGTCCCCTTCGGTCCGTGGGAATACGACAGCTATCACACCTACCCCCACCGCTGCCACTTGTGGGAGTACGATTGGCACGACCTGCGCGACCTGTTTGGCGGAAAATCTGGGGTTCAGATAGCTCCTATGCTGGGGGGTACCTCCGCATTCACCGGAGAACCCCTCGGCTGGTGGCTGGTCGAGTATGTAGTAACCCCGGGGGTACCGACGGGCAGCATTAACATGGACCGCAAACTCGCGATTCAACGCCCGGAACAATCTGTCAGTGCCACAATGATCGCGGGGCCCAATGCCGAGGAGAATCTGCATTGGTGCCTCAACAGCCTCCGTCACACGGCGGACGAGTTGGTGGTCGTGGATTGCGGGATGAGCGATGAGGCCAAGCGCATTGTGAACTACCACGCTGATTGGTATCGGGGGGCGTGCAAACTCGTCCCCGGCCCCGATCCCAAAATCGAGGGGTTCGAGACACCGCGCAATATCGGCCTTGAACACTGCACTATGGATCTGGTGCTGTGGATCGACACGGACGAGAAACTGTTAGGCGGGCGCAGCGTGCGCAAGTACCTCCGCGAGAATATCTACAACGGGTACTGTATCCGCCAAGTACATTTCGCTTGCGATACCACGTTCGATCCCGATACGCCGGTACGCATTTTCCGCAATCCTAGCTACCACCCCCGGACCAAAGGGATGCGGTTCTTTGGTATGATCCACGAGCACCCCGAGCTGGCACTCAACGCCGGCCCCGGATTGGTCATCACCTTGGCGGATGTCTATGTGCCCCACGTAGGGTACTTGAACGAAGAGATCCGCCGCGGCCGATTCGCGCGCAACTACCCGCTGCTGCAGAAGGATATCGAGAAGTATCCTGACCGGCTGCTCCAGAAACACTTCATCATCCGTGATAAGGTGTTGCTGTGCGTGCACGAGCTGCAGCGCAACGGGCAGCGGATGACCGCTGCGATTAAGAGTCGTTGCGAGGACGTGGTGGCGATGTACCGCAAGTATTTCTTGGGTAAGTCCCCTTATGCGGGGCTCAATACGCTGCAGTACTACTCCCAGGCCGTGCAAATGTTGGGTATCGGTGCTGAGGTTGCGTTCCAGTTTGCTGCCGCTAAGGACGGGGTACCTAGGGTCAATGGTACCCAGGTTGTGCGGTTTGCTTCGATGGAGGATATGGAAGCAGAGGTGCTCAAGCTGGCCCGTAAGACCATGGAACCCTACGTGAACGAGGTTTGGTGACATGCCCGCAACTCTCACCGTTAGCTACACGTCAGTAGAGTTGGTCCTCACCACGCTCCCCGAGGTGGGGAGTATCACCACGGTAACGAGCAACATCATTGCACATTTTGCGGGACGTGCGGAGGCGGAGATCAACGCGCGGATCGGGGTTCGGTATCAGTTGCCGCTGTCGGTGGATGTTCCCATCCTTACCGCATTGGCCACGGACTTGGCAATCTACTATCTGATGGGCCGTAAGCCGTTGGTGGGCGCTCAGTCCAAAGCCGATCCGTGGTTCGCCAAGTTCAAGGAAGGCCGCGATCTACTTATGGATATTGTCGATGGCAAGATCGAGTTGCTCACCGCCGCGGGGGCTGCGGTGACTCAGCGGACTGATCGCGACCGATTCTACAGCACAACTGATGACTATCTGCCGACTTTCTTCGAGGGGGGAGTTCCTGAGGACTGGACGCAGGACCCGGACAAGACGACTGATGATCTGGCTAACCGAGACCTGTAACCATGGCTGAGCCGATCGGGATTAGCGTCTCGCTTGATATCCAGAACCTCCAATCCCGGATGGGGCAACTGGCTTTCCACCTGCGTCCGGATGCATTGGCAAAGCTCATTGGACAGGCGCAGTTGTTTTGGATCAACGAGAACTTCAGACAGCAAGGTGCCTTGTTTGGAGGGTGGCAATCTTTGCGCCCCAACACGATCGCTGATCCCAAGCGCGGCGGATCAGGAGCACAGCCTTTGCGGAGCAGTGGTAGCCTCGCTCGGTCTTTTGTGGTGGGAGCACAGGGCAACATATTTCGGACCACGGCCGATACGGTCACGGTGGGCACGCAGAATCAAACCGCCGCCTATCATCACTTTGGTACCAAAGGGCCATACCCCATTCCCAAGTACACCCTGAGATTCCGTACCGATAAGCGCGGGCGCCGATATGTGGTGCCGCTGGCGTTTTACACGGTGCGTGGGCTGATCTTCAGGCGCAGCGTACAGCACCCGGGACTACCCGTGCGGAGGTTGCTGCCCGACGAACTTCAGGCCCGGGAGCTTACCATGAAGCACGTCAATGCTTATGTAGAAAAGGTGCTGAGAGAAAATGCCCGCTCTTGATTACTATGCGGTGGCTAACGCCATCAAATCGATCCTGGAGGCTTCTGCCGATTTGGCGGGGGTAACGGTGGTGGTTGAGAAGGAGCATACCTTCACGGCGGGCGCTGAACCGTGGATCGGAATCTATGTTGAACGTCGTGACCCCAGCCCCAGTCAGTACCTGGATGCCGGGCAAAGCACACGATATCAGATCAGATTTTCTATTTGGGTGTGGTGCATGAGTATTGAGGATACCGAGCGGGCAATTAAGGTACGCAACGAGCTGGTGGGCAAGGTAGAAAAGGTGCTGATGGCGAATCGTACCTTGAATAACCTGGTATCGATGTCATGGTTATTGGGGGGGGAACTGCCCAGCGGGCGTCTTTCGTCAGAGAACGATGAGGCCATTTATCTAAGCGGGGGAGAGACTATACTTGTGGCCGAGACCACGACGTCGACGGTGTAAGGAGACAACATGCTGATTGAGATACTTCAGGCGCGGGAATATCGGCCCTTTGGTGCGCGAGTTCCAGGTGAGCAGGTTGAAGTGGATGACGGATTGGGTAAACAGCTCATCGAGCAGGGGTTCGCCCGAGAGGTGAAGTCCCTGGTCCAGCGCGGTACCATCAAACGTGCGGGTAACATTGAACTGAAGGAGGTGTGAAATGGGTTACGGAATTAGTGGTCACTTAGGCATCGCCAAAGAAACTAGCTGGGGCACGGGTGTTGCTGCGACCGACTATGTGAAGATGCTCAACGAGACCCTGGCCCTGGCCATCGATCGGTTTGACATCACGAATGTTCACGGCTCGATCGCGGAACCTGACGACGCTGCGGGTGTGAGGCGGGTCGAAGGATCCATCGAATTTGCTGCACATCCTGTCTCCATCGGGTATTTCCTGAAGAGCCTGTTCGTGCAGTCGTCAATCACAGTGGTGGCCTCTGGATTTCTGTGGCAGACGCAGTTCAGGTCTACTACCGCCGACTTCGCTGTGGGTACTTGCGCGGGTCAGCCCTACACGCTGGAAGTATTTCGTGATGTGACATCGTCGCACCGATACACGGGGGTCGTGGCGAATCAGCTCACCTTGGGGTATGCGCCTAATCAAGATGTGCGCGTCACCGCGGGGGTTATTGGCAAGTCCGCGAGCCTCATCGCCAAGACAACTCCTACTTTTCCGGGGTCACCCAGTCAGCCCTTCACGTTCGATACCGCATCGCTTTCGCTGGCGGGCGCGGCGACTGCGCGCATTGAGGCCTTGCGGATCGTTATTGATGCACAGCTGGAGGGTATCCCGGCGCTTAACGCCTCGACGGAAGTGGCCAAAGTGTTGCGGCGCGGTCCGCAGATGGTCAACCTCTCGGGCACCATCGATTTCTTGGACGTGGCGGAGTACCAGGATTTCGTGAACCAGACCGAGCGGCAACTCAAAGTTACCGTGACGAAGGCCAACAGCTTCATGATGTCGGTAGACGTGCCGCGTATGGTCTACACAGCCTTCCCGGCGCAAATCGGTGGTCGTGAACGCTTGACTGTGGACTTCGAAGCGAAAGCTTTCTACCACAGCGGCAGCGGTACGGCCATTGAGGTCCTGCTGACCACAGTGAAAAGCGATTACTGATACAACCCTGAGGAGGGCAACATGAGCGACAAGGTGATTGAGTTCTACGGGCGCAGCATCGACTTAGCGAAGGCGATGCCCCTGACACTGAAGGATTGGATGATGTTGGAGAAGGAAGGCGTGAGCGCCGCCTCGTTGGCGCAGGGGCGCGTGACGGAGATGGCGGCAGTACTGTATCATGTCCTGCACAAGGCCGATTCGACAGTGACCCGCGAGGAGGTTGAATCCATCCCGATGACGTCTCCGCTGCTCACCCAGATCACGACGTTGATCAGCTCGGAGGAGGGCAAGATCGATCGCCCTTTCTTGGCTACGTCCACCTCTTCGCCACTCACTACGGCTGGTCCGCCCGCGACCTGATGGGGCACACCGTGGCTGAACTAAACTACTTGGTATCGCTGATCAAGCGCCAGAACAGCGCCTGAGGATGAGATGGCCGATCTAGTCCTGACCACCCAGATCATCGGCGGCGATCGCCTGCGCCAGCTATTCGCGCAGATTGCTGCGGAGGGTGAGAAAGCGGCCAAGCAGATGGGGCTGAATGCAAAGCAATCAGCTACCTTCATGGGTGAGTTCATGAAGGGAGCTGGGCAATCGGTGTCGGAAGAACTCAAGAAAGCCACCAATGAAACGGCGAACCTTGGGAAAGCTACCGAGCAGACATCAAAGACAGGACGCGCCGCCTTCACGTCCTTCAGGGGTACCGTCCGCGATTTCATTCAGACGGTGAGCGGTACCGCCGCGCTGCTATCATTGTTCTCGCGCAACAACGAGCAGCTCCAGGGGCAACTCACGGCGCTGTCGATCTCCCTGCAAGCGGCGGGTGCGGGCATGCGTGTTCTGTTTTCAGCGATGAAATTAGTGGTCGCAGTGATTGGTGCGAAGGTCGCTGCGATCGCGGCGGCGATTGGTGCGGTGGCTGCGCTCATTTTCAACTGGGAGAAGGCGAAGGCCGTTGCCCTCGATGTTTGGGGGACCATTGCGAAGTATCTCACCGAGCTGTGGGGGGGACTCGGCGAGATGGCCGCGGGCTTGGGCGAGATCATGGCCGGCGCTGTGACCATCGACGTCAGCAAGCTCGGCGCTGTCTGGAATGCTGTCGTGGGGTTGTTCGTGGGATGGTTCCGTACGCTGGGCGGATTGGCCCAGGGCTTGGGAGATATGCTGATCGGTGCTGTCACGTTCGACAACGAACGTTTCCAGCAGGGTGTCGACGGAATCAAAAACTCGTTGATCAACCTCGGCAACGATGCCGCGCGGTTAGGCAAAGCCCTGAGCGATTCGATGGACAATGATCGGATTAAACAGGGGCAGAAACAACTAAGCGCAGGCTACGAGCGCGTGAAGACCACAGTCGTAGACGCCGGGACCAAGATCGTCGCAGCGACCAAGAAGTTCGCGAACAATATCTACATGGAGTACCTGGGCGGGTCCGAGCGCCAACGGGCGTTGATTTCTCAGCAGGCAGATTTCGACCTGCGCATCGGTCGCATCACGCATGAGCAACGGATCAAGCTTCTCAATCTGGAGCTCAAGGCCGTGACCGGGAACACGGAAAAGATGCTCCAGGTGCGCAGCAAGATCGTTGAGGTCTCCGATGCGGCGTTCTCGAAGCAGCTGGAGCAGCTCAAACGCACGTCGCTGACGACGGACGAATACAAGGCTAGTTTGATCACGCTGGCCGATACCATGGACACGAGCACCGATCGCGGGCAGGCTGCTTTCCACAAGCTGCGGCAGGAGATCGAGGCCACAATCACGGAGACGGAACAGTTCTGGCGCCAGGTGAACAAGGACATGGTGTATAGCTCCCTCGATGCAACCCGAGGCATTTACAGCGCCTTTCAGAAATCGTTCGTGGATATCTTTACCGGCGCGACCAGCTTTGGCGATGGCATGAAGGGGCTATTCAAGGGGATTGTGCAAGCGGTGCTCGCTGAGCTGGCTAAGGTGGCGGCAGCACGCTTGTTCGCCTCGATTGTGAAGCCTGAATCGATCCTGGGCAGCGTCCTCGGCCAGATGGGAGGAGCTGCTGGGGCAACGGCGTTCGCGGGCACAGCGGCCGCCGGGGCGGAGGGACTGACGAGTGGCCTACAAGCAGGTCTCCAGCAGGAGGCGGTGGCCGAGAGCTTGGACCTGACCTCGCTTAGCGCCGACGCAGCCGCTGGGTCTCTCACGGGCGTGGCCGGGACGGGCTTCGGTGCAGCTTCAGGCCTGAAGGGAGTTGGGGGGGCGTCGTTGACGGCCAGTGCGGGACTCATCGGCTTCTCGGCCCTTCTCGGTGGGTTGGCCGGAGGCAAGAAGAAACGCGGTCTGGGAGTGCTCATTGGCGCGGGAATAGGACTTGCGTTCGGCAATCCCCTGCTAGGAGCGCAACTGGGGGGGGCGTTACCCTTCCAGCACGGCGGAGATTCTATTGTCACGCGGCCCACTCTGATGGCCGTAGGCGAGATGGGGCCGGAGTCGATCAGCGTGCGCCCCTTGACGGCTTCTGGTACGAACGGGGGTGGCGTGGTACTCAACGTCAGCGGACCCCTCATCATGAATGATCTCACCATGGCACAGTTCATGCGTCAGGTCATGCGCGGGCTGAACCGAGAGACTGGGAGGTATGGGTAGGCCATGACCCTCGCCGTAGATGTCGCCTCGACGTACACCCATACGACTACGGGGAATCCCACGTGGTCGCATACCTGTACGGGGGCTGAACGGGCGATCATCGTCGGTGTATCATTCAATGCTGCTGACGGAAAAACAATCACAGGAGTAACCTACGCCGGGACCGCGTTGACCTTCGTGGGCGGGGTAACTAGCGTGAACTGGCGTACCGAACAGTGGAAGTTGTCTAATCCAGCCTCGGGCGCGAACAATGTGGTGGTCACTTTCAGCGGTACAGCCACCAATTATTCGGTCAGTGGTGCAGTGTCATTCACAGGAGCGCACCAGACAACGGCCTCACTCACCGGAACGCAAGCGACCGCTTCAGGCACAACGGCCGACCCGTCTGTTGCTGTTTCGTCGGCCACGGGTGAAATTGTTGTTGACACGATGGCATGGGAAGGCGAGGCAGCTACCTACACAGTTGGGGCCGGACAAACACAGCGTTGGAATGCCGCCGCCGTCAATGTGGTGGAGGGGGCGGCCTCCACGGAGGCGGGGGCGGGTTCTGTTACTATGTCGTGGACGGGCGGCGCGGCCCGCTGGGCGCTGGCAGGCGTGGGCGTCAAGCCCAGCGGACCTACGGTCTACAATGTTAGCTCAACGGACAGTCTTATCATGTCGGAACCTGTGACCAAGGACCGGACGCACAACGAGCTGGACAAGTTTCTTTTCGCTGATCAATCGTTGCGCCAGAAAACGTACACCCGAGAAGCCCCGGAAGGCTTCTACATCAATGATCTCGTTCTGTTCGGTACAAACAACGTGCGGTTGTCTCAGGATGGCCTATTCTTTCGTGACAGTTCATTGTTCGGGTACGAGCCCGTCTACCGCAGCGGCTTATTCTTTTCCGACGCCAGTTCTGTCTCGGTAATCTCTTCTGCACAGCCTCGATACTCGATCAGCATGGAGCTAGAAACGGGCAGCTTCACAGACGTGACGTCTGATTGCCTCCAATTCACTGTGACGCGCATGATGGCAGACGCCGATACTCCCTTGTCTGTTGGGCGCGGGGCATTCATATTCGACAATCACGCGAAGAAATTCAGCCCGCAAAATGCTGCAGGTCCGTTCTACGATCGGTTGATCCACAACAAGAAGGTGCGCGTGCAGGCAACGCATGCGGCATCGGTCCATCCAATCTTCGTTGGGTACATCAGTAAGATCTCGCTGGAACCTGCTGTGGGGCGGAGAACCGCCGTGATCGAGGCGGATGATCTCACTGCCAAGTTGCAGGAGCGTTCCATAACCTCTTCGGTGTACGCTGATCTGAACGTGTCCAGCGCGGTGACTGTGGTCTTGAGTCTGTCGGGGGTCTCCTCCAGCAATGGGCTAGTGGCGCGAATCGACAACACCGACTCCACCGAACAATTCTCGTTCTATTGGGCGCGAGATCGCAAAGTCAATGCTTCCTTGAGCGAGATCGCGAAGTTCGGGCAGTATGCGATGTTCGTCAATCGGGAGGGGAAGTTTGTCTTCATCAATCGAACGGGGTTGGTGACTCCGGTAGTCACCACGTACAGCACATATTTTGGTTTTGACTATTCCTACGACGATGAGGACATTAGGAATCAGATCAAGCTCACTGCCCAACCCCGGCGTCTTCTGACGGGGGTCCAAACGGTAGCGTACCTCACTGAATTCATTTCGATCCCGGCATCCTCCGGAGTTGGCGTTTGGCTGACCTACGTCGATCCTGCGGCCATCAACGAGACCGCTCCCGCAACCGGTCTTCAAACTGTAGTGTCGTCATCTGATTACACTTTGGGCACTACCGCTGCCAGTGGTTCTTCCGATCTAACTGCGACCGCCAGTATCCAAGTCACTTTCTTCGGGGAGACCGCTATCTGCAGCGTGTTCAACGGATCAGGGACTAATGGATACATCACGAAGCTACAACTTCGGGGAAGCAGCTTACAAAAGCAGCCTATGCTTTCAGCGCGCACGTTCGACAACTCGTCTCAGAATGTCTATGGGGAACGTAACTACACGCAGGAAGACGAACTCCACGCGAGCTACCCCTACATGTCTGGGCTGGCGGAATTCATGCTCCAGAACTACAAGAATCCGGTACCCGACGTCCGCATCAGTCTCAAGAACCAGTTTCCTGACTGTCTGATCCGTGAACTGGCCGATATAGTTCAGGTGACAGAAGACAACACCGCGGTATCGACGACCTTCCTCATTCGCGAGATCGAACATTCGGTTTCGTTGGAACGCGGACTTGAGCATACCATGACGCTGGGTCTGCGAGGACGGTTACAGCAGCAATACTTTACTCTTGACCATCAGCTTTTCGGTGTTCTCGACAACGAAATCTATCGATTGGGGCTATGACTATGATGATCCGAACATTAGTCTGTGGTGTCTGCGGAAAGCAAGAAGTCGAACCTTCTCCTGGGGCAGGGCATGCGGGGTGGGGGCAGCTCAGCGGCATCGTATTGGATGGCGATGAGAATCCTTACTTGTGCCCTGAGCATCTGGCAGAATTGGCATCTGCTATAGATGGGATGAAGCACGAGGAGTAACCGTCATGGCGTGGACCAACATAACCTTTCCATTCAACTCGGTGCTGACCAGCGCCAAGATGACGCAGTTCTATGACAATTTTACAGCGTTCGCCAATAAAGATTCCGGCGC
>ERZ1292623.2628-Hain-H51-01um-R1-2628-length-15876-cov-8_pt1 | contig 12667 bp, 17 predicted proteins | sample MGYA00564398_ERZ1292623 | MGnify/ENA primary metagenome ERZ1292623 (study PRJEB36523, sample SAMEA6512633) | groundwater metagenome | collected 2019-01-07 | study: AquaDiva: Metagenomics assemblies of 32 groundwater samples | reverse complement strand
CACCATCAGAAACATGGAAGATATCAATTAATCATGCATCAATATCTCAATTCAGATACAACACAAAAATTGGATGGGAAATATTAAGAATGAATAGTTATGAACATTTAACTGAGATAGGAGTTATACCTACGGACAGAAGCGGCGGATATTTTTAAACAAAAATACGTCTATGCTTAGTTACGAGTATACCTGAATGAATAAAGTTAAGCTCATCCTCAAGTGATGGAGTTTGTTTATCAGGAACTTTAGCAAGATCATCTGAAAACCTAAACGCAACTGCTACACGAAATAATGGATTTGATTCAAAGTTTTTAACGTCCATACAACTCTGTACACCCAGACCAATTGATGAAGCATTACTTAATTTATCTGAATAAGCACCATCATTATTACACAAGAAAACCTTTGCTTCAACATGCAATCTTGCAAGATCGGGGATTGGAAACTTAAAGTACTGTCTTAAAAAATATTCTCCGATCAACCCATGATACAAGTCAATTTCTCTAGCTTCTCGATGATCACCAAGCCAGTCATCAACAACATCATCAGGAACTGAAGGTATAAGCAGACCAATATCATGAAGCAATGCTGCAATCTTTTCTTCCGGATGACGATAACATAAAGAAAACTGCAAAGCATGCGCTAGTTGAGTAACTTTTTCACCGAAGTTAAAACCACCACGCTCAGTATATATTAGTTTTAAGCCTTCATAGATATCTATATCACAAGCATCTTGATATCTTCTAATCTGCTCATCCTTTTGAAATAATTCATTAATGTCCATTATTCTTATGATGAACAGAAAAAATTAGTATTTAATCATTTGTATATCAAAAAAATAACATGTTTATAATATGTTTAAGAAGGATTTGTAAAGAAATTTTGATTACTCATTGGGGGAGGTTAATTTTATAAACTGTTTTAATTAGGCTCTACTTATGGGATTAGTAGATACGAGTTTTGAGGATATGCTGAATGATATAGATTTTACAGCTATGACAAGATATGACTTATTGACTAATCATAGAATATTACCTCCTTATACTTTTAGAAGATTCCCGTGGAGCGAGTATGCTGAGCTTGGAATGATTACTCCTGAGTATGTTCAGGAGCTTGCTAAAGAAGCTGACATACCTCGTGATGTACTCCATGAAGCTTTTGAGAACGCATTTGGGCATGGCAATTGTGATTCTAGTTTTCTTCCTGTTTCTGTGAAATGGTTTAAAGGAAACAAAGGCTATGTAGTAAGAATAAGAGATACTGGTGAAGGATTTGATTATCACCATATTATCTCAGAGAGAAGGAATGGTAGAATGATATTTAAGCATGAAGGTTGGGGCTTTTATCATTACGCATCTTATGACTGGATAAATATCAGTTTTGAAGGATCAGGAAACATAATTAATATCCAAAGTTACATTGGATGGTAACAATCTGACTCTCTGCTTGCATTCTGTATCATTGAGAATATAGTTTTTTGAGAAGTAATATTTTTTAAAGAAGGTAGTACATCTTTCCTTTCATGGAAACTGTTGTTACTCAAGAAATTCTTGAAGAATACTACCAAATAAAAAAACAGCTTGCAGTGCTTCTTTATCGTGAATCGCAGCTCAAAGAACATATTAAACAAAAAATGCAACAACATGGTATTACTACGCTATCCACTGATAAGATAGAATTACTGTGCAAGAAGCAAGTTCGTGAATGGTATCCGAAAGCAAAGATTCAGCAGTTTCTTTCACCGGAAGTACAGCAGCTTATTAAAGAATATACTGAGACTGTTGTTTTAGTGGCTAAAATTAGAAAGTAATATCTTATTTTCTCTCATGTTCATGGTACAAGTCAGTTTTACTAGTTTCTCAATGATCACCAGCCCACAACAACATCATCAGGAACTGAAGGCATAAGAACAAATTGTTAAAGATTTAACAAACAAAGAATATTGATTAGATAATTAGTATATAAAAATATCCAAACTAAATAATATAAATGCTCCGGCCGAGATTCGAACTCGGGTCTACGGCGCGAAAGGCCGTCATCCTTGGCCGGGCTAGACTACCGGAGCATAGCTAAGATGCAGTTTAAACAACTTATAAAGATTATGAAATGGGCCTGGGGAGATTTGAACTCCCGACTTCTGGCTCTCTTAAATCTAAGATATAGCTTGGTAGATCATATAAGACTTGCACATTCCAAAAAATAGTGGAATTCAGCGCTCTAAACCAAGCTGAGCTACAGGCCCGATAAGAAAAAGTACAAATCCTACTTATATAAACATTTTCATTTAAAATTATTAATCTCATAAACCTCAACAAGATCTAAAGGTATTTCTAGCCTGGACAGCTCCTTTTCAGCTGCTTCCTTATCATTAATAACCTCATGAATATACACAAGCATACTCATTTCTTTATTGTCTACAAGGACCCAACCAGAATTCTGCAGTATTTTAACTGTATATGCAACCCGGTGTAAATGATAAAGCAAAAAAAAACTAAGCTCCTCAATTTTTTGCGGATCAACAAAATTACTCTCGATATTAAGGTCTTCACGAGCTGGGCCATATAAGGGTATACAAAGTTCTATCATGACCCAACTAAAATCAGTGAAGTTTTAATAAATCATCCAGAAAAAACATGAAAATCCTCTGGTTGTTTGAATAAACAAATTTAAAAAAGGATAACATCCCAAATGAAGAATGGAATTACTTGATGATTATATCCGAGCGGGGATTGAACATATTGGTGGAAGATTACATGAAAGAGAGTATGGTTTAGGCCACTTTGGATTAAAAGATGAAATTGAATTACAAAGGCTTATGACCTGGATGTACCCAGCAGTTGTTAGAGAATCAGTACCATTAGAAGGATTAATAATAGTTTATGAAGCAGTTTATGGAACAAACAGAGTTTTAGGAGCAAAACCAAGAATAGGCAGGGAAACCGCTACAATTGAGGATGTTAGCATTGAACCACCAGATGGCTTCATCTTGGACATAACAATTTATCATGAAGGTAATGGAGAATACAGGCGTATGATGGAAGTTAATTTTTTTCATGAAAATATCGCGGCAATGTTGAGCGATCAAACACAATATTTACTACAGAAAGAGATCCACGAAAAACCAATAAACCCACTATTAGCAGCAACAGCAATAATCATGCTTTTAAAAGAAATAGGAGAATTAAAATGCAAATCGGCTTGGTAGGAAAACCCTCAAGCGGGAAGAGCACATTTTTTAAAAGCGCAACACTTGCAGATGTAGAAATTGCAAATTATCCATTTGTAACAATTAAACCAAACCATGGTGTTGGCTTTGTAAGTATAGAATGCGCTGATAAAGAATTTAAAACACAATGTAATCCCAGATTCGGATCATGCCAAAATCATGAGAGATTTGTTCCAATAGACATGATAGACGTAGCTGGATTAGTAGTCGGAGCACATGAAGGAAAAGGCATGGGATCAGAATTCTTAGATGATTTAAACCAAGCAGACGCATTAATACACATAATAGACATATCTGGAAGCGTAAATGATAAAGGCGAACCATGCAAACCTTTAGAGTATGATCCAGTAAAAGACGTAAAATTTTTAGAAACTGAGCTAGATATGTGGTACTTAAGAATTTTAAAAAAAGGATGGGACAGGTTTAAAAGACAAATAAGCCAAGAAAAAACAGATAATTACAAATCCATTGCAAAACAAATGTCAGGTGTAAGAGTAACAGAAGAGATAGTTAAAGATACAATAACTGAATTAAAAATTGATAATGATTTAAGAAACTGGAACGAAAAAGAACTAAAAGGTTTAGCCAGAATGTTAAGAATAAAAACAAAACCAATGATAATAGCTGCAAATAAGGTAGATGTGATTGGGGCAGAAAAAAATCTTGAGAGAATCAAAAAAGAATTTCCAGAATACATAATAATCCCCTGCTCAGCAGTATCAGAGTTAGCATTAAAAGAAGCAGAAAAGAAAAAAGCAATAGAATACACACCTGGGCATGATAATTTTAAAATAATTAATGTAAACAAAGAACAAGAAAAAGGATTAGAATACATTAAAGAAAATGTTCTAAAGAAATTTAATAATACAGGTGTGCAAAAAATATTAAATACAATCGTTTTTGATGTGTTAAAGTATAAAGCAATATTCCCGGGCGGTCTTAACAATCTAAAAGATAAAGACGGGAATGTACTGCCAGATTGTTTTTTACTTCCAGAAAATTCTACAGCACTAGACTTTGCATTTAAGCTTCATACAGACATAGGGAAGGGGTTTATCAAAGCAATAGACGTTAAAAAGAGAACATCAATAGGAAAGGATATTACTCTAAAGCATGGAGATGTAATAGAAATAAAAACAAGCGCTTAAATTACTAACCCACCAGCACAAACAACACATAATATTTTATCAAAATCAAAACATAATTCTCCAACAAGCTTACCACACTTGCTACATGAATACTTTCCTAACTCAGAAGCACAGTTCATGCAAGATTTTCTCTGGTCCATTAAGTTCAACTAGAAAAAAGATATTTAAATATTTTGGTGCGTTTTCAAAGAATAATAACTCTAATTACCATAAATTACATTATTCCATTTCTTCCATAAATCCTCTGCAGGTTTTCCGCGTACAGACATCCAAGGAGATAAAGGGTTTTCCCAGTGGGTATAACCAAAATGATAATAGCCAATAACCCAAGGATTCTCTGAGATAACCTGAAAATAAGCATTAATCGTTCTATCATGATCAAGAGTATCAAATTCATATCCACTTTCTTTTAACTTCTCTTCAGGATCAGTAAGCCAAGGCACAGAGTTAATCTGATAAAATGTTTGGCCTTTCCAAGAATACTTTACATTAAAATAACCATTTCGTATAATTACAGGTTTTCCTAATTTATCATAAAATTCCTTAACCGATTCAACAACTGCTTGTGCTCCTTCTTCAAGTTCTTTATCAGATGGATTATCTTTAGTTGACAAAGGAAAATCTGTCGAAACAAGTATAAAGTCAAGTTCATCAGCCCAGCTTATAAATTCTGCGTCCGGAATCGGCTTTGGAAAAGCAGAAACCTCCGGGCCTAGAATCCATACCATCTCACCCATCTCTCCAGTAAAAACAGTTCTTATACTGCGGAATACACTGCCCCATCTATATGCAAAGCCTTTTGGATATTCTATCAATGAAGGGACTGCGTACATAAAAGCATCTGCATCTGCTTGTTCTGCCAATTTTGCGAAATGCACAAGGAATTTTTCTGTTTCTTCAAAATAAGAATCCCACCATTCTTCAGACTTGTTTATAGTGTCTATTGGAGTACAACAAACTTGTGGTGCAATAAGAACATGCAATCCTTTATTTTTATACGCCGTTACTTCTTCAAGAAAAATCTTGTCATCAGGATAATTTGGTTTACTGGTAAAATCATTAATTATTTTTGGAAGCCCATCTTCTTCTGACCATTGCCATGGAGGGTCAATCTCAACCCAAGTATAACCCTGCTCTTTGATATGCTTTGAAGTTGAATTAAAGAACTCTCTGAATGATGGATCATAAAAATCTTCAATTGTTTGTCCTGAACGAAACATGATATTATTAATTCTTGGTAAAAATCTCTTGTTTGGTATTATAGATGATATTCTTACTGGCATCCCTTCATTTGGAAACCATCTCCATCGTTTTATTCTATCTTTTTGGATTTTGCCTGGCCCATAAGCAACTTCCCTGCCTTGTTTTGTAAAATAATAAGTTTCAGTATCCCTATCTGGTTCTTCAGGTGTTGGAGCAAGATACTCTGCTGTACGAAAACCATATCTATTTCTAGAATACCGATATCGAATATTATTGTTTGTTTTTAGATCATACCCTTCATCAAATATATTACTCTCATTGATAGTCACAGAATAAGTGTAATCACTAATTTTTGTCATCTTATACGGAGTCTGCCAAATGTATATCCAGACCGTATCCCCTTCAGGCGTGTTCTCTGGTATTGTAACTTCAAATGTTATACCATCCTGAGGAATTTCTGGAAATGTTTTAGAATTTTTGAACAATAAAAAAACTGCAACAATAATTAAAAAAACTACTACAATTATTACTAATTTTAAAGTTTTCATTATTTAAGATTATATCATTTAGGCTGTTTATTAAATTTCTTATGAAAATATCTTTCTCGATAAAGTAAAGATTTAAATAAAATAAATACTTCATCCATTCATGCCTGCAGTAGTACAATATAACGGATTAAAGAAATTAACAGAAGAACAACAACAAATTCTAAAAGGATTAACACAAAAGTACTCAAATAAGCTTATGAGAAGATACGCAGCCCCAAAGATAACCATCAAATTAGATACACAAAAAGATAAAGGGCACCAGATAAATGTTTATGTATCACTAAGAGCACCAAACTTTATTGCAAGAGCGTCTCAAATGGACTGGGATATTGCAAAAGCAACACATAGAGCATTTAAACATTTAGAGAATGAAGTCAATAAAAAACTAAAAAGATAAAACTTATAATACTTGTTCTCATAAAAAAAATATGATAACAATAGCATTAGAAGGAACTGCTCATACAGCAGGAGTTGGAATTCTAGACAATACAAAAATACTTGCAGACATAAGAGATCAATACACTACAGAAACAGGCGGGATAATACCTCAAGAAGCAAAAAAACATCATGAAGAAATATTCCCAAAATTAATAGAAAACGCATTACAAGAAGCAAAAATAACAATGAAAGAAATTGATTTTGTTACATTTTCAGGCAGTCCTGGGCTTGCACCATGCTTAATCGCCACAATGGACGCCTCAAAAGAACTTGCAAAAAAACATAATAAAAAAATAATAAGTGTAAACCATGCCGTAGCCCACTTATCATCAGGGCATATGTTTTGTAAAATAAAAAACCCAGTATATGTTTATGCAGCCGGCGCAAACACACAGATAATTTGTTTAGAAAAGAAAAACTTCAGGATATTCGGAGAAACATTGGACACTGGAATCGGGAACGCATTGGATAAATTTGGAAGATACGCAAATTTAGGATTTCCAGCAGGACCAAAAATAGAAGAACTAGCAAAAAAAGGAAAGTATGTTGAATTACCATACTCCGTGAAAGGAATGGACTTAGTATTTTCTGGTATAATAACACATGCAATAAACATGTTAAAGAATGGAATACCAAGAGAAGATTTATGCTATTCTATACAGGAAACTTTATTCGCAATGCTAACTGAAGTTGTAGAACGCGCACTTGCGCATACGCAAAAAGATGAGGCAGTATTAATTGGGGGAGTTGGAGCAAATAAAAGATTAAGTGAAATGCTATCCATAATGTGCAAAGAACGGGGGGCAACATTCTCAGTAGTACCATTAAAGTATGCAGTAGACAACCCAGTAATGATAGGATACCAAGGAATACTTCAATGGAAAGCAGGAAAAAGGCAAGATATTGATGAAATAGATATTAATCCGCACGAAAGAACAGACAGTGTAAATGTGGATTGGGAATATACTTAAATAATACCGATATTTATTACTATTGTAAAAGTTAAAAATTATTTGCATTTGATATCGGAATTATCAGAAACATTCTTGAAATCGCTTGGCTATTTAGGCAAAGCTGAGATATAATGCCCGAAGGACTATGGGCTGTGTGTTCAATAGAAAAAGTGAGCATCACATCAAAAACAAGAAGAGAAATGCGGAGCGTTATATACTTCTGTATCCAAACTTTTTAGCATACTGTTTATGGTCTATTACGTCAAGAACAAAGGCAATTATTTCTATTTCACTTTCTCCATCTGTTAAAGTGTATAACATCCTCCAAGCACATGGAAGTTCAACACGAAAGAGATTTCTAATTCCATATTTTTGTTGATATCCTACTGGAATTTTGTTTTTTGAGATTGGATTTCCAAAATGGGGATTAGATTTGATAAGTTCTACTTTCTGATTAACTGCTTTGAGAATCATCCTCTCTGTTTTGGATGTTGGAGCTTCCTCATTGAGATGTTTATACACTTCCTCGGCTTCTGGAGAAAGTTTTAATCTTACTATTTTCATAATTCAAGTCCATCTGCTATTGCTTTTTGTAGGTTTGGATTTGGATTGTGAATCCAAGTTATACCTCGCATTGTAACCACAATTTTATTGCTTACTTCTAAGTATTCAAGAATTACTTTAAGAGTATTATGGTTTACTTGCCGTGGTAATTTGCGTTTGAGTTTTGCAACTGTAATAACACTTTCTTCCATATCCTTTAGAGTGTTCTCTACCATAATCACAGTGTTCAGGTTTGGGGCTTGTTCTAGTTCTTGCATTTTCATCACCAATTATTATGAAATTATAACTATTTAGCATGAAGTAGTATATAAATGTTTCGATGCTTTTATCGTAACTTTTTGGTATAGACTTATGACTGTTTTGTAGTGGTAAACGTTATAAATGATGTACAAATACAGTAATATATGATTGTAAAATTAGAAACTCTAAATGATAGTTTGGAAGAGATTACTTCTAGAGCTAAAGATATCAAAGATTCGTTGCTTCAAGTTGAAAAAAGGATCAGAGAAACATCAGTTGAACTTCCTAAGATTACTATTCTCAAAAGGTTGTACGAAGAATTGCTTATAATTCAAAGAATTGCTATGCTCGAACCTTCAAACTCTGATAATACCGTTGTAACAAAAATGCATGGAACAGCTCTTTTTCCATTTGTTGGAGAGTCCGCTTGGCGAGCTAGAGTAGATAAATTCTTATAAACCATAAAAATAAACTTTAAAAAAATGGATTACTTTCCATACCCCTCACCAAGAAGCACACAAAAAGAATTCATGCAATTCTTAGAAGAAGCACTGGAATCAAAACAACATGCAATAATACACGCGCCTACTGGTTGCGGAAAAACTGCAGCAGCACTAACTCCATCATTAGCTCACGCATTAAGAAATAATAAAACAATATTCTTTGTAACATCAAAACATACGCAGCATACAATTGTATTAGACACAATCAGAAAGATAAAAGAAAAATACAATATCAACATTAAAGTAGCAGATTTCATAGGCAAAAAATGGATGTGCCTACAATCCGGAGTAACAGAATTATCCGCCGGTGAATTTGGAGAGTTTTGCAGAGACCATGTAACAAAAAATATATGCACTTATTACGAGAACATAAAAAGCAAAGGCCTCCCATCACCGCAAACAAGGAAGGCACTAAACACTATAGGCAATGAAATAATGTCAGTAGAACAGACAATAAAAACATGCAGCACTTATAATGTATGCCCATATGAAGTTACAGCACTTCATGCACAAAAAGCAAATATTATCATAGCAGACTACTTCCATGTGATAAACCCAAGCATACAAGAAGCAATATTCAAGAAAACAAACAAGGACATAAAAAATACAATAATAATATTTGATGAAGCACACAACTTACCTGACAGAGTAAGAGATCTGCTTACAGTAAATACCTCAACATTTGTAATAGACCAAGCAGCAAAAGAAGCAAGACAACAAGGCTATCAAGAAGTAGCTGATACTGTGGAAAAAATAAATGGAATACTTGAGGATTTAGCAGGCAAGATACCATTGCAACAAACAGAAGCATTAGTACAAAGAAATGAATTTGAAGAAAAAATACAAAATTATGAAGAATTAATAGACAATATGCAATTAGTGGGCGAACAAATATTAGAAAATCAAAGAAGAAGTTTTGCTAACTCGTTATCAATATTCTTAAAAGAATGGAAAGGGCCAGATAATGCTTTTACAAGAATTATCACAAGAACTTTTACAAAAAGAGGAAAACCAAGCCTAGTATTAACATACAGGGGGCTTGATCCTGGATTATTACTAAAACCATTAGCTGAAAATGCACAAATAATATGCATGTCAGGTACTTTAACCCCAACTGATATGTATCAAGATCTGTTTGGATTCAAGGCAGAAAAAATAGAACTACCAGATCCATTTCCAAAACAAAACAGACTGAATTTGATAATACCAGAAGTAACAACCAAATTTACACATAGGGATGATACAATGTACAGAAGAATTGCAGGACTAAGCGCAATGCTAGTCAACACAATACCGGGAAATAGTGTGGTATTTTTTCCAAGTTACAAACTAAGAGATGATATACTGCCGTACTTTTCAAAACTCTGCCAAAAAACAACATTTGAAGAACAACCAAACCTCAGCAAAAGTGAAAGAGAAGAGCTAATAACAAAATTTAAGAGTTACAGCAAAACTGGCGCAGTGTTAATGGGCATAAGCAACGCAAGTTTTGGAGAAGGAATTGACTTACCGGGAGACTATCTAAAAGGTGTATTAATCGTAGGCCTACCACTAGGCAAACCAGACTTAGAAACACAGGAATTAATCAGATACTATGATAACCGTTTTGGAAAAGGATGGGAATATGGTTACACATTTCCCGCATTAATAAGATGCTTACAAAATGCTGGAAGATGTATAAGATCAGAAACAGACAGGGGGGTAATATTATTCTTAGATGATAGATATAACTTCCCACAGTATAAAAAGTTTTTTCCAAAAGAATGGGAAATGCAAACAACAGAAGACCCAGTTAAAAAAGTTAAAGAGTTTTTTGAAATCCAAAATGATTAAAAACCATGACTAAACGCATATCCAGATGGATTCAGCAATATTACTTAAAAGATATTTAAGCTATGAAGAATTAGAAGCAACACTAAGAATGGTAGCAGATGAGCACTGGCTTGGATACAAAGTTCAGGAAAAACTTAAAGACGGCTTGTACAAATTTACTGATATCAAAATATATGAAAGATCATCTAAAATTATGATTGTACCACGCCTAGATAAAAATCAGAAAACTGATAGACTTTTTATTCTTACTACTTATTTGTTTCCAAGAAAAAGATTAGACCAAATGTTTAAAGCATACTCAACAAGAGTTGCAACCTGCTTAGAAGGAGAAGTATTATTTGTTACAGATCTATTTTAAAAGTCAACAAACATTCCATTCTTAACAATTAATGGTGTATAACTCTTAGAAACATCCCCAAACTCATCAAATGTAATCACGCCTGCAGCACCATGGTATCCAACAATACTAGAGATAACATTATGAACACCCTGCCTAGAACCATCTGATCCACGAATACCATTAATAATTAAGTTAGCAGCATCATAAGCTTCAGCAGTAAAAATACCAGGCTCGTAACCAGCAGCCTCAAAAAAACCGTTCCTAAACCTAGTAAAATAAATATCATCATTCTTGTCAGGTACTGTAATAACCAAACCATCAGCAGCATCTTGAGCAATTGATAAAACAGATTCATCATGCGCACTCTCAGTCGATAAAAACTTTATTTTTAACCCAAGCTCTACAGCTTGCTTCATAATCTGGCCAGCTTCAGATGGGCTTGATATAAAATACAATCCTTCAGGATGTTCATTTTTAATATTAATCAATTGTTTTCTGAAATCTGTAGTAGACTGATCAAAAGGTTCTTTAATAGAAATATCACCGCCTATAGCTTTATACTCATACTCAAAAATATCAGCAAGACTAATACCATAATCATTGTTAACAAACAATACAGCAGCTTCATCAATACCCAGCTTATTCTTAGCAATGAAAGCCATAGCAGCAGCCTGTAAAGAATCAGATGGTATAGTCCTAAAAAAGAAATCACCTGCTTTACTCAACGTAGGATTAGCAGACGCTGGGCTGATTAGTATCACCCCTGCTTCGCTGGTTATGGGCACAGCAGCGATAGTAGCAGAAGAGCACATCTCACCGATGATAGCAACTACCTTATCGACATTAATCAACTTCTGAACTGCTACTGCAGCGTCTTTTGGAATACACTTTGTATCCTCGAAAACAACCTCAATCTTCTCCCCAGCATTATTAGCCCTGTTTACGGCAAGTTTAATTGCTTCACTAACGGGCTTACCAAGCACAGCAACACTACCAGTCAATGGAAGGATTACACCTATTTTAAATACATCTTCTTTTTTCATTTCAACCCCCCCATCAGTAGTGATAACTGTCTCAGGAGCATAGTCAGAACCAGGCAAATACTCTAGAACAGAATAACCGGTAATATCAGGAGAGTAACTTGAAACAATAAAACCAATGATAAAAAATACAACAGCATAAAAAAGTTTAATCTTAGTTCTTATCTTCATATGAGAAAATTAACTAGAATACCTTTTTAAAAATTATTATAGTAGAAGCTAAAGTATCCAGAAAGCATTGAGGTAATATAACAGAAACGGATGATACTGTTCATAAGCTGATGACTTTGATAAATATTGTATTTAGACTTCAGTAAACATATAAAAATAAGCAGAAGTTAATTTAGGATTAGGAGAAAATAGATGGTTGGATTTGATTAGATTAAACACGAGAGGATAGCAATATTATTTGACTAATCTTACATGAATTGCCAGACATCCGTATTTTTCTTCATCACTTTTAGAGTAGCATTCCATAATATCCCTTAGTTGTTCCTCTAATGTTATTCCATGATGGTGCCCGAAGAGGGAGTAATGAAAACTCGAGTATAAATCTTTAAAAAATTTAAATCTTGACATGCCTATAACTTTTACTAAAATTTTTTCTTTTGGATTATCAATTAATGAG
>ERZ1292623.3817-Hain-H51-01um-R1-3817-length-12668-cov-5_pt1 | contig 12668 bp, 12 predicted proteins | sample MGYA00564398_ERZ1292623 | MGnify/ENA primary metagenome ERZ1292623 (study PRJEB36523, sample SAMEA6512633) | groundwater metagenome | collected 2019-01-07 | study: AquaDiva: Metagenomics assemblies of 32 groundwater samples | reverse complement strand
CTGGGGTAGAATTAATACATCACTTGGTTGTGGTTGTTGAAGATTTGAAGGGTCAAATTCAGCTAGTTGGTGAAGGTGTTGTCGTTGCGAATGATCGGCTGGATCGTTTGGCAGAACTTCCTGATAAGGTTGATGCAATAAGAGATGATGTGGAGGTAATAAAGATTACTCTCGGGACCATTAAGAATGATCTCAAGCAGAAGGTTGATCGCGATGAATTCGTTACTCTCGAAAAACGTGTAAGCATGCTCGAAGTAAGACTCAATCGCAGCACGCCCGCCTAATTTTTGAATTTTTCAAAGAACACTTCGACTCAATTCGTTCGCTTACTATAAACTCTCTCGAATCTCGTAAATCTACAACTCTGTTTGTTCTAAACTTGCGAGATTTTTGGAGCCTGGATGAAAATCTTGACTTCTGTTTCGATTAAGATAGGATATTCTTATATGGTAAAGAAAGTTCAAGCTAAGATTTTAAATTATCGGGTAATCATTGAAAAGGAATATTATCCAGATGGCACTCCGGTATATACTGCTTTTGTTCCAACACTGGGAGTTGCTGATTATGGTCCAACCATTGATAAAGTGTTAAAGAGCTTGAAAGACGGTATTGAACTTGCAATTGAATGTCTCGTTGAAGAAAGAAAAGAAGTGCCCGTCGACAAAGTAGAGGAAACAATGGTTGTCCATACCCAGGTTTTGGCTCCAAAAAGCGCAAGGCTCGTATCTGCTTTAAAGTAAAGCGTTAATGAAATTTCCCTCGGACATTAAGCCAAAAGATGTCGTAAGAACTTTGGAAAAGTTTGGTTTCCAAAGATATAAGAGCAAGGGTAGTCATCTTTATTTTCGACATCCGGACGGCAGGTGGACTCAAGTTGCAGTTCATCCAAAACCTATTCCCATGGGAACACTAAGGAAAATTCTTAATCAAGCGGAAATTGCACCTGAAGACTTCTTAAAACGCCTTTAGCTAACTTTTCTTTTTTCTCCTTCCGGACAATCAAGCCTCCCTTCACTTCGTTCAGGGTAAACTCTTAATCCCTGTTGCTGGAAGAACTCATTCGGCCAAAGAAATTTTATTTGAAGGTACTTTGTTTTTCCTTTCACAGTGCACAACTTTCTGTTATGCACTCTGGTAGGATGGGCAAGGTTTGTTTGTAGGGAGTACTTTCGGTACTGTTCAAACCTCTCTTGCCCTAAAGGATATTCGGTTTTCCGGAGAGGCTAGTCTACAAAGGCCTCTACCGGCTCCTTTACCACGCCGTCCGTAGACGACGCGGTGTATACCTGTAGGTCCTCGTCCTCCTCGACGAGGTCACCTGCGGGTTCCTCCACTTCCTCGAAGTGGAAGTGGATGTTGACGACCGTGGTGGGGACGGGGATCGCGGGCCTATTGATCCAGGCCAGCACCACGGGGACCACTAGCGCCCCGAAGACGATGGCGGCCACTAGGCCTAGTCCCACTACCACCGTCCCGAGGGTGGCGATGGGCAGGACATCTTGCATGAGATCGGGGCTTAATCCCCGACTCATGAGCCCTATGAACACCGCGGCCATAGCGGCCGCAACAAAGATGATTAGTTTTCCTCGTGTGGACATTTTGTCCACCTCCTGTCAAATTCCCTTCGGGATTTCTCCTTCCGGGTAGTCAAGCTCTTACAATTTTCGAGACTCTTTTGCCTGATTGCCCGAAAGGAATTTATTTCAATGTACTTTCCAACATTTCAGCCCTGCAAGAAGTCGAAGGGCTCAAGTATTGGGGCGAGTCGAGAATCATACATGATTTTCTCAACTCGCCCTCGCCATCCTGCCGCGCTGGGTCAGGGCCTTGCTATTTCTCCCACACACGGTGTGTGGGTCTCATAGCAGCGAGCTGAACACTAATTCTCTTTGGATCTCTGTAATGAATCAATAAACTTGAAGATCAGATTAACTAATGTTCACTTCGTTGCTATGAATGTTTTGAAAAGAACTGTTTTAAACTCCCTGCCCCGTACTAATTTTGTTTTGCAAAATTTAGTACTGGGGTCTCGAATCTCGTAAATCGAGAACTTTTTTGTTCCAGACTTAAGATATTCTTGGAGCCTGGGGAAGGTAGCGCTTTCGCACTCCTTCCCCAGGCTCGCTTGTTAGGCGGAGGGTTCCGTCGTTGTTGCCTTTGCAGCGACTTCCTCCGTGGTGATGGTGATCTGCTCGCGGGCGTTCTCAAGCGCTCCCATGAGGGAAAGCAACCTGGCCGTCTCCACAGAAGCCATCTTGACCTCCACGATTTTAGGAGCGATTATATTTATCTCTGCATCTTTCAATTGCGCGACGCAGAGAGTGATCGCTGTCAAATCTCGCGGGCTGAAGTTTTGCCTTTGTGTGGTGATCTGACCGGCACCGATATCCTTAAAACTCACCTTATATAGCCTTACTGTTGTACTGTTCTCTTCTTTTTGAAGGTCAACGATGAACTGCATTTTTTCCTCCTGGCGTCTTTGCGCCTATAAAATGCCGGGCTAGGATTTCTCCTTCCGGACAATCAAACCTCCGCATAAGTCGAAGGACTGATTGCCCGAAAGGAATACTTGTCCTGAGCGTAGTCGAAGGATTTCAATGTACTTTCCAATATTTCAGCCCTGAACGAAGTCGAAGGGCTCAAGTATTGGGGCGAGTCGGTGATCCTAAGGATCTTCGCAACTCGTCCACGCTGGGGTTACTACATAGTAACCTCCTTTCTTCTCCTCGATTTCCTATAAGGAACCTAGAATACCAACATTATCCTGGATTCCTTCTTCAAGCTCACAATGCGTGTTGCATTTTTTGCGTTCTTGAAGAAAGAATCCTTCACCCCTTATTTCATCTGCTTTATTATCTGTACCATGGTATTCTTAATGAAGTAGAATTGATAACGTACTTTTCTCGATGCAATCTCTGAAATTCATGTCTTACTTTGAACTTCAGTGATTGGAGATCTCGGGTTGGCGTTGGCGCTCTGTTTTTAGATTTTGTTTTTGCCTTCCCGAGATCTCCTGCTACCGGCCTAGCGATGCCTTGAGCTTCGCTAAGCTCGGATCGCCGATGTCTATAATGTGCCCACACTGGGCACATTCCCGGAACTCGCCGTAAATATCTCTGTTTTTTACCATGTCCCCTCGGCACCGGGGACATGCCTTGAAATTAACTTGGATGGAAGCCAGATGGAACATGAGTCCTCCTCATTTTTTATTGAGCGCCCCGATGACCCTTACCCGTCATCGGGATGCTCACGGAGGTTTCTAGGTTCTTCTGTCCCTACGCCTTAGTCTACATTTCATCTCTTGATCTTTTGTCTTTTAATCTAGACTTAGGTTTAGGGATGAGGGGTACGCGCAGATTTCTCCGTCGCGTCCCCTCGCCCTTTGGTCTTTACTTCCGTAAGACCTGTTCCTTCAATTCTGGATTGACGCTAACGTGCAGCCGCACGTCAGGTGGTCCAGAGTCCCCGAGTCTGGGGACAGAGGTGGACTTTGTCACGTGTCCGAGAACCTGCCCCAACCTTGAAACCGTACAGAGAACTTCACCTGTTATGATTGCGTTCTGTACTATCATCGGCTCCACTGTTGACCATGGAACCCTGAAGTCGGTTTCGGTTGTTGGGTGAATGGTTACACCCACTTTTCCCGCATCTTCGCGGAATGCTGCTTGAATCCCCTCAGGGAGACTATCGAAATAGAACGACATCGTTTCCTCCTTCTTAAATATGCTTTCCCTTCTAATGACTTTGCTTGTCGTCAGAAGGCAGAGCACACTCATCTATAAGCACAACAGCCCTCTTTGGGAGAGCTGTGTGGTTTAACGTACTTCTGTCTTAAATATAGATAGGCAAGTTTAGCTTTATTTTGGCCTCTCCCTGACCAATAAGCTTGTATATTCAATTTTCACTTTACTCTCATAGTATAGCATACTTCTAAAAAAATGTCAAGGGTTTTGTGGAGGGAACAAAAAACGCCCTATTTTGGCGGTTCTTATGTGGTTTGGTGTAGATTGATGGGGAGAGGAGAAGCGGTTCGCTCACTTCTCCTCTCCCTCTGTTAGACGACGCGGGTGATCTGCCCGGTTACCAGATCTAAGGCGTATTGAGGAACCTTGTATCCCGGAGGAAGCTTGCCGCCAAAGCGGTAATTGGTCATGGCTCGAAGGACTCTGTCGGCCTGCGACGACAAGCCGAATCCTAGAAATCCACCTCTCGCTCGGTATCTCTTAGATGCAATGTCTCCGCGCATTTTTTTCTCCACTTAAAATTTTGGATTACATTGGGGGGTATTTAAAAACTCTCAAGGTGCTGCTCCTTTCTGCTTCCTGTGAAAGCTTAAATTTTTAAATGATAGCATCGCATAAAAGTCGTGTCAATAGCTGTAGAGAAAGACCCCTTTCATGGAGGGTCTTTCTTATTACATTTTTGGGGGTTCTGCGGGGGTTGGGGAAGCTGTGGAAGCTGGTTGTGGCGTTTGTTGCGCCGGCGGTGTAGGGGTTTCTGTTTTATCCGCTTTCTTTGGTTTCTTGTGTTTATGTATTTTTGAACCCGTCACAATTCCATCTGTAATCAGCATATTATGTACTGTCGGAGATGGTTTAGCTCCAACAGACATCCAGTATTTTACCCTATCCCCTTTCAAGTTTCGTTGTTTGCTAAGAGGATTGTATATTCCCACTTCCTCGACAAAACGGCCTCTGGTAGAAGAGTTTCTTTTGTCTGCGACTACAATCTTAAAAAAAGGTTGATTTCGTCTGCCGACTCTGAATAATCGTATCGTTAGCATTGCTTTATTTAATATCCTACGAATTACGAATTTTTGCGAATTTACGAATTCGTATATTCGTACTTATTCGTTATTCGTAGGGGTGATTTACTTCCAGCCCTTTTCTGCAAGCGCGTTTTTCGCGGCTGCTTCCTCTGCTTCTTGTTTGGAAGAACCCTCTCCTTCTGCCACAAGTTCTTTATCTAAATATATTCCTATGCGGAAGTTTTTGGCATGGTCTGGCCCCCATTCTTTCAATACTGTGTACGTGGGAGTAATGCCCATTTTCTCTTGTGCAATTTCCTGGAAACGAGATTTGGCGTCCAAAAACAATTCTGCCCTTAATACTTCTGCAAGTTTGGAGAGTATATGCTTTGTAATAAATTTCGCGGCATTTTTCAAGCCCTTGTCAAGATATAAGGCGCCGATAAAAGCTTCCACGGTATTTGCCAAAATATAGTCTCGCGCTTTACCCTCTTCTTTTGCCTCGCCGTGAGAAAGCATTAAATACTCGTTGAAGCCCAAATCGTGGCCAATTAAAGAAAGCATTTTGGTATTTACAAGAGCTGCGCGCCAGGCAGTAAGCTCGCCCTCGGGTTTTTCAGGATGCTCTGTGTATAAATGTTCTGTAACAACCAACTCGAGCACTGCATCTCCCAGAAATTCGAGGCGTTCATTCTGCGGGAGATGAAAGTCCCGGTTTTCGTTGAGATACGAGCGATGAACAAACGCTTGCTGGAGTAATTCTTTGTCTTTGAAGGGAAGTTTGAGTTTTGATTCGAGTTGAGAAAAATCAATCATTGGTTTGTTGCGTTGCTTCTAATTCACGGAATACGGTGCCGAGCACGCCATTGACGAATTTACCAGACGACTCGCCGCTGAAGTTTTTGGCAAGTTCAATTGCTTCGTTGATTGCCACTTTCGGAGGCACCTCTTCTTTATTTCCATAGATAAGCTCGTAAAGACCTAAGCGTAAAACATTCCGGTCAACAACGGTAATTTGATCTAAAGGCCATTCAGGCGCTGCTTTTTCGATAATGGCGTTGAGCTGCTGGAGATTTTCACCAACGCCCGAAGCTAACCGCCTGACAAAATCTTTATTGCCTTCTTCAAGGCCTGGACCGAATTCTGTGATATTGCGCTCGACAATTTGTGATAAATCAGATTTTCTACTATAAAAATCCCATTCGTAGAGAGACTGCATTGCTATGGAACGTGCGAGGTGCCGGCTGGCCATGTTTTAATGTTGGACTGTTAGATTGCTTGATTGTTGGAGTGTATCATTCTGACATTCGAACATTCCAACATTCAGACAGTTATTTCTTCGACATTTCTTCAGGATTCAATTCTTTCGATTCACTGGAACCTACCCCTTCTTGTGCTGCCAATTCTTTCTGTTTTTGCTTACGCTCTTTTTTGGTGAGTTTTGCGAGTACGTCAACTACTTCCCTACCCCGGTACGTACCGCAGTTTTCGCAAAGCGTATGCGGCAAAACCGGCTTGCCACACTTTTTGCAGGCTATCAGTCTGGGGGTTTTAAGGAAAATGTGCATTCTCCTTTGCCCTTGTCTGGATTTGGAACGATGCCATTTGGGAACGGCCATGTTTTTACTTTATCAGAAGACTTGTATATTTGCAAGGGGCGAAGGAGAGGCGGTGGATGGGGCAAGGGCCATATTTTTCGAGCATTTCGAAATGCAAAGGGGTGCCGTATCCCTTATGACGATCAAAGCCGTACAGGGGATATTTTTTGTGGTAACGGAGCATAAGCCTATCTCGTGTGACTTTGGCAATAATAGAAGCTGCCATGCAGGAAAATATTGTGGTATCTGCTTTTATGATTGCCTTTTGCGGAGCAGAAATATCAATCGTGGACATACCATCAACAATCACAAGATTTGGGTTCAATCCCCTTTTCTCGAGTTTACCATTGAGCTGAAGAAAGGCTTTGCGCATCGCAAGCCGCGTTGCCTGGAAGATATTTATCTTGTCGATGAGTTTTTCTGAAACCTTGCCTATCCCCCACTCTGTTTGGGGGTGAGTGGTGAGAATTTGATATAAATCTTCTCGCCATTGAGGTGTAAGTTTTTTGGAATCAAAATCCCCTACTGCGCGAAACTTTGGCTTCCCTATTATGCAAAATGCTGCTGCCACAACTGGCCCCGCAAGAGGCCCTCTCCCTGCCTCATCAATTCCAACTATTATTTTTTGCATTGAGATATTGTATCAAAAGCGTTAGAATCAAGTAATGCCTGTGAAATTCACTCACTTACATGTCCACTCGCATTATTCTCTGCTTGACGGTCTTTCAAAAATAGACCAGCTTTTAGACAGGGTGAGAGAGCTTGGCATGGATTCGATTGCTTTGACTGATCATGGAAATATTTACGGCGCGGTTGAATTCTACAAAAAAGCCAAAGCACAAGGAATAAAGCCAATTATTGGGGCTGAAATATATCTCGCGCTTGAGGATATGCACCAGGAGCGTCCTGGGATTGACGACAAAAACTATCACCTTATTGTGTTGGCAAAAAATGAGCAAGGTTACAAAAATCTTATTAAGATTCTTACTGCAGCGCATCTGGAAGGATTCTACTATAAACCAAGGGTAGACGAGGCGTTTTTGCGGCAGCATGCAGAAGGGCTCATCGCGCTTTCTGCGTGTCTTGCAGGAAAAATTCCGCAGTTGATTTTAGCCAAGAAAATGAGTGAAGCAGAGAAAACCGCTTTGCGCTACGAAGAAATTTTTGGCAAAGGGAATTTTTATTTGGAGCTTCAGCGCCACCCCAATATTCCAGAGCAAGCAACAGCAAACAAAGAGCTTATCGCAATATCCCAGCACACCAGAATTCCTCTTGTTGCCACTGCTGATTCCCATTATTTACAGCCCGAAGATGCCGAAGCACAGGATATTTTAATGCTCATTAACACAAATTCCAAACACGATGATCCAGAACGTCTTTCTATGAAGGGAGAGGATTTCTCTTTCAAAAGCGCAGAAGAAATGATAGAACTCTTTAAAGACATTCCGGAAGCTTTGGAAAACACGCAGAAAATAGCGGAAACCTGTGCCGTGGAGATCGAACTTGGGAAAAACCTTCTGCCCTCATTTCCTTTGCCAGAAGGGAAAACGGCCGACGGGTATCTTTTCGAACTTTGCCATAAAGGCTTGAAGGAAAAGGAGCAATATAAAGATTCTAAAGAAGCGCAGGATCGCTTGGAATACGAGCTTGACGTAATTCGCCAAACTGGTTTTGCCGCCTATTTTTTGATCGTGCATGATTTTGTGAACTGGGCAAAACAAAACCGCATTGTGGTGGGGCCGGGCCGCGGCTCTGCGGCAGGATCCCTTGCGGCGTACTTGCTCAAAATTACGAACGTGGATCCTATTCGCTACAAACTTTTGTTTGAGCGATTTTTAAATCCAGAGCGCGTGTCTCTCCCTGATATTGATTTGGATTTTGCGGACACAAGGCGCGATGAGGTCATTGAATATGTTGCCCAAAAATATGGAAGAGATCGCGTGGCGCAAATTATCACTTTTGGAACGATGGCGGCAAGAGCTGTTTTGCGCGACGTGGGCCGCGCGCTTGGATACGAATATGGATACTGCGACCGAGCGGCGAAATTGATTCCTTTTGGCCACTCGCTCCAAGAAGCTTTAGAAAAAGTGGACGAGTTCCAAGAACTTTACAAAACCGATGAGAAGGCAAGGCGCTTGATTGATCTTGCAAAAAAACTCGAGGGCGTGGCGCGACACGCGTCCACGCACGCTTGCGGAGTGGTGATTGCCGACGAACCCTTGGATACGCTCGTTCCGTTGCAGCATCCTACCCAAAGCGACTCTGCGATTGTTACGCAATATGAAATGCATAGCATAGAAGACATCGGGCTTTTGAAAATGGATTTTCTCGGTTTAAAGAACTTGAGCATTATTGAAGAAACCCTCAAGCGCATTTACGCAATTCGAGGCAAAAATATTGATATTGATAAAATTTTACTTGACGATCCGAAAGTGTATAAACTTTTACAGGAAGGCGACAGCACTGGCGTATTTCAGTTGGAAAGCGGAGGAATGCGAAGATATTTGAAAGAATTAGGGCCCACCGAGTTTGAAGACATTATCGCAATGGTCGCTCTGTATCGGCCGGGGCCCATGGAACTTATTCCAGAGTATATTGCGAGAAAGGCAGGCAAAAAAGAAATTGTGTATTTGCATCCAAAGCTAGAGCCGATTTTGCACAACACGCAGGGAATTTGCATTTACCAAGAGCAGTTAATGCAAATCGCGCGGGATTTGGCTGGTTTTACCATGGGAGAAGCAGACGTTCTTCGCAAAGCAGTGGGTAAAAAAATTGAAAGCTTACTCCTGGAACAAAAAGAAAAAATGGTTTCGGGCATGGTAAACAATGGCATTCATATAAGAGTCGCAAACCAGTTGTGGGATTGGGTTTTGCCGTTTGCGCACTATGGATTCAATCGCTCTCATAGCGCTTGCTATGCCACAATCGCTTATCAAACCGCGTGGTTGAAAGCAAACTATCCCTTGGAGTTTATGTCTGCTCTGTTAACTTCTGAAAGAAGTGATATCGAGCGCACTGCTTTCTTGATCGAAGAGACAAGAAAAATGGGCATTGAAGTGCTTCCGCCGGATCTCAATGAAAGCTTTGCCTATTTTTCTGCCGTACCCGACAAAAACCAGATTCGTTTCGGCCTCCTGGCTATTAAAAATGTGGGCGAAGGGATTGTGGCTTCGATTATCAAGGAGCGTAAAACAAGTGGTTCTTATCAGTCCATACAAGATTTTGTGGCGCGCGTGGCAACCAAAGATTTGAATAAAAAATCAATGGAAAGTTTAATTAAGGCTGGCGTGTTTGACCGGTTTGGAGAAAGAAATCAGCTCTTGAAAAATATGGAAAAACTCTTGACCATTGCCAGGGAAAATCAAAAAGCAAAAGCCAATGGCCAGAAAGGATTATTTGATAACCAACCTGAAGGCAGTAATAATCATTCTTCGCTGGTCTTGGAGCGAGCAGAACCAGCGAAAGAATCAGAACTCTTGGTATGGGAGAAAGAGTTGCTTGGATTGTATGTAACCTCCCATCCGCTTTACGGAATCAAAAATATTTTGGAGAGCAGAGCGCTCGCAATTCGCTCGTTGGGAGAGGCAATGGAGGAAATTCAGAATACGCGATTTCGTTTTCAGTTTTCGCGCCAGCGGGAACGTTTGCGCATTGGCGGCATTATTTCTTCAATAAAAAAAATTATTACAAAAACTGGTAAACCCATGCTCTTTATGGGTTTGGAAGATTTAACCGACCGCATAGAGGTGGTCGTGTTTCCTTCGGTAATCGAGCGCTATCCCGCCGCCCTGCAGGAAAATAAAATTGTTTTTATAACCGGCCGCCTTGACCACAGAGACGGCGAAAAAAAATTCCTCGCCGAAGAGATCGAAGAGATTATCACCACATAAAACAAAGAGCGAGACTGTGAAGTCTCGCCGTTGGACACATCGAGCAAGCTCGTTGTGTCCTAAATGCGGTATTGGAAGGTTTCTCCGAGAGAAACCTTTGCAACCGCTTTGATGCGAAAGAACGGGGATAGAGACTGTGGTCCTCCTGGACTTATGATATGCCAGGGCTTCAATCTCTTCTTGCAGCCATTATAGTATCTCGCAAAAATCTTGTCAATACCCCAACTTAAGCTCAAATAAGGCAGAGATGAGCTTATTCCGCCTTAAAAATCAAAGAGCGCTCTTCCATTAAGGTTAAGCGCTCTTTATGTGAACCACAAGGGTCCTTATCGGTTCGCCCCTTATACAGGCGGCGAATGTGCGATGGGAACCATCCAGCATTATCTTATGGCCTGGAATGGACCCCACCACTATTGTGGGGATATCTCCGGCAAGGAACTTTCTTACTCTTTGGATATCCCCAGGTTGAGGGTCAGGATATACTTCCTCAACCTTACGGCCGAGAAACTCTGGGCGAGCAGAGTGATTCTCAATCTCCAGAAAATCTTCGGGAGATAAGAATGTTACTCTGCTATCGTTCTCGGCGACTCGATCCACGCCTCCCATGAAATAGGAGGCGCGCCGTACGTGGGAACGACATGGTCCCTGTATGTCCCATGCGCGTTCCACAACACCTGGGGGTCAACCCCCAGACGTTGAGCTAGGATCTCGTCCTTGTCCATAAGGCTACCTCCTTTCATGTTGAGCTCATTATAGCATATAGATATTGACATGTCAATGGCAATATGCTATAATGCAGCCAGGAAAAAGGCAATTTAAAGCCTTAAAACTCCTTAAGATCGGCTTCATGCCATGTTCTTTTCAATAGCTCTTTCTTCGCATCAGGCGGTGCAAATGCTCTTGATCTTCTAAGAGCATTCCAATTACCGCATAAGGGTAGCCCTCAAAAGCTGTCTTACCCAACCCCTGCATGTCAAGTGATATCGCAGGGTTTCTCATTTTTAGTTGGCACTTGACGGAAGCCTACGGCGTTTGCTACAATAGTAAATGAAATGGGGAGAGTTTGTTGCCGAATTATCGCATCCACAGATTAAGGCAATTTCAGAGATTTCGAGGGATATCGGGCAAGTTTGCTTGGCGTCAGTCGTGATTCCCTTTTTGGTCCCGCAATTCAGTCCCGATCGAGTAGCAGCGATTATTGTTGGTTTGAGTATTGCCTTTGGTGCATGGATTATGAGCATTCATTTAGTAAAGAATATCTATGACTAGTTTTATGTTATTTTATGTGGCGATGGGGGTTGTGCTTTTGGCATTTGCCATACTGACACATTCTATCGTAACCACGCGAAATAGGGACAAAGAAGGCCACCAAAAAAACGGTTAATTTTTGACTATAGAGACTTCCTAGCTGACCTCCCCTTCCTTAGGGGAGGTCTTGTTTTCAAGTTCCTTTATTTATGCTAAACTCTACAAATATGCAGAAAGATGCGGAAACCAAAGGTACTGACAGCGGAAGTATCGAGAATATACGGCCCTTCGACAAAGCTCAGGGTCAAAACATAGATTTGGAAAAGATAAGACATTCGTTTGCCCATGTGTTGGCGGCGGCCGTGAAAAAACTCTATCCCAAGGTGGAACTGGGAATTGGACCCGTCATTGAAAACGGGTTTTATTATGATTTTGGAAAACTCAAAATTACCAACGAGGATTTGCCAAAAATCGAGAAGGAAATGCGGCAGATTGCCATGGGTAATCACGCGTTTAGAAAGGAACTTTGGCCAACCTCAAGGGCTACTACGTACTACAAAAAAGAAAAACAACCCTATAAACTCGAGCTGATTCGAGACTTACTAAAAACTGGAAAAGTTGGCATAGTCTATACCGGCGATGTGTTTTTGGATTTGTGTCGTGGCGGACATGTAAAGAATACAAAGGAACTCTCCCTGGATGCCTTTGCCTTAACCTCGGTTGCAGGCGCCTACTGGAGAGGATCCGAAAAAAATCCCATGCTTACTCGTATCTACGGGGTAGCATTCTCTACAAAGAAAGAACTCGATCAGCATCTATGGCGTGAAGCCGAGGCAAAAAAGAGAGATCATCGAATTTTGGGAGAACGACTCAAGCTTTTTACCTTTGCAAATGAAGTAGGCCCTGGGCTTCCCTTGTGGCTGCCGAATGGCACCATTATTCGCGAGGAAATCGAGAGGCGAGCAAAACAGGTAGAGCGCGAGTGGGGATATCAGCGCGTCACAACTCCGCATATCGCAAAGGAAGATTTGTATAAAATTTCGGGCCACATCCCCTACTATGCAGACAGTATGTATCCTCCCATGAAGTTGGACGATGGAAATTATTATTTGAAAGCGATGAACTGCCCGCATACCCACATGATTTATAAAGCAGAACCTCGGAGTTATCGTGATTTGCCAATTC
>ERZ1292623.3816-Hain-H51-01um-R1-3816-length-12668-cov-8_pt1 | contig 12668 bp, 29 predicted proteins | sample MGYA00564398_ERZ1292623 | MGnify/ENA primary metagenome ERZ1292623 (study PRJEB36523, sample SAMEA6512633) | groundwater metagenome | collected 2019-01-07 | study: AquaDiva: Metagenomics assemblies of 32 groundwater samples | reverse complement strand
ATTGCTTGCTTAATCGCCTCACGATCACCACGAATCATCTCTACCATCTCACCGATCTGTTTTGCTGTTGGCATATTCCATAGCACTTGATACATACGCCGTAACCAAAAGATTTCCCATCCTAGCATACACACAATCAGCAAACCTTCAATCGCTGACAAATACATAAAGAATGACGTATGTTCCATTTTAATCCCTCAATCCTCTCAATTAATATCCACCCTGACGTTCCCACATACCTGTCTGCATAAACTTCTTTTTTGCTCTTGGAGTAAACTTTCGTTCATCCTGTCCTTCTCGCATCATTCGTCCTACCTTCATTCTTCCTTTTACTCTATTCAACGACGAATGAAAATCACGTTCACGAACCGGCAACTTCGATAGATCATTTCCATCATACACATCTTCCACATCTGCTACCGGAAGCTGGTCATTGAAATTGCTAATCCGCTGTTTTGGAAACGATCCATTCGGACCCAAGGGAAAACCATCTGACCCGAACATAACTACCTCCTCTGTTAAAATTACCCGACTTTTTTAAATATTTTTTATCTTGTGTATCTCTAAGTACTTCAATGCTTTATCTAACCAGCCTTCCTTTTCTATATGTGAAATACCAATATTACATACTCTACACAATAAGCCTCTTACTTTACCAGTAACATGGTTATGGTCTACATTATAGCTACTAATATCGCATATATCCTTACCACATATGGCACACATGCCCGATTGACTACTATGCATAGCTTGTATGTATTTTCCTGCTATCCCATAACGTCTTCCTCTACGATGTAGATAATAAATCATATAAGCACACGTATTTCTTACTTTCCAACTCCCACAATATGCATGTCTACTTGAATTTGGTTTAAATGATTTATTACAACTCTTGCATGATTTTACTTTAAATTTAATCAAACATACCCCTCTACCCTTCATCCCACACTCTACACTAATTTTACTGATCGCTCTATTTTCCGCATCTATATTATACCTGCCGCCATGTGTCATTTTTCCATCCCTCAAACATACATACCTCCAAGGTTAACTACTTACTAATTACTAATAAATTTTAACAAATTCTAACAAATACTGGACTTGTGCCGCCTGAAAAATAAATACATCCGTTCGTAGCAAATATATCTGAATTCGCTGACATTGAATTTGTACTTGTTGCCGTCTGAAATATCTTAACAAATGTTACGCCATTATCTCTTGATACCCATATTCCCAATGCTTGCGGTGATGTATTTACCGCAGTCACTACATACAATATATTTGTTGTCCAACCATACGCTAATATGCCTACTCCTCCTCCTGTTTGTGCGTCCGGCAATGTTAGTGTTTGAAACAACGCTCCGTCAGAAGTCATTAATCTAACTGCTGTTGATCCTACTGTTGGATCTTTACACAACCCATATGCTGCATTGTTATATACTACTGATCCTGAAATTGTTCCACACCCAGCAAACCCTGCTGATCCCTGTCCCCATGACCCTGCTATATATCTCAAACTACGTAATGTATTCGATGTACCAATTCCTACTACACCATTCCATGCTAATGATATTGGATTTGTTCCTGCTGCACCAAACCCTGATGATACCCAACTTTGACCATTATCTATTGACTCTAACACTACAGGAAAAAATGTTGTTCCATTTAATGTTGCAAACGTACATCTTCCATCACTTAAACACTTTAACCTAGTTCCGCCAGTAACTGCTCCACCACATATAATCGCTGTATATGCTGCCGTGTATACTGTCGTCCAATTTGATCCATTATCTGTACTACGCTTAACAGTACACGTTAATGCTACTTGCCCTATTGCAATAACGCTTCCATCTGATGCTCCAGCATATTGCTCTTGTCCTCCACTACTTAATGGTTGTGTTGTACAGTTGCCCCATGTACTTCCACCATTCGATGATGTTCTACATCCTGTCCCTGTTGTCCCCCAAAACCTATTACTATCTGTAAAACTTGGAGACGATAAAGTTACACAACTCACACTACATAGTACCGTTGGTGATAATGGAATAACAGTACAACCACTAAACGCTAAATTACATTCACCTGCTGCCCCAAATAACTGCGGTACTGCATATGATCTTGATGTTACTAACAACCCCAACAGCACACAAATAGATAATATCTTTTTCATTCTATTACCTCTACGGTGTGCTATATCCTGTCAGTGTTACTGTTGACGTTGACGTTGCTGATCCTGCTGCTGCAAATTCTAACGTCATTGCTGTATTTGCTGTTCCTGTCATATTTAGTCCTGAAAGATTCTCACATTTACTTTCATTAATAGCTGAAATACCAATGACCCATGAACGAATAATCGTTCCTGCTCCCGTCGCTCCATCACGTAAATTAACCAATGCCGGTACAGCTGCTACCGTATCTCCTCTACACAGTGTCACACTCGTTGCTACATGACGTACTGTGCCACCACCTGCTGCTTTACTTGCTATTGATTGTGTTGTTCCTACATCTGTATCTGTTACACTCCATGTTGATATTGGAGCACTATACGTAACTCCCACCGTTGTTGTTGCTGTATTATTTGTTGCTGATACTCCATCCTGTCTATCGAATGTCGTTCCATTAAACAACGACACATTTCCTGTCTGTATTCCTGTACTTGCTAATGCGTCTGCTGTTGCTGTTCTTACTCTATCCCATGTCGTCCCATTGAACACGCCATTCAATGACCACATCTGATTTGCAGTTGTTGGATTCGCATACGCATCTGCTGGTGTGATTACCCCATTAATACGAGTTACATCAACATCCATTCCATTTGTCGTATCACCACGCACACGGTCAAATGACAATCCATTAAATACCATTGTCCCATTTGCAAGAATACCACTCGATAAGCTATCACCTGCTGCTGCATCTTTTACATTGTTCCACAACGTTGATGATTGCGCGACTGCTAATCCAGCAATAGAGCTAATGGCCGGATATGCAATGATTGTCGTACTCAGCATAAGAGCAATACCTGCTAGTACTGCTCCTATTGTTCCTCCTGTCCACTTCCACACTTTACTTTTCTGTTCACTCATGGCTGAACCCCTCCGTGAATTATAACAATATCTTTTTGCATACTACCGCGCCACCCTAATTGTTCTATATATGATAGTATTGTCATTATTGTAATAATGAGTACTACAGAGTATACCCATTTCATCTTTCACCTTTAGTCTTTGTACATACTATACAAAGCCCATCACTATTCAATAACTTTATTGCTACCGGCCAATCACATAATACACACCGCTTATGATACTCTGAGCATGGAACACTTGACCCTTTACTTTTACTAGGCAATGATCTATGACAAGATGAGCATATCTCACTCTTCTTCATTTTCTTCTAGCTCATCAATCATTTCATAGAGCCACTTCTCTGTACCGCTAGACAAATTATTACAAGCTCTACTACATTTTAACCAATAACCCACTTCTGCTTCTGTTGTGCTTGACGCTGAATACTCTTCATACACAGCCGATAATTCCGCAAGGATTTCACTTGGTCTATATGTACGAGACAGTTTACTGATAGTGCTGCCCAACTTTTTATTTGACGTTTTCTTTTTAGTTGACATGTACTCACCAGTATCCTCCTATGAAATCCTCATATGTCGTTTTAACATATCTTCCCCACTGTTGAACCACCACCATTCACATATGAAAAATACATACATCCATTCGCACATCCATTCGCAGAAAATACATCCGATTGACTCCCTATCGGACCTGTTGCTGAGTACACTTTAATAAATGACGTTCCTGAATCAAGGCTAATCCATATCCCTGTGTTTCCACCACTATCAGGCTTTAACATCGCTAACCAATTTGTTACAACACTGTATGCTAATCCTGATGTAATGGCTCCAGTAAATCCATCTAATAGTGTAAATGTTTTTTGTACTACTCCAGTCTCACTTCGTAACTCATATGATGTTCCTGTCGCTCCTACACGACAGATACCCATACGCGCACCATTTAATACAAACTGCTCATAGCATGATCCTGTTGTTGCAGGCCATATTGTTGATACTTCCCATGATGCGTTATCCCACAACACTGCTTTATAATTTGAAAACCCATTTGATGTATCTGGCTGAACGATTCCTAATAGCCCATCATTCGTTAACGCTAATCCATTTGGATTATAAACAATCGTTCCTATTGTTGTGTCTGCTACCCATGAATCTCCATTATCTCGTGACACAACACTGATTGCATTATTTGATACGTCCTTATATACAAAGACGCATAACTTTTCTGTTGTACTCTGTGAACACTTCAGCCGTGTATGTCCTGCAAACGCTCCCCCACCATCTTCTGTTGCTGATTCATATACCTGCGACCATACCGCTCCACCATTTACACTTTTTCGTATACGTAATACTGTTCCCCCACTATCATTTCCTGCTGCTAATACAGACCCATCACTTGCTACTGCGTAATGTGGATATACTGCTGTTCCTGATGGATTTGCTGCACAATCATTCCATGTATCTCCACCATCAACAGACTTTCTACAGTCTGTCATATCTGTTCCATAAAACACGTTTGGATTCGTCCAATCCGGCGCCATTGTTCTTGTGCAAAATTCTGGTGCTTCACACAATATCACTGGTGTTACTGGATATATAATACATCCAGGACAACTTGCTGCTCCTCCTACAACCATCTTTATTGCGCTATATGCAATAACCGGCACCCCTAAAAGTAACGCAATACACAACAATACATTCCGTATTCGTCTCATTTCACACCCATCTTTTTATGCACTGCCAATGTCTCTTTCATCAGCTTCTTCTCACACTTTTTACATATCCCATGCGTCACTGCCTTATCACTCAATGGCGGAGTCTCCCCCATAAGCAACAAACACCATGCACATTGACGAATCATACATTACCTATTCTATTAATTTGAAGGATACAACCATTCTTTCAATGCTACATATCCAACGATTGCTAAGCCACCATACAGAATCACTTCACCAATGCTCAACCCACCAATCGTCATTGGTACTGCTTGAGCAATCTTAATGTCTTGCGGTACTAACACATCTGCTCCTACTCCGCCCATACTTTCTTGATACGATCCCATGAACATTACTAACCTCCTATTGTGTAGAAGTATCCAACTTTATACTTTTCTCTATCTTTACTCAGCTTAATCACAATTCCTGTATCATGTCTATTTGTTAAATACCCATCCCATCCCAACAATAATTTTGGAATTCCTTTTGCCTGACTCACAGGCATAAAATCATCTAATGCATATGGAGTTCCACGATATTTTACAAATAAACCATTCTCAAATTCTGTCATTGATAGATAATCAAATTCTTCATACCATGCTAGGATCTCATACCCATGTATAAAATCCCACCATTGTTTATCGGTACGTACAAAGATACCCATACTATACCTTCAAGTTTCTGTATACTGTATTTATTATGCTTTTGTTAATGGTTGTAGTGTACCAGGACACTTCACTCCATTGACGTTTGCGCCACATTCTTTGTTTACTTCATCAATGAAGTCTTGTTCACTTGTATATCCAAACACTGCTTGACAAATCGGACAGGCTACATCAAACCCACTCTCTTGCTGTACTCCATGATCCACGGTTTCTGGAACAATCGTTTGCTGTGTTTGTGCTTGCTGTCCCATCATATTTTGAATCCATAGAATAAACCCATTCACATACATCACTAAATGCTTCATCACGAATTCACTATTCTTGAATCGTACATCACCATATGACTGCAACAATTCAATGATATGTTGTGCATTGTGTGTTCCTGCTGTAATGCCCTGCAACAACGTTTGCCCACGTTCATCTTGCAATAGTGATGTATACACAATCGGATAAAACATCCTATTGTTTGCTTTGACTGCATCATGCAGCTGATTAAAGAACATCACTACTTGCGGATTTTGCTGTACTGGTTGCTGTTGTGTTGGATTCTCTTTTGCGATTCTCACTTCTTCCCCCTGCTGTGGTGCATTTAGTTTTGCACGCTCAATGTTCTTTCCTGCTTCTACTTGCACTTGAACGGCACTACTCATGGCGTCTTTTGCATCCTTTAATAGTGTTGGCAACGCCGGTCCTAATGCATCGACGATCTTTTCAAGAATAGACGGACGATCCCCTTGACCCTGCATCCCCATAAAATCCGATGCAATGGAAGCAATCTGCTTTAACTTCCCCACTTGCTCTAATGGATCATCTTTTTTGAAGAGATCCAGACCTAACATCTTTAATTCTGCTAACGTATCTACGAGTGTTTTTGGCTTTTCTGCTGGTTGCTTTTCACCAATTACACCAAAGGTTTTCAATGTTTCTAACATTTTTGGCAATGCATCATCTTTTTCAACAGGTTTATTATTCTGCGTTGCCATTGCAGTCATCATACCCATCAAACCTGTCATCATCGCAGTCATCATCTGTGCTTGGCTACTACTATCATTCGCTTTCAATGCCATGCCCTGTTGAAATGCACCTGCTATTTGTTCTTGTGTTTTTGAAGGATCGGGCGGTTGTGGCATAATTCCACGAATCATATTGACTAAGCTACTGAGTTCTTCAATTTTACTTGCAACTGCTACGTTTGGATCTACCACTACTGGCACTAATCCTTGCCCATTTGGAGTCCCATTCACAAATTCTTCTTCTGCATTAATCCAGAAATCAATTGGACTATATCCTTTTCCTCTCATTCCACCTTTACATGCAATCTCTACTCTATATGACCCACTCCCCCACTTTGCAGGACTCTTTTTTGTATGTTCAATAACAATGTTTGCAATAGATGTTTCAATATCTGCCCATTGACGCCACTCTGCTTCGATGGTTTTCATTAACATCCACTCATTCGGACGCATTTCTTTTTTCAACTTCAGAAAATATCCATCTTTTCCACTAATGTCTGATAGTAATGAATCTATTACTACTTCATCTTTACGCTTTTGCCCTACTGTAAATCGTTCTGGTCCTGTGATTTCATTTGCATCCAATGTAGGATCATCCTCGAATTCTCCCTGTCGTAGTTCTTTCAAGGACTCCTTAATCATTTCTTGCACTGGTGATTTCTTTTTCGGTGCCATAATTTTCCCCCTGTAATGATCCCTCACAGATCATACTTTCTATATACTGTTATTAATAGTTTGGAAACGCACTCACTGTCGTTACTTTCGGTGTAATTGGTGCAATTTGTGGAACATTCGATTGCATATTTGTATACCATCCATATACATAGTACGCTGCCAGAGCATATAATCCATATTTCACATACGGATTACTCAAACTTAGTCCTGATTTTTGTCTACGTGCCATACAGTTTTCCTCTTCATGGTTAAATGTTGACTCCTTCTCTATGTGCCCACCGATACAAGCCTTCATCGTCTAATATCCATAGCTTGCGCTCACGATTGTTTTTGATTACTACGCGGTAATAATCGTATACAATCGTATCTATTTCTTGCTTATTTTCTTTGATAAAAGTTTTTAATTCCATACATTCACACTACATATACACACTACTACACTATAATACCTATGTGTTTTTCATTCTACGATGCCCGCTCCCTACGCTTGAATGGGAAACATTGAGCTGTTTTGACTATACGTAATTTTCCTATGAAAGAGGTTTTGAGGCAAGCCTACTCTCCTAGAGACGTGTTTTTAAAACTCTCACACATATCTATCAGTCTAATAGGGCTGAAATAGCTTGTCCAGTTTTGCTTTTTTTCTTTTCTATGTGTGAGTTTTATTGTGTTAGTTTTATTTCTATTAGAGATATGGTCTATTTTTTATATGATAGATATATATATATATATATATATATATATAATAATAATAATAATAATAATAGGGATAGAAGAAAAAGAGAAAAAGAAAAAGATAAAAAGAAAACAACACTCTCTAAAAATAAGAAACGGGCCTAGCTATTTTATCGTTATTAGACTGATAGATATGTGTTATAGTTTTTTCACACATACAGACACACATACATTACTCTTGAAAATCATAAAACCCGCATGAATACAGGCGAAAAAACACTACACTAGGAAAAAGAAAACTACTTAAATACTTTTCTGTATGTCCGAACCATTGACAACATAGCCCTATTTTTTAGTAATACTCTCACTACACAAAGGCAAGCATATTGTGTGTTTGCTTCAATGTGTGTGAGTGTATAACTAGTAGGAGGGTTTATAGCATGGATACAACATTAACATTGTTAGTTGATTGGGATGCAAAATTAGTGTATGTAGATGGGTCATTAGTAGAGTTAGATGAATTAAATGCAGCAGAAATTAACGTATCTAAGATTATAGAATCAAGAAATAGAATGCCGAGTACAGTACGATTGCAAACAGATTTAGAAAATAGATACACAAAAGAACAGATTATAGCCATATTTAAGTTGTGGGGGAATAGTAATACATTTACTCTTAGAACTACCGCAGAAGTTTTAAATGTGGGTAAAGCAGAAGCTATGAAGATATTACTTCTGGGAATAGAATATGATGTATTGTCTCGTGGATTTAATAGTGCATGGAAAACACAAAATAGATTGATTCGTGAATCACTACTAGCATGTGTAGAAAATCTATTAAAAGAGAATAAACCAAGACGTAATGCAGAGGACATTTTACATGAGAAAATGGATGTATGGAAAAAAGAACGAGAAGAGAATGAGCAATCAGGTAATATAAGTGAGCCAATAAGTGAAGAAGAGTCAGAAGAACCAGCACAAATTAAAGTAGGAATGAAAGGTGAAAGCAAACAGACAGGAAAGAGTATGGTGAAAAGTATGAGTGAGATAATAAAAGCGCAAGTCCCTAGCCTCATAATTCCCCCTAAAAAGAAACCCTTAAAAGCATCTAACAGCACGCTTAAAAAACCTCATAAGTCCACGAAAAAATAGACAAATTCAGGCATTGCCTATTTAAGCCATTTTCGAGTAGGATAGCCCTGTTTTGCTTGAAAAAATCTGAGCAAAAAAGCTCATTTTTTTTTCGTACCATTATATAGGCCCAAAACAGGCAAGGGGGAAAACATGGATAAGCAAAAGTATTTTGGGGGATGGGGAGTAATAGTACAGTATGATATTAGAGGGCCGGATATGTATTGGTTTACAACGAAAAGAGAAGCAATAATAGAGTATAGAAAACAAAAGAAAGAACATACATTAACGTTTCTTGTTAGGCAGATAGTTATATGAGCAAAGAAACGGAATTGTATTCGTAGGAGGATATATGACAAGAGCGGGGATTTTATTGTTGTGTTTGTTTAGTGTGACTGTAGGGTATACAATGAGAAGTATTCAGTTTTCATTAGACTCACATATACGAGATAAGGTTATGGCATACGGATTTAATGAAACAAATAATGTGTGGAATAGAATTAGAGTAAATGATCAAGGACATGTAGTATGTGTGAAGGAGTAAATAATGAATATCTTTGTACTGCATGATAATCCTATAATATCTGCTAGGTATATGGTAGATAAACATGTAGTAAAAATGGTATTGGAAACAGCACAGTTATTGTGTAGTATGTATCCTGAAGGAACAGCACCATATAAGAGGACACATTACAATCATCCATGTGCAAAGTGGGTGAGAAAGTCGAAAGAGAACTATTTGTGGTTAGTAAGACATGGGATAGCGTTGAATGAGGAGTATCGGTATCGGTGGGAACGAAGTAGAGATCATGCAAGTTTATTGGTGATTCTATGGTGTTTAAAGCATATGAAGCAATTGCAGTTTGTACAGAAACGTAAAACGCCATTTGCATTAGCAATGCCGGAAGAGTGTAGGCAAGTAGGACATGTGGAGTCTTATAGAACGTATTACAAGCAATGTAAGCGAGATATAGCAACATGGAAACGGCGTGAAATACCTGAATGGTGGAAATAGAAATGATTAAATGGAGCCTAGTATATGAGTTTTTTCAAATGTGAGATATTCAACGATAAGGGAAAGATCATTGAAGAGAGGCATATTGAAGTAAATGTGGGTGACGTAAACGATGCAACAAAGAATGAGAAGGTAACAAAGCTCAAGAAGAAAGCACAACAACAAGGATTCGGGTTTAGAGTAAGAAGGGAGGATAGTTGATGGGAAATTTCAAAAAAGAAAAAGGTAAAGTGATAGCAGCTATGCAAATATCATATGATACGAGAGTGGTAGTGCATCGAGGAACAAGTTCGGAAATCGTAAAAATGTTTAGTGATGCGATCGAGAGAGCTAAAAAGCAGGCTACAAATGAAATATCAGGAAAGTAAACTAACTGGGTTGCGATGGTATGTTGGTATACTTGGTATAGGGTGTATGGTATGGGTATGGGCAATATCATGGGTAATTGTAATGATGTCATTAAAGAATATAACATGGGTAGTTGAATGGCTCACGTATATAGTAGTAGGATGTTCTATTATAGTAATATTATTGCCGAGTGAGAATAAGAATGAAACGAAAAAAGAAAGATCGAAAAGTGAGAAAGTTGGCGACGGCTAGAAGTGCAAATACGTTAAGAGCAAAGAAATTTGGTAGACTAATTGATAAGATGTTTGAGGAGAAAAAACATGGAACCTCAAAAGAAAAAAAAGAAAAGTAGAAGGCTAGCATCGGTATTCGTATTTATGAGATTAGGGCCAAAAGAAAAGAAGCATAGAGAGTTTTTGTATTTGAATGTGAAGAGAATGTATAAGAAAGATGGCTTAATATATATAGTATTATTAAATAATGAGATTCATGTACATGATCCGAAACGTATTGAAAGTTTACAAATGCGTAAGTATCCGGTAAACGGTAGATGGGGAGGTTAGAGAATGGGTAGAGTGATGAAATCGGAACCACATATACCGAAAAAAGAAGTACTAACATTGGGGGCGATTGGGGAGATACATTCATATAATTTCATTCATCTAGGGGTAGATGCAGAAGAGATTGTAGAGTTTATACATGCAGTAGGATATGTAGAGTTACTATCAAGACCGATTGAAACGATGGATGATTGGTCAATTCGTGTAAAGAATATGTTATTAAGAAATAGGCTGATTGTAGTAAGTGATGTAGTATGTTTAGATTTGAAGCAAGTGAATAGATTAACAGGTTGTGGGTACAAAACAAGACAAGAGGTATATAAAGTATTTAATGAATATGGTTTTAAAGTAGAGTCATGGATGCCAGGGCATTACTGGGAAAGGATGAATTATAAATTTACGGATGACTAAGAGGTAAGATATGAGTGATGAAGAAAAAGAACCGTTTAATTATAATGGCCCAGTTATTGATTGGGGCAGAGTAAAAGTATATGTGTGGTCAGACTGGGTGCCGTTTTATGATAAGGAAAGTACGTGGAACTGGATTGACATTCGTTGGATTCATATTAGTACAGAAAAAGCAGGATATAAGAGTACGTTTGAGGTTTCTCTAGGGCTGTGTGGATTCAATGCAAGCATTGATTGGTACTACGGTAAACTGGAGGATCTATTATGAGCCAACAATCATTGAATGATGAATCACATTTGAGGAATATATGATAGGCATAGCATTGTATTTAATGTTTGCGACATGGCTTAGTATAGAACATAGTATGGACACACCATCAGATTTTGAGATCATTAGTGTTGTAGTATCGCTCATGTTGTGTTTACTATATGATGTAAGAACATGGGGGAAAAAATGAGTGAAGAAAGTGAAAAAGCATGTGCATATGTAAATGCGGCATGTACAAGAGCAACATTGCGAGCAATGGGAATGGTAGCAAGAAATAAGAAGTGTACGATGAACTGTCAACATCCAATGTATTTAGAGGAAGACTTTCTGAAAATCATTAAAGAAGAAGGCATTGAATATAATGATGTTGTGAGTGTCTTATTTCATAAGTAGGAGATATAATGAGAATATCAATTACTGTGGAGGTAGATTTTGAAGGAAAAGACATAAATCAAGATATGGCAAGCTTATTAAAGCATTGGGCGTATCTAGGGGTTATGGAAAAGTGGGGAATAGCGTTTGCAGGTAATATAGTAAGTGGTGGGTCATTACCATTAGAAGGATTTGCACCGACACAAAAATCAACAACGTATATTGAATTGAGAGATGTATAATGGGTAGACCATTTCCCATAGTAGAGTATGCTCATAAGATCAATAAAAACACAGCGGAGTTTACCGTGAATGATCTAGTAGCATTTATGAAATGGTGGGTGAAACAACCAGTAAGGAAGGACATACTAGCTATGAGTAAAAAGTATAAAGAATCACAGAAAACAAAAGAGCTAAGAGAAGGAATGAGTAGTGAAAGAGAAGCATGTGAGGAATATGAAGAAGATCTTAGAGAAGAAGAAGCACAAAGTGAGGCAGTTATTGAATTAGGGCTAACACAGTTGGACATTGATGCGTTGAAGTGGGCATTGAGTAGGATTATAGAGGATTATGAGTTGAAAGGATCAGTGTATGGAGAGCCGTTGTTAGGTTTGAAACAGCAGTTGGATGGGTTAGAGGAAGCATAGGAGAAAGATATGAGTATAGACTGGTCAAGGCTAGCGTCAGTATTATCGTCAGAGTTAGATGATATGTTAGTGAGACGGGACTATATTTGTGTGTGT
>ERZ1292623.2656-Hain-H51-01um-R1-2656-length-15780-cov-4_pt1 | contig 12669 bp, 11 predicted proteins | sample MGYA00564398_ERZ1292623 | MGnify/ENA primary metagenome ERZ1292623 (study PRJEB36523, sample SAMEA6512633) | groundwater metagenome | collected 2019-01-07 | study: AquaDiva: Metagenomics assemblies of 32 groundwater samples | reverse complement strand
AAGATGAAGGAGGAGGAGATCCAGAAGGGCCAGAAGTCGAAGTCCCTCGGATCGCCGTCCCCCACGGCGGGCTCCCAGACGAAGAAGCTCGCCGGGCCGTCCTACAAGCTCAAGTCCTCTGAACGCCTGGAGCGTGCGATGGACATCTACAAGAAGCACGCCAAGTAGGCGGGAAAGGTTGACTCAATGGCCCTTCCGTTCGCGGACCAAGTGGTCTCGACGACGACAAACCTCCTCGAGAACTTCGCGGAGGACAACATCTACGGATCGTCCAGCTTCTTCTACCACATGAAGGAGAGCGGACAGATCAAGCGCCAAGGCGGAGCCGCCATCCAAATCCCGATCGAGTACGCCAAGATCGGCGCCGCCGGGTCGTACACGAAGTACGACGCCCTCAACACCAACCAGACGGACACCACGACGGGTCTCAAGGCCGACTGGAAGCTCTACTACTGCCACGCGATCATCAGCCGGCACGAGATGCTCCTCAACAGCGGCGATTCCGCCAAGGTCTCCCTCATCGAGACGAAGACCACGAACTGCCATCTCAAGATGGCCGACCAACTCTCGACGGACATGTTCTCGACGAACGGGGACTCCGCGACGGGCGCCACCGGCCTCCGGAACGCCGGTTCGACCACCACCACGCATCACAACATCGACGATGCCGACTTCTCCGGCTGGAAGGCCGACGTGGACGCGACTTCCACCGCGCTCCTACTCTCGCGCATGGAGCAGGCGTACGTGGATGCGACGATCGGAAGCGACATGCCCGACATCATCGTCACGAACACGGCCGTCTACAAGAAGTACTGGGCGAGGCTCACCAACAATCAGCGGTACGGCGAGGGCTCGACCGGGAGCGGAGGCTTCAAGTATCTGCTCTTCAACGGCGTGCCCATCTTCCACGATTCCCACTCGCCGGGCACCGGGTCGGGCACGAACGACTCGTGGGTCTTCATGCTCAACTCCAAGCACCTGTTCCTCTACGTCCATGAGGACGACGACATGACGGTGACGAAGCTCCCTTCGCCGATCAACCAGGACATCATGGTCCACAGGCTGACCTGGACGGGAAACCTTCTCACCACGAACAGGAGGATGATCTCGGTCATGTCCAAGGTCGATCCGGCCTGATCGGCCAGGAAGAAAGAAAGGAGAAGAACGAATGGCCGGAAGAATGGGGCACAACGTGGCCTCCTTCGGGGAAGAGGTCACGACCACCGGGGATGCCACTCAGAGGTATCCCCTTGGGACGCAGCGCATGGAGGAGTCCTCGACCGTCGCCCGCGGTTGCGAGACGTACAGGTACATCTACCAGAATGAGGCGACCGTGGCGGCTGCGTCCGGCGGGATCGCCTACGGCGGGCAGACGCTCGGCAATCCCTGGGAAGTCGGCATGGACGTTTCCGACGTGAAGGGCGCCTTTGCGGTCGCGGTCTACCAGTCCATCTTGGCTGACACCAAGTACGGCTGGGGGAAGACCAGAGGCTACGAAGCGAGCCTGAAGAAGCGTACCGGGACGGACCGGAACTGGATCAAGGGGGACTTCCTGGTCTCCGCCGACGCGGCCTCCGGAGACGGCATGGCGGAAGCCTGGGTCAGCGCCTCGACCGGAGAGTCGAAGGTCTCCGGAGACGAAGTGCATCGGGCCCTCGAGCGAATCGTCGCCTGGGCGGCTTCGACGGCGCTTTCCACCACCAAGGTGGGGAAGGCGTACGTCCAGCTCGAGTAGCGGCCCAGCGGGTCTGCAATCGGGAAGTGCCCGAATAGGGCACTTTCCCTTTATGGACCCGCGATTGGTAAGCGTCGTCCTGACCCGGAATCCGAATTCCCCGGAAGTCAGGAGGATGAAGGCGGCCGGCGCGGAAGTATGGGGTCATATCCATTTCCGTTCGACATGGGAGAACTTGAAGAAGGTCTATCCGGAGAATCCGTGGATCTCCATGCGCGATCTCTACGGCAAGCATCCGGGAGCTACGGTCTTCGTTTGCGGTTCTGGACCAAGCCTTGCCGCCTGCCCTCCCGCACTACCCGGCCCGGTATTCGCGATCAACAGGGCGATCCTTGCGGTGAAGGCTGATTACTGGTGCTTCGCCGACATGAAGGCGGTCCGCGAGTGGGGCGAGATAGAGCACGCCAAAAACGCGCTCTGGTGTACAGGCTCCGCGATGCATTGTTTCTTCCCGAAGACAAGGCTTTGCCTCATCGAAGCCAATGGACAGCCTTCGGCCGAGAAAGATCCGGCCAAGCGGCAACTCTACTGGTCTGTGGCTACCTTTTCATGGGTCACTCATCTGGCGATGAAGACGGGGGCAAAGAGGATCGTCTTCGTCGGATGCGAATTCTCCGGGGAGAAGCACTTCACGGGCGAGGATCTAGGAGACCGCCCAGGCTTGGGATCGCCGGTCATCCTCGAAACGGCTAGGATGCGGATGGAGGAGATGTTCGGGCCAGACAAGACGGAATGGTACGACCCATCCGTCGAGCTTCTCGACGCTTCTGGCGGCAATCTGCCGATTCCGAAGACACGCCTTGAGGAGTGGCTGTGAAGTCCGCACGGGATCTCTACGGTTCAAGAGTAGGAGAACTGGCCTTCGTAGTCGGCCCTGGGCCGTCCGTTCTGAAGGCCGTTCGATGGCTCTCAGAGCCTCATCCCATGAGCTACCGGATCGCCATCAACGCCGCCATCACGAAAGTTCCGGCGGACTACTGGCTCTGGATCGACGGACTGGCCTACGACATGTACAAGGCCCATCCGAATGCCAGGGCGGCGATCCGACTGGGCCGCGTCGGGGGGGAATCCTCCTACGCGGACGATCCGGAAGTCTACGGTTGGGAGCCCGCGAAGACGCTTCCCGATGATGTCCAGGCGCTCAAGATCCTCCACCGCGGGACATCCCTCATCGCGGCGATCAACATGGCCGCGATCTTCGGCTCTCCCAGGATCGTCATCGTCGGGTGCGACAACACGTTCACCGAGGAGTATAACCAAGCGAAGCTCGAGGAGATAAACCGCGCCGACCCGGAAAGGAAGGAGACCATCGAGCGGGTCAGGGAGTTCAATCTCTGCACGATCCTCCGCGTGAACCGCGCGATCCGAGAAATGCCCTTCTGGCTCCCGAAGTGGGTCACGGTCCGGGACGCTTCGGGAGGCGATCTTCCGCTTCTCGGGACATCCATCATCCGGGAGCTTGAGATGCTCGAAGCCTTCTACGCCAAGCACTCCAAGCCGGTCCTCGTCCTTCCGGAGGCGGTCTGATGGCTAAGTTCTCCGCGCTCAAGAAGGAGGCCCTCCGGAGGATCAACGACATCTCCGGGGCCAAGATCACGACCGCCGTCATGGGAGACTTCATCAATAACGCCCTCGAAGACTGGGCGACGAGCGTCGAGCCCATGCTCTACACCTACGGATGGGCGGTCACGGCCAAGCAGTTCCGGTACGACCTTCCGGACAACTGGATGAAGCCGAAGACCGTCCACTGGTATCAGAACGGGGAATATCCAGTCCAGTACATGTCCCCGAAGGACTTCCAGCGCCGCGGGTACATGGACTGGGATCAGACGAGCACCACGCCGCAAGCCTACACGATCATCGACCGTGACCTCTGGCTCGGACCTCCTCCGAGCACTACCGGGAACACCTCCGCGATGAACGACGCAGGCGGGATCAGCGCAACCGACACCTCCGTCATCGCGACGGATGGCACGAAGTTCCGCACCAACAGCGGCGTCGTCAAGATCGAAGACGAACTCATCATGTACCAGAACGTGAGCACGAACACGCTGCAACTCCTCATACGCGCCCAAGGCGGCACCACGGCGGCCACTCATGCGGATGCGACGACGATCTCGAGGTGCGATCTCGTGGCGACCTACTTCGCCGTGCCCGCCGCGCTCTCGGCGACGACGGACGCGCCTGTCATAGAAACACGGTGGCATAAGACGCTGCTTTACAGCGCCATCGCCCAGGCTCTCAACGCCCTTGGCAGGGAAGACGAGGCCATGCAGCAGATGCAAATTTACGAGGCCAAGAAGGTCGAAGCAAAGCGCGAGGTGAGACGCGCCCAGAGGGACGAATACTTCTCGATCTATAGCCCTTACAGTCCATGAGCCTGAAAGAGTATTCGATCTGGACCGCGGAAGCGCTTGATGGCGGTCTTGTCACGCGCTCTCCTGCCCATCAGCTTACGGACAAGCAATCTCCCGATGCCCAGAACTTCGATCCGACTTTCGTCGGAGGGGTCAAGAAACGGAAGGGATACGTCAAGTTCACGAGCGCAGCCAAGGTCTCCCCTACGGGGACGTTCGTGTCGGGACTTTTCGGAGCGACTCTTGCCAACGGCACGAGCTACATCCTGGCTGCGGAAGGGACGGCCCTTCACAACATTACGGCTGGAACATGGCCGGCCGCGATCACAGGAACCACGATCACCGTGGACACGCGCGTCCGCATGTTCATGTACAACGATCTTTTCATCATCTGTAACCAAGGAGGAGGCCCGTTCAAGTGGACCGGAACGGGAGCCGCCGCAGCCCTCGGAGGAACGCCTCCAGCAAGCGCCCGTGGCGGTGGAGTCCACCGCTCAAGAGTCTATCTCTATACGAACACCAGCGTCATCACCGCCTCAAAGCTGAACGATCCTGAAACTTGGGATACGACGGACGTGTCTTCGGATGGGGCTTACACCGTCACCGTCAATGATGACGACGGATTCGCGATCAACGGCTTCGTTTCGGGAGGAGATTTCGCGGTCCTTTCCAAGTTGTCCCCGGATACAGCAGGAGAGGAGGGCGCGCTTTACGGCATCTACGGGTCCACTCGTTACGATCTCACGGTAAAACGAATCGCCTCCGTTGGGGCGCTCAGCCAGGAAGCGATGATCGCCTTCGACAACATGGTCTTCGTCGCCACGCACCGTGGGATCTACGGCATCAACGGGCGGAACTTCGCGAGGATCGACGATCCGATCTGGCCCGACTACGATGCCATTCCAAGCAAAGGCACGATTGCCCTTGGCCGTTACCTTCAGACGCTTCGCGTGTCGTATCCGGCCACAGGCACGCAGAATAACCGGGAATTCGTTCTGGATGTAGAGCGTGGCGTATGGGATAGGAACACCGGAAAGACCATACGCATCTACGCGAACCACCCCGATGGCCGACTCCTCAGCGGGACTTCCGGAACTTCGATCTTGGTCTGGGAAGAAGAGAACGGCACGAATGACGATGCGGCTGCGATCAACTTCTACTGGGAGACTCCGGACATCGACTTCGGGGATCGCGAGTCGAGGAAGCGCCTTGAAGCATGGTTTGTCCATGCCAAGAATACGGGAAGCTACAATCTCACGATGGAGCACTACCTTGACGGTTCCGCTCTTACCCTCTCGCCAAACACGATGAACGTCTCAACGGAGAAGCCGATCAAACGTCTGGAAGGGAAGCCGAAGGAAGGCTACTTTCACCGTCTCAGGATGACCAACAACACCGCCGATCAGGACATCACGATCTACGGAGTGAAGGCGTTCGGAGAACTGCTCCAGCCGTCAGGCTAAAGGAGGCATCATGCCGTTCGGAGGTCTTGAGGCCGCGCTTCTGGGGCTGAACCTTCTCGGAACGGGAGCCAAGTACTATGGTAAGCATCAGGAGCAGAAGGCTTCGAGAAGGCTGGGTCGCGCAAGATTCGGCTTCCAGCGCGGATCTCTCGAGCGCCAGCGACAGCAAGAGGAGGAGGATCAAGCCAGACGCCGCGGCGCTCTCCGCGAATCCCTTTTTGCCCGCGGGATCGGGGAATCCTCGATCGCTCAAAACGAACTTGGCTATCTTGATCGTACCCAAGGGCGCGAGAGGACTCAGCTTTCTGAACGTCAGGGACTTCTTGGGACGGAGTACAGCGCCTTCAGGCGCCAGCTCAAGCGAAACCGCATGATGGGCTATCTCGATCTCGGCCTTGGCCTTGGAAACGCCTTGGGTGGAGCGGCTTTTTACGGGCGAGGGGCACAGGGCGATTCCTACGACCGATTCGAGCCGACCGGAGGGGAGTTGTAGAATGCCGATCAATCCGCTTCAGGCGCTTTTCCAGCAGGAACCGCCTCCTCCTCTGAGGAGACCAAGACTAGATCCGTATCGAGGCTTTGATCGACCATCACTTCCAGCAGGAACGCCGGATGAAGCTACTCGGATCTTGGATCAGATTCTTGAAGAGGATCAGGCGAAACCTCGGATCTTGCATCAGATTCTTGAAGAGGATCAGGCGAAACCTCCCGCTCAAGCCCAAAAGCCGTCCTCGCAGGATTATCGAAGACAACTCCTGGAAGTCCTCTCTGAGGACATCGAACCGCTCCTCCATCTGAAACGCTTCACGTCGCAAAATCCAGCGATGAGCTACTTCGAGTCCAAGTATCCAACGGAACTGAAGTCCATTACCGGCGGGAATCCATTTCAAGTCGGAGAGGCTGTCGGAGGGATTTACAGGGAGACGGGAAGCCCTAGAGCGAAGCAGCGGGAAGTACAGGCCATCTTGGCGAAACTCCGGGAACTCGATCCCGAGGGAGCAAAGCCGCCCGGCATGGCTCCCATTCAAGGAACAGAACAAGTGCCTGAGACTCCTTCTGGTCAAACGCAAGGCAGTCTCTTCCAGCGACTCGATCAGGAGGGCGGATTCTCAAGGAAGCAAGAAGAGCCAGAAGGCGAAGGAGGCGGGGGCTTCGGCTCCGTAGCTTCCCTCTTCACTCAGGCTACCAAAGCCGCCCAGGAACTCGCCGGCAAGGCGAGATCGGAAGAAGAAGCGGAAGCGGCGCTTCGTCAGGACTTCGAGGGCACTCCTGAGATAGACCAAGCCATCGAATCGGCCAAGGCGGAACTGGCTACCACGAGATCGCAACGTCAGCGTCCGGGCGTCGGGGAATTCATCGCCATGGCCCTCATGAATCTCGCTGGTATGAACCCGAGGATGAGCGCGGATATGGTGCTTGGCCTTGGAGAGCAGCGGGAACAAGAGGGCCTCCTTGAGCGGAGGCTATTCGGCTTGGAAAGCACCCGCCTGGAGGCGAAGGGTCAAGGCCGCAGGGCTTATCACAGGATGGGTATGGAACGGCAAGATGCTCAGAGAAGGCTTGAACGGGAACTCCAACTCCAGCAAATGAAGGGAGAGCAGTTTTCGACCCGCCAAGGGTTCTCCGAGAAGCGCCTCGCCATCGACAAGATCATGCAGGCGCTCGGGCAGATGCGCCAGGAAGCCTCCGCGACGGTCGATCCGACCCGTAGGAAGAAGCTCCTCCAGCAGATCCAGGATCTTGAGCGGCAAGTACCGTTCATGCAGGGAGGAGGCGGCGGCGCTCAACCGAAGCCCGCGGGCGACGAACGACAGTCTCGGATGTTCGGGCTCTTGGGAGGCGGTTCCTTCGCGTAGGGATGCCACGTAGATGCCGATGTTCGAGCCTCTCGGTCCATTGAGGGGTGTTTCTCCATTCGAGGCCATTGGCGCAGGCGTCCCTAAGCGGCGCGGCCCGCAAGGCCAGGACAATCGAGGAGATGCCGGGCTGCCGAAAGGGCTCTACTCCATCTATGACTTGCCCCAGATGAAGCTTCCACCGCTTCAGATGGAGAAACTCGAATTCGGCGGCTTTGAGGTCATGGACGAGCCTGTTCCTTCAATCCAGATGCCTCCTCAGGAGCGCCCTCCGATCGAGCACACAAAGACGTTCGGCGGATGGGTTAAGAATCTGTGGGCAGACATTGAAAGCTTCGCGGCGGCTATTCCCGCGACCATCAAGGTCGCTTGGCAAGCGGGATCTGAGATCCTGGGGAATTACGAATGGCTGCCGGACCTCTACAAACAGCCGGAACTTCTCACGCGGGAGCTTGACCTCACGACCCGGAAACTGATCAAGGGATTCACGGACACGTACACGGATGGGATCGGCGAAGCTCTCTACAAGCATCCATTCACTGTCGCCCTGGATGCTCTAGCTGTCGCGGATCTCGCCGGCGGGGCCATCAAGCGAATCGGCACTACAGCCGCAAGGATGGGCGGGGGAACTGCTGCTGAGACGGTCGCTAGAATGGCCGAAAGCAACTTGGTCAAACTCGGTCAGTCCATCCAAAGTTTCCCAGGCAGGATGGTGAAGAAGCCTTTTGAACTTACCGCTAGGGCGCTTGAGAAAACTCCCTTCGTGGCTGATGTGATGCGGGCGAAAGCATTGACGGGACTGGGGAGGGAAGAAGCCAAGCGTCTGGGCTCATTCAAGCTGGATGCCAGAGCGAAGGCTGAACCTTTCGCGAGGAACCTTCTCTCGCTCAAACTAAAGAAGGGCGAACGCGAATTCCTGAACGATCTCACCGATGGCGTCGTTCCAAGAAGCGAGATCAAGAGTCAGAAACTTCTTGACCGTTACGACGAATGGAAGAAGCGGATCGACGAGAACGAGCGGGACTTCCTGGATCTCGGCATCTTCACGAAGGAAACGCTCGTCGAGTCTAAGCTCAAGCAGACGGCGATCTCTCTCAAGAATAGAGGCCACTATCCAGGCGAAGTCTTCGATTTTGACGCCAAGGGCAATCCCGTGCTTCGAGATGATGCAAGGGCTTTCGTCGAAGGCTGGATCTCCGGGCGGAATCCTTGGAATGCCCAGACGGTTCCCGTCTACAGGCCATTCACGCACGAACGCAGCTTCAACATTGCCGATCTCATGGAGGCCCTGAGGGGAGGAAAGGATTCGGAGCACTTCAGGAAATGGGTGAGCCGATTCGAGAAGAGAACCGGCCTCGGCGTCTACGTGGAAGATCCGGACGTATGGCAGGCGAGATCGCTCCTCCAAAAGGCGGATCTTGACGCAACAATCGGTTACTGGCAGGACTCCGTGAGGCGCTTGGGGAAGCCGTTGAAAGGCGGGCGAACGGACAAGGGCTACAGGCTGGCCCCGCCACTGCTTGAGCGTTACATCAAGGGCGATCTCGTAAACGCACAGACGCTCCTTCTACAGAACCTCTCCGAAGGGATGCGAAAGGCGGATGCCTTCGGTCTCGACAAAGCACAGATGCAATTCGAGGGGATCGCGCACACACGAGAGCAACTCCTGGCCAGACTCGAAGAGATCAAGTCCACGCTCGATGAGGCGAGAGCCAATCCCGCTCAATGGGCCGTTCAAGTCCCTGACGAAGTGGCTTACCTCATGGAAAAGTCTCTCGTCGGCCCGCGTGGCTTCTGGCGGTTCTACGACAATCTGCTCGACACCTGGCGGGATACGCTCCTCACCTTCATGCCGCGCTACTACGTGAACAACCTCCTGGGGAATGCGGTGCTCCTTCTCTACGGCGGCTATACGCCTGGGATGAAGCGGCTTGCTCTTCGCGCCGATGAACTCCCTGGCGAAGGTCTCCAGTCCATGATGGCCGCGGAAGCGGGCTACAACTCTTCCTATCTTGCCAGGATTGCCCCGGAAGCGCAGAAAGGCGTTCGTCGCTTCGCGGCTCAAATGGCGGAAGTCACCGATTCTCGGGCTCGCCAAGTCTTCCTCGCGCAAATGGCGCCTGAGATCATAGAGCACGACGCGATTCTAGGGAGTACGCATGCCCAAGCCCTCATGGCCATGGAAAGTGCTGAGGACGCTGTGTCTCGAATCTTCCAGGCTAGGCGGGAGGTGTTGGGCAGCCCCTTGGAGGAGCTGCGCGAGACCCGTTTGGCGCTCAAGGGCGCCGAGAAAACCGTCACGGAAATACGCTATAAGCGGGCCGAGCCGAGGGTTGGTCCTGAGGAGATGAATAAGGGACTCGCCTTACGAGAAGCACTAGAGCGAGAGAGGTCGAAGGTTTCCAGGGTTCCACGTAAAGCCATGCACTTTACGACCGCAGAAAGCGCGTCAGCACTTAAAGGCGGGCAGGCCTATGACGTGTCTCGCTTACCAGTTCACGGCACAGGCGATCTCGGTGCTGGTGTTAGGGTCGGTAAGTTTGCTGGGGATAGAATCTATCTTTCTCTTGATGATAAGGCTTGGTCGCAAGTCCTAAAGGAAAAGCCTGGGGAAGGAAGAGTTGTTGAAGCAACACAGACCAATCCAAAAGAGGGCGTTCGATTTTATGACTACGCCAAGCAGAAATGGATGGTCAATGTTGGCGGTCATGAGCTTCACAAACTATCCCCTGTTGAGTTCTTCATCAACCCTGACGCGAAGATTCTAGTCATCAATTCTGTTGAAACTCTTCAGAAGGCCGTACAAGAGGCGTCCCAGACTCTTGGCAGGAGGGTCTTCCCTAAGGAAGACCCATCGTTATTTGAGGCACTCGCTCTGAGGTACGACATCCTGGAGATTCGGAATGTAAAGAACATAGACCACGACTTCTTCCATCAAGCTAAAGCAGACCAAGCCATCGTTTTTAATCCCGCTGCAGTTGAGGTTGCACGACAGGGCCAAGCCTCACGATTCGCAACTGGAGGTCCAGATGTGAGGCTTATTAGCAACATTGAATCACAACTCCGAAAGCGCCCATCTACCCAACAGGCTCAGGCAGAAGCGGCCTTCGGGGAAATGCTGAGGATTCAGCGATCCATCCGAACGGAACGGTCACTCCGCCGCATGGACCCCGAAGCCGCCCAGCGGAGGATCTCGGATCTCGAGGAGCAACTGAAGCTGAAAGGCACACAACTTGAGCAACTCAGCCCAGGCTACTTGAGACAGAAAGTCGTCCTTCGCAAGATCACTGATCAACCGGAAATCGGCAAGATTGCGGAGATTCAAGCCAGGCGGGAGGCCCTTGAGCCCTTCAGGAATATCGCCGAGAAGGTGGTCGAGCGTACAGAGACCTTCTTCGGCAACTACGGGAGGCTCCATCCAATTTCCCGTGAGTACATCCGCCGGGTCATCCCGTTCTGGACGTGGACATCCACGATGTTTGCTCTCGGGTTCCAACTCCCCTTCCTGAGGCCCCGGCGCACGTTTATGTGGCATCACTTCGGGAAGATGATGATCGACTCGCTCGGAGATGACAGACTCCCCAATCGGTATCGTTCGATGCTCCCCATCGGCGGGGACGAGAACGGGAACGTCATCTTTCTAAGGATCGGAGGATTCAATCCGTTCGAGCGGTTCACCGAGCGCGGCCAAGTCGCTGGAGTCCCGATTCCGGGCTTCATCAACCCGACTACCAATCCGTTCGTCAAGATCGCCATCGAGTCTACGGGCGGCTACGACACATTTCTTGAGAAGCCGTTCGTCGGGATGACCGATTTCGTCTCCCTTAACGGCACGGTCTGGCGCTTGGATTCGGATAGCGGACGGATCGAACCCATCATTCCACAGAAGCCCATCATCGCGAGCCTTCTAAACCAGATGCCGCACATGAAGTTGATCGGGGAGCTTCTGGCTGGCGCAGGCTTGCCCGAGGCTGGTGGGGCCTTAGGAGTTCGGACGCCCAAGAATCCGGACGGCACATACACCTATGATCGTCAGATTTGGTTCGCCCTCTCTAGGGCCTTCGGATTTCCCGCGAGCGTCCAGAATCCTGAGCGCGTGAAGCTCCAGCACTTCATGCTGAAGAAGGGCATGGCGGCTCGATTCAGAAGCGCCTCAAGGCGCGTCGATCCGGAGACTCGGATGCAACTCGAATCAATCCTTGCGGATCTCGAGCGATCGGAGGTCTGGGAGAACTAGCCAGATGCCGGAAAAAGAAGTCGCAGTCAAGAAGCGGAAGGAACCGGTCACGCAAGCGAATTCCTACCTCATGGTCAAGCAGGACGATTCCACGGGAGTCGTCTCGAGCCTCTACAAGTTCACGAACTACAACGACTTCTCGAAGCCAACCACTGATCCCGATCCCGATACGCAGGGATTTGCGATAGCCCTCGTCCAGCTCCCGGACCCGATCATCAACAAACGGATTCAGTTGCCGGCTGGAATCATTACTTTCCCCGCGCTCTCATGGGCGGCAACCGGAGAGGAGAACTCCGGGCGGTATCGGATCGGCGTGGACAACTACGGAGAAGCCGTCGATGGCGTCCTCATCTACGACTGGAATGGAAGCCGTGTCCTCTTCGCCAAGCAGATCCAGCACATCGACGGCACGGCAGCGGCACCCGCCATCGTCCCCTCGAGCGACACCGATTCCGGAAGGTATCGCCTTGGAATCGACAACCTCGGGGAAGCCGTGGCTGGCGCGGCGGCCTACGACTGGAACGCCACGCGGATCTTCTCGAGCACTCTCAAGATCAGGCTAGGCGCTGACGCGGATGTCACCACGAACGACTACATCTCCATCGACAAGACCGTGAACGGCAACGCAAGGGTTACGCTCATCAATCGAAGCGGACTCGGATTGGCATCCTCTGGCTTCTATGCGCTGAACGAGAACATCCTTGGGGTCGAATTCGGGCTCACCGGCTCGAGCTGGACGCCCTTTGGAAACTTCAATGCCAACGAAGCCTTCATCGCTTGCGACAGTGGCGTGCCTCTTCTCATCAACGTGCCTACCGGGCAGGGAATGCGGATCGCGACAGGCAATACAGTCCGCTGGACGCTTTCCTCCACGGGTATGCTGACGTGGACAGGAACGGCCTCCACTTCTGGATCTCCCGTGATGCTCTCGCTCACCGCCCCTGCCCACACGGCCCTTGCAGCCGATACCGAGGCCAGCGATGTGCGCTTGAATCTTGCCAGGACGGTGCAGTTCACCGCA